>Ga0316197_10002834_pt1 | contig 12355 bp, 13 predicted proteins | sample OudBiesiAoxic_MG_FD_204939 | JGI IMG/M metagenome (GOLD analysis project Ga0316197, IMG submission 204939) | Coastal sediment microbial communities from Oude Bieten Haven, Netherlands - site A oxic | ecosystem: Environmental > Aquatic > Marine > Coastal > Sediment | place: Netherlands...
ATCACCAATGATATGGTGGCCCATGCCCGCAGTGTGGCGGAAAGGCAGGGGCGCAATGCCGATTGGGTGGAAAAAGCCGTGCGCGAAAGTGTCTCGGTAACAGAAACCGAGGCCCTTAAAAAAAACATCATCGACATTATCGCCAGGGATCTAGATGATCTTATCGAGCAGATAAATGGCCGTAAGATCAAGGGAAAAGGGACGTTGAATCTTGACCAAGCAGAAAAGATAACCATCACCGAAAGTTTTCGTACCAAAATTCTTAAAACGATTAGTGATCCCAATATCGCCTATATTCTATTGATGATCGGGCTGGCCGGGCTTTATTTCGAGTTATCCCATCCGGGATCGATTTTCCCGGGTGTCATCGGCGGTATCTGCCTGGTGCTGGCCTTTTTTGCATTGCAGACGCTACCGGTAAACTATGCCGGCGTTTTACTGATTGTTTTAGCCATGATCTTTTTCATCATGGAAATGAAAATAACTAGTTATGGGTTGTTAAGCGTCGCTGGTATCGTTTCCTTGCTGATGGGAACACTGATGCTATTCGATACCAAGGATCTAGCCATCCGCGTGTCCTGGCAGGTCGTCTTACCCACACTGGCCTTGGTGTCCGGGTTCTTCGTGGTGGCTGCCGGGCTGGTGTTCCGGGCCCAGAAATCACAACCCCGGACCGGATCCGATGGATTGATTGGTGAAATCGGCGTGGTATCCAAAAAATTTGATCCTGAGGGCAAGGTGTTCGTACATGGGGAATTGTGGCGGGCAAGTACCAAAGTATCTTTGATTGAAGGCGAAAAAGTGAGGATCGTTGGTGTTCAGGATCTTGTTGTGGAAGTTGAACCGGTATCCGGGCAGGAGAACCGTCTCCCATTACCAAAGTGATCAAAGACAAGGAGAAATAAAATGTATACCTTCATACTCATTGCCGCACTGGTTGTTATGTTTCTGGTGGCGGCGGTTAAAGTTCTCAAAGAATACGAGCGGGGTGTGATTTTCAGGTTGGGCCGGGTGATCAATGCCAAAGGGCCCGGGTTGATCATTCTGATTCCAGTCATCGATAAGATGGTGAAGGTCAGTATGAGGCTTGTGGCCATGGATGTGGATCCTCAGGATGTCATCACCAGAGATAATGTATCTGTCAAGGTGAATGCCGTGATCTATTTCAGGGTCATCGCACCGATAAAGGCCATTGTTGAGGTTGAAAATTACAGCTATGCCATGTCTCAGTTGGCCCAGACCACTTTAAGGAGCGTGTGCGGACAGGCGGAACTGGATGAATTGTTATCGGCGCGAGAAAAAATTAATAACGAACTTCAGGAAATACTCGACACCCATACGGACCCCTGGGGTATAAAGGTCGCGACGGTAGAGCTAAAACACATCGACTTGCCCCAGGAAATGCAGCGGGCCATGGCCAAACAGGCCGAAGCCGAACGGGAACGCCGGGCCAAGGTCATTAACGCCGAAGGTGAATTCCAGGCGGCCGACAAGCTGGCCCAAGCTTCGAAAATCATGAAGACCCATCCAATAGCACTGCAATTGCGATATCTGCAGACCATGCGGGAGTTGGGAGCTGAAAACAACACCACCACCATTTTTCCGGTCCCCATCGATCTTTTTAAACCGTTTATTAAACTGGGTGAATTACTGGAAAAGAAAAATGATTCGTCGGGATGATCGCTATTGACAGCACATAGAAGAATCGTTTATTAATATAAGGTTATAGATAATATCGGCTTGGGTGCTTCACCGGGAAGATTGGGTGCTTAGCCGGGAAGATTCGCCGAGGGTGAATGAATCGAAGACGGGGGCGCAACGCCTCCTTTTGTGATTTGAGGGCCCGGCAATAATAAAATACACGATTTTACTTGTTTTTTTGCCCGTGTTCTGCGTTGCATCAGAGGTTACAACCCAAAAGGTTACGCTTTCTGCTACGCCTTGAACACGAACAAAAATCCGGCGTCATCTCTCTGTATTTTATTATTGCCGGGTCCCTTAGCCTAACTGAAATGGAGCAAATAAATGGGAAAAAAGGAAAAGGAAATCAAGGAAAAACCACTGGAAAAAATGACCGCTACGGAATTGCGCGACACCGCCAAAGAGATCCCTGAAATAACCGGTGCGCATGGGATGAATAAGCCGGAGCTGATTGGGGCGATTAAAAAGGCCCGGGGGCTTGAAGATGACAAGCCGCGTCGCTCGCGCCGTTCTGTCCGAGAGATTAAGAAAAAAATACGCGCCCTGCGTTCTCACATAGAAGCAGCAATCGATCAAAACGATAAAAAAATGGCAACCATATATCGTCGGCGCATTTCCCGCTTGAAGAAAAAATCCCGACGGGCAGCGGCCTGACCGGACAGGATTAGACCAGCTTTAAAAAAAATAATGGCATGTATTCATATGATTGACCCACAATCAGTTGCGTTCGATTTCGATGGTGTCGTGGCGGACACCATGAATCTGTTTCTCAAGGTTGCCCGTGATGTGCATCAAATCAACCATCTTCAGTACGATGACCTTACCTGTTATAACCTTTTAGAATGTATTGATATCGATGCGGGCACCTTGACCGATATCGTGGACAGGCTCCAGGATGGCCGCTACACGGATCCATTGGAGCCCATGGCGGGTGCACCGGATGTTTTACAACGGCTGGGTGATCAATACGGCCCCCTGATATTCATTACGGCAAGACCTTACGCGGGACCGGTTGACGATTGGCTGCAGCAGAACCTGTCCCTTGATCCGGATATGATGGAAGTCATTCCCACCGGGTCTTATGATGCCAAAACGGAAGTGCTCATCCAGCGGGGTATCTCTTTTTTTATCGAAGACCGGCTGGAAACCTGTTATCAAGTTCAAACGGCCGGGGTGGTTCCGGTGTTGTTCGCTCAGCCGTGGAATCGCGGGCAGCATCCTTTCAAGGAAGTCGGTAACTGGCGCGAGCTTGAGGCGATTATGGATCTATAATTGTTTTAAGTGGATAGGCTAATGGCTAAGGATTGAAAGTGAAGATCCATGATCTTTCGCCGGAAACCAAAAAAAGAGCAGGGTCTGACGTAATAATACCAGGATGGGGATGATATCGAAGGGTGTATGTTGGAATCGGAAGCATCACACTTGCTGATTGAGCAATTCATCGAATCCCTTATATCAGAGAGAGGGTATTCGCGGCATACCTGCCGGGCATATAAAAATGATTTGGAAGCATTTGCCGACTTTGTGGCGTCTGATGGGAGGTCCGATCGGAACGGGCACGCATGCCGACTTGAGGAAATGGATAGCCTGGCGATTAGAAGATATCTGGCCTATCTGCACCGGCGCCAAAAAAAGAGCAGTATCGCCCGAAGGCTTTCCGCCATCCGCTCGTTTTTTCGGTTCCTAGAAAGAAATCATGTCGATTGTGGCCACCCGGCTAATGGCATTCTGACGCCGAAACAGGGGCACGCTATTCCGATCTATTTACCCGTGGATGACATGTTCCGGTTGCTGGATTCCATTGATACTGGCACGCTTTTGGGAAAACGGAACCGGGCGATGTTTGAAACGATGTACTCCAGCGGCTTGCGGGTATCAGAACTGGCCGGTTTAAACATCATGAATGTGGACCTGGACAGGGGCACAGCGAGGGTGTTCGGCAAGGGCAGCAAGGAACGGATCGTTCCACTGGGTCGTTCGGCGATTACCACTATTCGCACTTACCGGACGCGGTTAGCGGCCAAAACCGGGATCGGGATGGCTATTGACGGACCGCTGTTTTTAAATAATCGTAACCAGCGGCTAACGGCCAGGTCCATCGACCGTATATTAAAAAAAATCGCCGCCGATTGCGGCATAACTATCCCGGTATCACCCCATGCATTGCGTCATACCTTCGCGACCCACATGCTCGACGCCGGTGCGGACTTGAGGGTGGTTCAGGAAATGCTGGGACATAAGAGTCTGTCGACGACCCAACGGTATACCCATGTGAGCATCGACCGACTGATGGCCACCTACGACAAGGCTCATCCAAGAAAATAGGCTATCCAAATAAATAGGAAATTGAATGCGAACCATCGACCTGAAACACATGCACGGGATGGATCAGAAAACGTTTTATGGAACCACGATTTTAGCGGTGCGATATAAGAATGAAGTGGTGGTGGCCGGAGACGGTCAGGTTACCCTGGGCGATCATGTGGTCAAGCATCGTGCCAAAAAGGTCCGGCGCATTTACAACGACCGGATTATCGTCGGATTTGCCGGTGCTACCGCCGATTCTCTGAATCTGTCCGAACGGCTCGAAACCAAGCTGGAGCGTTACAATGGCAACCTGACCCGGTCCGCTGTGGAGCTGGCCCGGGACTGGCGGACCGATAAATATCTGCGTCGCTTGGAAGCCTTGATGATCGCCGTTGATGGCGAACGGATGTTTTTGGTTTCAGGCACCGGCGATGTCATTGAACCGGATGAAGGCGTGGCTGCGATCGGGTCTGGCGGTGTCGCCGCCCAGGCCGCGGCGATGGCCCTGATTGAAAATACCAATCTAAATGCTGAAAAAATTGTTGCCGCGGCCATGCGAATCGCCGGCTTGATTTGTATCTATACCAACGACACCATTACCATAGAGAAACTATCTTCAACGACGTGAATATATTATGCAAGATTTAACACCTAAAAGAATTGTTATGGAACTCGATAAATACATCATCGGGCAGGATAAAGCCAAACGATCCGTGGCGATTGCCTTGCGAAATCGATGGCGGCGACAGCAGGTGCCGCCACCGCTCCGGGATGAAATTGCGCCAAAAAATATTATTATGATCGGCCCCACCGGCGTGGGCAAAACGGAAATTGCCCGTCGGCTTTCCGCGCTCACCGACTCACCCTTTTCCAAGGTCGAGGCCTCGAAGTTTACCGAAGTGGGATATGTGGGGCGGGATGTGGAATCAATGGTACGAGATCTCCTGGAATTGACCGTTAACCAGGGTAAAATCCGCGAACAGGAGGCGGTCAAAGACAAGGCCGTCCGCATTGCCGAAGAGCGGATGCTTGATTTGCTGCTTCCCAAATCCGGTGGGCGTGAACAGCGAAAAGCCGAGGAAGGAAAAGAATCCCAAATTGAGTTGGTGACCGCTCCGGATGAGAGCGGCTCATCCACGCGCGAAAAACTGCGAACCATGCTGCGGGCCGGAAAGATGGATAACCGTTATGTGGACTTGGATGTTTCCGATCGATCCACCCCGATGGTAGAGATATTTTCCAACGTCGGCATGGAAGAAATGGGGATCAATTTTAAAGACATGCTTGGTGGGTTGATGCCGAAAAACGTTAAACACCGCAAGGTAAAGGTCCCTGAAGCCATGGAAATTATGGCCCAGGAAGAGGCCCAGAACCTGGTGGATATGGAAAAAATTATCAAGGAGGCCATTCAACGGGTGGAACAAACCGGCATTATCTTCCTCGATGAAATCGATAAAATTGCCGGCAACAGCGGCGGCAGCGGACCGAATATTTCCCGGGAGGGCGTACAACGGGACCTGCTGCCTATTGTGGAAGGCTCAACCGTGACAACCAAGTACGGGCCCGTCAAAACGGATCATATCCTGTTCATCGCCTCCGGTGCGTTTCATATGGTCAAACCGAGCGATTTGATACCGGAATTACAGGGTCGTTTCCCCATTCGAGTGGAACTTGATTCACTCGGAAAAACAGAATTTGCCAGGATTTTGGTGGAACCAAAAAATGCCTTGGTGCTGCAATACCGGGAGCTAATAAAAACCGAAGGCCTTTCCGTGGTTTTTACGGACGATGCCGTCAACCTGATTGCAAGCATGGCCGAAGAAGTCAATAATATGACGGAAAATATCGGTGCCCGGCGATTGCACACGTTGATGGAACACCTGCTGGAAGACATTTTATTTGACTCACCGGATTCATCAGAAACGAATCTGATCATCGACGAGACATTTGTCAGCGACAAGCTGAAGGATATTAAAAATGACGAGGATCTAAGCCGGTACATTCTTTGATGCGCTATTCGATTTTTCCGTCATCCCCTGGAAATTGGGGAGATTGTATCCTCTGCAGATATGACAGGCCATAAGTGCAATAGAATCGAAATTGATGAGATGAACCGTTCAGAGATCATTGACACGGCCGACCAGGTCCTGGCGACCACGTATCAGCGTTTTCCCGTGGTGTTTACCCGGGGAAATGGATGTACCCTCTACGATGAAAACGGGAAAAAATACATCGATTTCGTTGCCGGAATCGCCGTGTGCGGGCTGGGACATGCCCATCCACGAATTGCCCGAGTAGTGGCCGAACAGGCCGCCACCTTGATTCACACATCCAATCTCTACTATACCGTACCCCAGGTCAAACTGGCTGCCTGGCTGACGAGACACAGCTTTGCCGACCGGGTGTTTTTCGCGAACAGTGGCGCCGAGGCCAACGAAGCCGCCCTCAAGCTGGCTCGCAAGTATTTTAAAGATCAGTCCCAATCGGAACGGTTTCGGATCATTGCCATGGAAAGATCCTTCCATGGCCGGACCATGGCAACGCTTTCGGCCACCGGACAGGAAAAGATTCGCAAGGGATTCGCGCCCGTATTGGAAGGGTTCGATTTTGTTCCCTTTAACGATATTGCGGCCCTTCAGGCAGCCATGGGGCCGGATATCGCGGCGGTTCTGATGGAACCGATCCAGGGAGAGGGTGGCATCCGGGTTCCCGGTGCAGATTACCTGCCGGCCGTTCGACACCTGTGTGATGAATCTGGCGCACTCCTTATTTTCGATGAAATTCAAACCGGGATGGGACGAACGGGACGATTGTTTGCGCATGAGCATTTCGGAATCACACCAGACATCATGACGCTGGCCAAGTCCCTGGGCAATGGATTGCCCATCGGCGCCATGCTGGCGAAAGAAGCGGTGGCATCTGCTTTCAAACCCGGATCGCATGCTTCCACTTTTGGCGGTACGCCGCTGGTGACGGCTGCCGCCCTGGAAGTCGTTCGGACAATTGAAGATGAAAATATTTTAATAAAATCCATGGAGATCGGCGATTATTTTAAGAAACAACTTGAAAGAATAGAAACCCGTCATGATGAGGTTATTGACATCCGGGGGATGGGATTGTTGCTCGGCATGAAATTAAAAACAGACGTGGCCCCCGTCGTTCAGGCATGCCTTGAAAATGGATTTCTTGTCAATGGGATTCAGGATACAATTTTACGATTTGCGCCGCCTCTGATTGTCACCCGAACGGAAATTGATGCGCTGATAAATTGTCTGGATGAGATATTAGACCGTTAGCCGGTTGGCCCGCTGAATGGGACAGCCAGTCGATCGAATAAACCGGTAAACAGGTAAACCGGCAAACGGACAAGCAAAGGACTCGATATCCATGGCCGAAAAATTATGGGAAGGCCGTTTTAGCGAGAAGACCGATAAGCATGTGGAAATGTTCACATCTTCCATTGAAAGGGATCGGCGTCTTTACACCTGGGATATTGAGGGAAGTATCGCCCATTGCCGGATGCTGGCAAAAACCGGAGTGATCAAAGAAGAAGAAGCGGAGCAAATGGCAGAAGGCCTGAACCAAATCCGCGAAGAAATCCAAAAGGGAAAATTTGAGTTTACCGATAGCCTGGAAGATATTCACATGCATATTGAATCCAGGCTGAAGGCGTTGATCGGTGATACCGCTATGAAGTTACACACTGGGAGAAGCCGAAACGACCAGGTCGCGCTGGATGTGCGAATGTATCTGCGGGATGCCGTTCAGGGGATCATGGCCCAGCTGCACATGCTAAGGGGCGTCCTCGTTCACCTGGCCGAAGCGCATTTGAATGTCGTCATGCCGGGATATACGCATACGCAAAGGGCCCAGCCGGTTCTTTTTTCCCACCATCTGATGGCTTATTATGAAATGTTCACCCGGGACAGCGAGCGATTTAAAGACAGTCTTAAACGGATCAATGTCATGCCGTTGGGCGCGGCGGCTTTGGCCGGCACCACCTATCCTATCGATCCGGATTATGTCGCGACCCTCCTTGATTTTCCCAAAGTGACGAAAAACAGCATCGACGCCGTTTCCGATCGGGATTTCATCATCGAGTTTCTGGCTGGGGCTGGTCTGTGCATGACTCATTTGAGCCGGTTGTCCGAGGAGCTTATCCTGTGGTCCACTATCGAGTTCAGTTTTATCGAGCTTTCCGATGCCTTTACGACGGGTAGCAGTATCATGCCTCAGAAAAAAAACCCCGACGTGCCTGAACTGGTACGGGGTAAAACCGGCAGCGTTTTCGGTGATCTGACGGCGATGTTGTGTTTGATGAAAGGGCTGCCCCTGTCGTATAACCGGGACATGCAAGAAGACAAGCGGCCACTATTTAATAGTGTTGATACCTTATCCGCATGTCTTGATATCTATATCCGGTTGCTTCCGAAAATAGAAATAAATGAAGATCGAATGCACGCAGCCGCGACAAACGGTTTTTTAAACGCCACCGATTTGGCGGATTATCTGGTTTCAAAAGGGGTGCCATTTCGCGAGGCCCACGGGGTAGCGGGCCGGGCCGTGGCCGACGCGATTAAAAAGAGAAAAGAACTTCACGATCTGACTCTGGAAGAGTTGCAGATCTTTTCACCGCAGATCGGATCTGATATTTACCCTTTCCTGAAAGTTGAAAATATGGTCAATCGACGGATATCATCCGGCGGTACAGCCGTGGAGAATGTAAAAACCGCCTTGGCAGCGGCAAAAGCAACGCTAAAAAATAGCAGGTATAACCATGAAACCTAATGGGTGGACAATGAATTTGACTATATTAACGCTGGGATTGAGCCTGGTATTAGCCATGGTCGGTTGCGGTGTGAAGGGGCCGCCGGTGCCTCCCAGATCCATCCCGCCAGGGGCCGTCACCGACCTTACATTCATCCTGGATCAAGATCAGGTGACCCTAAACTGGTCCATCCCTACGGGTAAAGCCACTGGCTCCGCCGGGTTGGCCGGGTTTATTGTTTTTCGGGCAGCATCTCCTTTGGCCGATCCGGTTTGTGATGGATGCCCGGCTTTATTTCGACGGATCGCGGAGGTTGACTTCGAAGAACTTATGGCAGGTAACCCCGATCGCAAAACAGCGACATTCCAGCAAACCATCGAAAAGGGTTACCAATACATTTTTAAAGTGATGGCTTTTTCAAAAGACGGTCAACGGGGGCCGGATTCCAACCGGGTAGTAGTCAGGTAAATTAGCCAGATAGCCCTCAAATAGACCGGAAACTTAGTAACCTGTAAACGGACAAACGGCCACATGAACGGCATCGAATTTTATAAAATGAGCGGTAGCGGCAATGATTTCATTCTGATTGACAACCGCAACGGCCAGATAGAATCGAACGATTGCTCCGTGTTTGCAAAAATGGTCTGCCGTCGACGCGTGGATGTGGGCGCGGATGGGTTGATCATCATTGAAGATTCCGACACTGCCGATTTCAGATGGCAATTTATCAATGCAGATGGAAGCGAAGCCGACATGTGTGGCAACGGTGCCCGTTGTGCGGCCCGATTCGCCCACTTAACCGGAGTGGCCGGACCACGGATGATCTTCGAAACCGGAGCCGGGCTGATTCAGGCCGAAGTGGATCAAGAGTTGGTAAGGGTCAAAATGACCGATCCAGCAGACCTTCATTTAGCTGAAAAAGTGCAGGTTGATGGTCGAACGGAATCGATCCATCGAATCAATACGGGCGTTCCCCATGCCGTTCTTGCAGTGGAAGACCTGGAAAAGATTCCAGTTGAATCCATCGGCCCGCTGATCCGCTATCACCGGCAGTATGCCCCCGAAGGGGTGAACGTTAATTTTATCCAGCGCCGCCAAGATGAAACGATTGCCATTCGTACCTATGAACGGGGGGTGGAGGCTGAAACCCTGGCTTGTGGTACCGGGTCCGTGGCCGGTGCCATCATTGCTTCACGACTGTTCGGACTGGATGCTCCCATTCGTATGATTGTCCGCAGTGGCCTGCCCCTTGAAGTGTCTTTTACGAAAAACGGCAATGAATATCAAAATGTCTATCTCAAGGGGGATGCTCGTGTTATCTACCGGGGTTTTTTAGAAAAAACCGTCTAGTGCCGTGTCTGGCAGCACGAATTCATTCATGAATCAAAATATCGCTTATATCTCGGTAGGCTCAAACCTGGGCCGCAAACTGGAAAACTGCCGGCGGGGGATTATTGCGCTTACCAGTTGCGGTGATGCTGCCCTGGTAGCCCGATCGCCTTTTTACCGAACCGAGCCGGTGGATTACACGGATCAGGATTGGTTCATCAATGCGGTTTTTTCCATCAAAACTCCCTTATCACCGCATGAGTTACTCAAAAGGCTTCAGGTTATCCAACGGGGCGCCGGAAGGGAAGAATCTCCGGTGCGATTCGGTCCCCGGGTGCTCGATCTGGATATTCTTTTATTCGACGACTTGATTATCTCGACCCCCAATCTTTCAGTGCCCCATCCACGGATGTATAAAAGGCGCTTTGTATTACAACCACTTTGTGATATAAATCCATATTTAATACATCCGGTTTTAAACCAAAAAATGGATGATCTGCTGTTTCATCTTGAGGATGGCGAGCAGCGGGTCGTATTAATCGATGATTAGATTTCTTATATTGCTGGCGGTCGGTTACGGGCTATACCGGTCGCTTAAATCATGGGCAGCGCCCCATCCGCAGACAAAAATGGATGGCCGCGAGCAAAGCCGCATTGACGACGTCATGATCAAGGATCCGTTCTGTCAGGTCTACTTTCCCCAGAGAGAGGGTATCCGCTGGTCCCATGGCGGCAGTGATTATTTCTTCTGCAGCCAGGCGTGTCTGGAAAAATACAAACTGGAACAGTCCCGAAACGGTAAGTGATTTTGAAATGATCTTTGAAGGGAAAAATTTAAAAGCCAGGCTGAGTCACCCCAATAGTTTAACCATGTATCGGATTCTGGCCACGCCGCTATTGGTGATTTTGCTGATGTTTCCAAACCGGTTCTGTACTTTTGTAGCTGCGCTATTATTCAGTGCGGCTGCCATTACCGATTATCTGGATGGACTTTTTGCCCGACGCATGGGCCTGGTGTCCAATTTTGGTAAAATCATGGACCCCCTGGCGGACAAGATTCTGGTCTCATCAGCCTTTATTATGTTAACCTCCCTCGGCTGGGCGTCAGCCTGGATTGTTTGCATCATTATTGGGAGGGAACTTGCCATAACGGGTCTTCGAAATTTCATTGCTGAAAACCAGATGGATTTATCCGCATCTAAACTGGGAAAATATAAAACCGGCTTTCAAATCGCCGCCATTATCCCCCTGGTTTTTCATTATCCCTATTTCGGGATAAATATGCACGCCATCGGCACATTTTTTTTGTATGGTGCCCTGATATTTACCCTTTGGTCGGGAATCGATTATTTTGTCCGGTTTCGTAAGCTCCTGGTGTAAGGGTACCGGTGTAAGTTTAAAGATATTTTATTTGACAAAAAACGTCTGATGGGTTAGACGACCATTCGAGCGGGAATAACTCAGTGGTAGAGTGCGACCTTGCCAAGGTCGAAGTCGCGGGTTCAAATCCCGTTTCCCGCTCCATTTTTTTATGGCGGCATAGCCAAGTGGTAAGGCAGCGGTCTGCAAAACCGCTATTCTCCGGTTCGAATCCGGATGCCGCCTCCAACTTTTCGAGATTTCAACCTACCTTGTCGCTGTCAACCATTTGCCAAAAAGGAGATCCCCTTGATTCAACGATTCATCACGCTTATTGCTATATTCGCTTCTATAATTATAGTATTGGGATGCGTCTGTACCCGACCCGACGGTGACCCCACCGGAGGAGAGAATAAACCGCCATTGATCGAGAAAAAACCAGAAAAGATAGAAAATATCCCGCCGGGATCGGACGATGAGCAAACGTATGTGCCCGGACAGGTTATGGTCAAACTCAAACCCGGTGTCGACGCGGCTGCCTTGGATACGATCGCCGGAGAACTGGGGCTTGAAACCATCCAACCGCTGGCTTTGCCGGGCACCTACCTGATGAAGATTATCAGCGCTGAATCGGTTGAAAGTATTGTCAAAAAACTCGAAACCTATGACACGATCGAATATGGTGAACCGAATTATATAATGAAGACGGATTAGGAAAGAAGTGAAAATGAAAAAGATCTTTTTTATTATCTTGATATCGCTATTGTTTTTTTCCGGCGGGGTGGCCGCGATAGAGCTTCAAACCAAGGGAAAACCCCAAAATGCTCCCAGCGCCCGAATTGAAGATCTAAAACCCTATGTACCGGGTGAGATCCTTGTAAAATATCGAAC
>Ga0316197_10002835_pt1 | contig 12353 bp, 13 predicted proteins | sample OudBiesiAoxic_MG_FD_204939 | JGI IMG/M metagenome (GOLD analysis project Ga0316197, IMG submission 204939) | Coastal sediment microbial communities from Oude Bieten Haven, Netherlands - site A oxic | ecosystem: Environmental > Aquatic > Marine > Coastal > Sediment | place: Netherlands...
CGCAGTGCAAGTGCGGCGCTCTCCCAACTGAGCTATATCCCCAAAATGGTACGCCTAAGTGGACTCGAACCACCGACCTCACGCTTATCAGGCGTGCGCTCTAACCAGCTGAGCTATAGGCGTATATGGTGGTTGGAGAAGGATTTGAACCTTCGAAGGCTGAGCCGGCAGATTTACAGTCTGCTCCCTTTGACCACTCGGGAATCCAACCACACAATGTGTGTATAAACTATCTTAAATGGTGCCTAGGGCGGGACTTGAACCCGCACGTCCACAGAGGACACGGGATTTTAAGTCCCGTGCGTCTACCGATTCCGCCACCCAGGCATAATCATTTAGATTAGTTATTTATTTTTTTTTATTTCAATTGGTAGTCCGTAGGGGAGTTGAACCCCTCCCGCTTGAGTGAAAACCAAGAATCCTAACCGATAGACGAACGGACCACACTCTTGAAATAAAATGGTGGATCTAGCTGGAGTTGAACCAGCGACCACTCGGTTATGAGCCGAGTGCTCTAACCAACTGAGCTATAGATCCATATATGGTGAACCTGAAGGGATTTGAACCCCTGACCCACGCCTTAGAAGGGCGTTGCTCTATCCAGCTGAGCTACAGATTCATACATGGTGCGCCACACAGGGTTTGAACCTGTGACAACTCGATTAAAAGTCGAGTGCTCTACCAGCTGAGCTAGTGGCGCTTATGGAGCGGGAAACCAGGTTCGAACTGGCGACATTCAGCTTGGAAGGCTGACGCTCTACCAACTGAGCTATTCCCGCATACATAAATGGTTATTCAGTTGTTTTGGTGGCGGGAGCAAGATTTGAACTTACGACCTTCGGGTTATGAGCCCGACGAGCTACCAGACTGCTCTATCCCGCGATATGAATTTATGTTTTATGGTGCCTAGGGCGGGACTTGAACCCGCACGTCCACAGAGGACACGGGATTTTAAGTCCCGTGCGTCTACCGATTCCGCCACCCAGGCACAACCATTCTAAACATTTTTATTCTTTTCATCTGTGAGCTCATTGCAGTTTTGCTTTCCCTCGCAGACAAGAAGAAGTATACCGTGTTTATAACTTTTCGTCAACACTTTTTTTTATTTTTTCTATAGTTTTTTTATTTTTTTTTCTATAGAAACTCTCAACCCTATATTTTTCAAAGGTTTAACTTTTTTTATCGATAAAAAATTTTTTTTATTTCATCAATTGATTCTTTTATTGTTTTTTTTTTTATTATCTTCAATTATATTCTAATAATAAAAAATTATTTATTTATAGAATATAATTGAAAAAATTTCATGTTAAAATTCTCTTTTTTATCTTGTTCTTTTCTATAAAGAAGTAGACCATATTCTGCCATAAACCTAATTCATTCTTTGTCTTGCCTTATCTTAAATTTACTTCTGAAAACTATAACTTCAGAATTTTTTTAATAATTTTTGATTATAATAAATCTCCTAATATTATTTACGTAATTTTTATATTCCTCACTTCATAAAATCTTAATATAAAAAATCTCATCTTTTTAACTTGTTCCTGCTCTTTATATATTTTTCTATCTCCCCTAAATAATAGACTCCATTTTCTGCATTTCCACTAATCATAAGATATTCTCTAGCCCTAGTTATTCCTACATATAGTAGTCTTGTATTTTCTGCTAACTTCTCCAATTTATTTTTTATTATACCTATCTCTGTATTTTTATCTATAAACTCCCTCTCAAACTCTTTTTCTGCAAAAACTTGTGGATATTGATATTCCTTCTTTAAATAGTAACAGTATCCATAATTAGTTTCATTTAAGTTTATAGGAAACGTTCTATTATCTACCCCTATTAAATAAACAAAATCCCATTCCATACCTTTACTTCTGTGATAACTAGATAAAGTTACTTTGAATTTTTCTTTATTTTCCAAAATTCCTTCTTCTTCAACTGCTTTAGCCATATAACTAAATTCACTATTCTTTGCTTTTTTTAGATTAGAAGCTAGGTCCAACAAACTCCATTTAGGATTATATTTCAAAATTCTTTTTAGATCATAAGATATTTTTTCTATCAACAATTTTTTTTCACCATTAATTTCAAATACTTCACCTATAAAAACAATTACTTTTTCTAATGAACTCTGATTCAAATCCAATACAGCACGTATTTTTTTCAAGATAGCTTTATATTTTTTTAATGTGATTTCATCTAATTTTGGATATTCTTCACCATAGAAAACATCCTCTAATAAGTTAGATCTTATAAATTGTGAAATTCTTTCTTTAACTTCTTTTTCATTATCTATAAAAAAATTATCCTCTAAAAGTTTAATTAATCTTTTATTTTCAAATGGCCTTGCTAAATATTCTAAAAAATCACCTAAAAAATTCATAAGCTCCAGTAAGCTCCCTGGAATATCACTAAGAATCTGAAAATCTATCTTTTTACCCCTTAATATTCTAGCTACCTCATCTATCCTATAATTAGTTGGGAGGAGAATTCCCACACTTTTATCAGGATATTTTTTTATAAAAACTTCAACTCCTCTTATTAATCTATCTCTTTCCTCTTCCCATCCCAAAACTTTTATGGTCTTAACTCCATATCCATCTATTTTTGGATTGGAAGGTGTATCACCCTCTAATACTGGTTTTATAATCTGTAGTTGTAAAGCTGACCTTATCTCTTTAATAGGATGTTTTAGAGTTACAATTTTTACTAGATAGTTAGCTATTTCTATTATACTTATGGTACTTCTTCCTGCAGTAAACATATCTATCTTTGGATTAGACCTTATAAATTTTTTAAATATCTCTGGAGAACTAGAAGTAAATGTTCCTAGTATACTTTGATTAAGATCTCCTACTTTGACCAAATTTCCATTAGATATTAAATTTATTATCTTGTTTTGAAGGATATTACTATCCTGAGCCTCATCTTCAAAAATATATTTATACCTCGACCTAAGCTCCTCTACCAAAATAGAAGATTCTTTTAATAATTTATATGTATAAAATAAAATATCATCATAGTCCAAGAGTCCCTCTTTTTTACACTCTAAATCATATCTATAAAACAATTCTCCTATAACTCTCAATAAACTATCTTTTCTATATTTTTTAATATAACTATGTAATTTTTTCGCTGTCATTCCTTTATTTTTCATCACACTTATCATCTTTAAAGTTATATTAATTAGTTCTTTATCCCATCTAACTTTTATACCTGTTCCACTATATTTTGTATCCAAAAAAAAATCTAAGTCTTTAGGATTATCATTCCTATAGTCCATAATAACTAAGCTCATCAAATAATATTTATTAGCATCTGTCATAGTTTGAAATCCATCTGTTATGCCCAAACTATCTCCATATTCTCTTAGAAGTTCCGATCCCAATTTGTGAATAGTTTTTATTTCAAACTTCCTGTAAAATTCACACCCATCTGTTTTTTTGAGAAGTTCCATTATTCTATGTTTAAAGTTATTTACAGATGAATTCATATAAGTTAAGATTAATATTTTCTCCTTCTCTTTTAATTCTCTTACTAATTTAGCAGCTAATCTATTAAGTATAAAAGTTTTCCCCCCTCCAGGAACTGCTGGAATAGCTAATTTTCCAGCAGTATATTTCATAATTATTTTTTGCTCTCGTCTATATTTAATTTCCTCCATAAACATCTCCTACTTCATCTTTTTTTTATTATATATTCTTTTTATTTAAACACCTAATTTAAATTTGTTTTTCAAAAAATGATTATTTTATAACAAAATTATATTTTATACTTTAAATTTATTCATTTAAATTATATACTATAAGCATACTTTAATAATTTTAAAAAAATTATTAAAAGGAAATTTAATTATTTGACTAATAAGTTAATAGTTAGGGTAAATAATAGCATAACATAATTAAACTGTTGTTTATATTTTAACTAAAAAAATTAAAAGGAGGAATTTATGAAAAAAATTATATTTTTATTTTTAATCATCTTTAATGTTATGACTTTTGGACAAAAACCTTTATTAGTCGGTATGGAGTTAGCATATCCTCCATTTGAAACTACCGATAAATACGGAAACCCAAGTGGTTTTAGTGTAGATATGGCTGTAGATTTAGGAAAATATCTAGGTAGAGATATTGTCATTGAAAATATGTCATATGGTGGTCTTATTCCTGCACTAAGAACTGAAAAAATTGATATCATCTTATCGTCTATGAGTATCACTGATAGACGAAAAAAATCTATTAATTTTTCTGAACCTTATGCAAAATCAAATCTTGCAATATTAGCTAATCAAAAAAGTAAGATAAAAGACCCTATGGACTTAAATAAAAAAGGTAAGAAAATAGCAGTGAAGAAAGGTACTACAGGCCACGTAGTAGCAATAAAGACTTTTCCAAAGGCTGAAATTTTAGTTTTTGACAAAGAAAGTGCATGTATTCTAGAAGTTACTCAAGGAAAGGTAGATGCTTTTATATATGACCCATTAACAATTTTAAAAAATTGGGAAAAAAATAAAACTGTTACTGAACCTATCTTGAAACCTTTTCAAGATACTCCTGAATATTGGGCTATTGCATATAATAAGAATAATAGTAAATTAGGAGAACAGTTAAATAAATTCATAAAAGATTATAAAAAAAATGGAAGTATAGATAGACTAGCTGACAAATATCTTGCTGAACCTAAAGAAGAATTTAAAAAAAGAAATATTCCTTTTTTCTTATAATATATGAAAATTAAACATTTATTCTATGCTAAAGATGATAAATTTAATATAGCTTTGTCAGCAAAAATAGTTAATACTACACTCATCTTAATTATAGGAATTATATTTTGGAACTATGCTTTTAATAGATTAAACTATGAATCTCAGGGACTTTCTGTTTTTTTAGAGTTTAGATATAAATTTATATTCGGTTTTTTTATAACCATTTTAATCTCTATATTTTCTCTAATTTGTAGTCTAATTATTGGTTCTCTTTTAGTCATAGGTCAAAAAAGTAGATTTTTACCCCTTCATTATTTTACCAAAATTTTTATTGAAATTATAAGAGGGACCCCTCTTATAGTTCAAGTTTATTTGTTTTTTTATGTGTTTGGAACAGCATTAGATATAAATAATCGATATTTTATGGGTGTTCTTATTATGGCTACTTTTTCTGGTGCATATGTTGCAGAGATTATAAGAGGCGGAATAGATAGCATCGATAAAACCCAGATAGAGTCCGCCAAAGCTTTAGGTTTTACCAATTTACAAAAGTATAGATATATCATTTTACCACAGGTTATAAAGAGGATTATGCCCCCCCTTGCAGGTCAGTTTGCATCACTTATTAAAGATTCGTCCCTTCTATCTTTAATTGCAGTAAATGAATTTACAAAAAATGTCCAAGAAGTAGATTCTATAACATTTACTCCTATTGAAAATTATGCAGTTTTAGCTATAGGATATATCTTATTAACTTATCCTATCTCCCACCTTTCCAAAAAATTAGAAAAGAGGTTTTCATATGGAGATTAATATATCAAATTTAAAAAAAATATACGGCGACCAGGTTGTTATCAATAATTTAGAATTAAATATAAAAGATATACATTCCCTTGTCATTATTGGCCCTTCTGGTGGAGGTAAATCTACCTTATTACGAATATTAGCGGGGTTAGAAATACCAGAAGAAGGTATTATCACTATAAACAATAAAACCCTTTCATTTAAAGAGATAGATCTACATAACTATAGAAAAACTATTGGAGTTGTATTTCAAGCATTTAACCTTTTTCCTCATCTTTCGGCAATTAAAAATATTACATTGCCATTGGAAAAAGTACATAAAATAAATAAAAATAAAGCAACTCTTCGGGCCAAAATTCTTCTTGATAGATTTCAATTAGGAGAACACAGTCATAAATACCCTTCACAGCTATCAGGAGGACAACAACAACGAGTAGCTATAGCACGTGCTGTTGCTCTTGAATCACAATTTTTACTTTTAGATGAGCCTACTTCAGCATTAGACCCAGCTCTTACCTCTGAAGTTTTAGATAGTATTTTAGAATTAAAGAAAGAAAAAAAAGATTTAATCTTAGTTACCCATGAGATGGGATTTGCTAAAAATGTCGCAGATTACGTTCTTTTTATTGATAAAGGAAAAGTTTTAGAAGCTGGAAAAGCTGATTCATTGTTTAGTAATCCCCAAACATCAGAATTAAAAAAGTTTTTAGGGAAAACTTTAAAATACTAAAAAAAGGTATTTTTCATTTAAAATGAAAAATACCTTTTTTTATTCTAATTTCATACTTATAACTTTTTAATTTCTATTCCTTTTTCCTTATATATTAGTTTTGTTAAGTATTCTACATCTTTATAAAATAAGATTTTTTCTTTTTTAGTATGTTTTTTTATAAAGTATTCTACTCTACAGGCTTGGGATTTAGTTTTTATCTCCCATAGAGAAAATAGTTCAAAAGGTCCTCTTCCTCGGGTATATTTAGCTCCTTCTCCGCACCTATGAGCTTTTATTCTTTTTTCTATATCATTGGTTATTCCAGTATAAACACTGCCATCTCTGCACCCTAACATATATACATAATACACTCTATACACCCCAATTTCTTTACAAAACAATAATTACTTAAATTTTTTCTTTTTATTTATTTATAAATAAAGTATAATATAAATCTATACTAAATGTAAAGATTAAGATTTATTGTATTTTATTAGGAGGATTTTTTATGGATGAATTTAGCTGTGGAAGGCTACAGAAAGCCAAAAAATTAAGCATTTTATTAGCTTTTGCTATTTTAAGTGTCTTTATCTATTTTGTTGTTATTGACAAAGCAAGTATTATAACTGGATTAAAAAATATAGTTACTTCTCCTTCAACATTAATAACGGATTTTTTAGTTATTGGTGGGTTAGGAGCTACTTTTTTAAATGCTTTTAGCTTATTTATTTTTAATTTTGTCTTAGTTAAAACTTTTAAAGTAAAGATAAATGGATTAATTCTCGCTGCCTTTTTTACTGTCTTTGGTTTTTCATTTTTTGGAAAAAACGTATTTAATGTTCTGCCTATATATTTAGGTGGAATAATGTATTCAAAATTTGAACATTTAGATTTTAAAACAGTCTTACCCACAATAATGTTTACTAGTGCATTAGCACCATTTATAAGTGCCATGGCATTTAGTTCTGGATCATCTGAAAAAGCTTACCTTTTGGCTATGATTTTAGGAATAATTATAGGGTTTATAGCCACTCCTTTAGCTAAGAAGATGATTTCATTTCACGAAGGATTCAACCTTTATAACTTAGGTTTTACTGGGGGACTTTTAGGAGCTATTATAACTTCTATCCTTAAAACTTATAAATTTCAGATTAAGCCTCAAAAACTAATTTCTACTAAATATCATTTAGTTTTATTAATTACTTGTTCTATGGTCTTTTTAGTAATGATAGCAGTAGGATTTTATATAAATAAAAATAGTTTTAAAGATTATAAAAAAATATTGAAATGTAATGGTTTAAATTCTGATTTTGTAGAAAAATATGGATATGGGCTTTCATTTATTAATATGGGAATTAATGGATTTTTGTCAATTATTTTTATCCTTCTTGTAGGAGAAACTTTAAATGGTCCCCTCTTAGCTGGTATATTAACTATAGTAGGTTTTTCTGCTTTTGGGAAACATCCTTTAAATATTACACCTATTTTATTTGGTGTTTGGCTAGCTGGTATAACTACTGAGGTAGATAAGTTTGTTTTAGTTCTTTCAGCACTTTTTGGTACTGCTATGGCTCCAATTTCAGGAGTATATGGTCCTATTTGGGGTGTCATTGCAGGATGGCTCCATATGTCAGTTGTAAAAAATATTGGTGTTTTACATGGCGGATTAAATTTATATAATAATGGATTTTCTGCTGGTATAGTAGCAGGTATTTTATTACCAATTATCCGTACTTTTACAGATAGAAAAAATAAGTTTAAAGATCAGTATTTTTTAAAACGTCAAGAACTATATAAAAATTTGTATTCAAAAGAAAATTTGGATTGATTTATGATTTTTTTTATACCTAAATTGTCAATTTAAATCAGAAATTTTAGTGAATAAATATTATCTAGGCTACAGGCAGAAAATTATCTTCTCCTTTAGCCATTTTTAATATCTCTTTAGATCTGAAATAGCCTAATAATTTTCTGGGTATAGAGTTCCATTTATTATCTATTTCATTTAATTTTATTTAACTTTATTTTGATGTGACTTAGCGGAACATCTTTCTTTAGCCTCCATTAATTTATCACTACCACATATATTTTCTTTAAATATTTTTTTAACCAACGGATTAATGTTTTTTACTTTTCTACTCATAAAAAATCCCTCTCTAATTACTAGATTATACCTCTAATAGATAGGAAGGGAATATTTAAATTTACACGTAATTTGGGATAGATCCAAGACTTACTTTATATGCTTAAATTTTTAAACTTATACTTGAATTAATACAAAAAATAATTTTTTAACGTACCAAAATTATCATAGGAACTTTTTATCTATTTGCAGACTTTTCTAGATACACTTAAAAATGAAAGATTTCCTTCCATTTCTATCTATACTATTATTTTAAATATTTCTTTTATTTATATACATATAATATGTTAACATACTTTTCATATCTGTAGTAATTTTTTCAATCTCATTTAACTTTACCCACTTAGTTTTAAGGTCTTCAGTTTCATCTAATTCTAATTCCAAAGGTTTTATTTCATTATTTTTCAACTTAACTATATAAATATATAATTTCTCAGTTGTATATCCTGGTGATGAAGCCAAAGCTTCTTTAGATTCATAAATTATTTCTACGTCTTCCATTGTATATCCAGTTTCTTCCCTTAATTCTCTTTCTAAAGTTGATTTAGGTGTTTCACCTTTTTCTATTATTCCTGCTGGTATTTCCAATAAATGTGAGTTTGTTCCGGGTCTATATTGATCAACTAAAAGAGTTTTTTCTTCTTTTTCATCTAAAACCATTACACCTATAGCATTTGGTTTATTTATATACTCCATTTTCAATTGCCTAGTAGGATGATCCTTCAACTTGATTTTTAAAAACTTTAATTCAGATAATTTCATAATTTTTCTCCTTCTTTAAATAGCTACATCATTTATTTTTCTTTTTTTATTAACAATATGTTTTATAATTAAAATTTTTAAACTAAGTAACTTAAAAATACTTAATATCCCTCCCAAATTTTGACAATATATATCCATTATTATTTTCTTTTTTGCTAAATATCAATATTTCATATTTAATTTTATTATCTCATAAATAAAATTTAATTTCTATACTAGAGATATTAATATTATATTTTTACACCTAATTTTTTCATTTATCTATATGAAAAAAAGCTAATATTTCTTTCTCTCTCTCAATTTTTTTTAAATTTTCTTTTTTTATCAAATTTATTTTTAGAGACTATAATCAAAAACAGATGATTATAATGGATAATAAATTTAATTCCTAAAAACCATATTATTAGAGCAGTAAATAATATTATTGATTTTATAGATTTAAGTACGTTTATTGAAAAAGATCGCAAAGGAATAAGAAGTGCACATAATCGTAAGTTGTTATTGAAAGTATTAGTTTATACATATTGGTGTTAGTATAGATATTGGACAATCATGTTTTCGTTTGATATGATAAAATCGAATAGAAAAGTGGAGGTCCAGTATGGCAAAAAAGCGATTTAGTGATGAAGTAAAAGAAACAATAGTTAGACTATATAACAATGGTAACGGCAAGGAAATTAAAGACTTAGCAATTGAATATGGTGTACCGCAATCAACAGTTAGATATTGGGTAGTAGGTAAAAAAAAAAGAGCTGAAAAGAATCAGTTTAAAGGTGAATCTAACTCAGAGTTAGATCAGATGAAAAAAGAAATGAAAAGATTAAAATAAGAGAATGATATCTTAAAAAAGGCTATAACCATATTCGCCAAAAACTAAGCAATCAGCAATGTCAAACTATGATCACAGAATTATCAAGGGTTCATCCAATAAGTAAGCTAACAAAGATTTTAGAAGTACCTAAAAGCACCTACTATTATCGAAAACTTAATAAACTAACAGTCAACAAAATTCAAAGAGAAAAATTATCTAAATTAATATATGAAATATGGTTAAGAAGCCATAAAAGGTATGGTGCACCTAAAATACATCAAGAACTAATAAAAGTAAGAAATTTTCATAGCTTAAAGCATATTCAAAATTTAATGCGGGAAAAAGGTATAAGATCTATTACAGTAAAAAAATTCAAACCGCAGGGCGGGAATGAATATATTGAAGAAAATAAGGTTCCAAATATTCTAGAGCAAGATTTTAATTCAGAGAAAGCGCATAGAAAGATAGTAGGAGACATAACATATATTTACACTAAACGAGATGGGTGGTGTTACTTAAGCACGTATATGGATCTATATAACAACGAAATATTAGGTTGGAGCTTCTCAAAAGAGATGACAACAAAGACGGTAATAGAAAGTTTAGAAATGGCTTGTTTAAAGATAAAGAGTACAAATGATGTTATCGTTCATACAGATAGAGGAAGTCAATATACCTCTAATATTTATAGAGAATTAATTGAGAAAAAAGAAATGAAGGGATCATATTCTAGAAAAGGGAATCCATATGATAATGCTTGTATAGAATCATTTCACTCAGTATTAAAAAAAGAGTTGGTACATCAGCGAGAATATACAAATTATGAAGAAGCAAATGAATAAATTTCTATCACCCGTAATCTAAAGAGGTTATCAAAAATGATATCTTTTTTGACAAAATAAAAAGCATTTTTAAAAAGATCAACTCAAATAGAAAATCTACTTATGAGTAAACTATAATCATGAAACTGGACACTAAAAAAAGAGTGTTAGTTTCATGGTTTTTTTTATACAATTTTTAATAAGAGCTTAAAGGAGTGAATTAAATGTCTAAAAAATTATTCTCAGATACAGAAGTTGCTAAATTATCTAAAAATAAAAATATTTCTAAAGTTTCAAACAAAGCTATTACATAATACTTTTGAGTTTTAAAAAAATTATTGATGAATACAAAATAGGAAAACTTTCTCGTATAATTTTTAAGAAAGCTGGTTTTGATTTAGATGTTTTAGATGTAAAACGAATTGAAACCTCCTCTAAACCTTAAAGAAGAAAATTTAAAGGTAATGTTAATAGATACCAGAAAAACATCTTCTGGTAGGCCTATTCAAAGAGAGTTAACAGAATCAGAAAAATTTAAACGTTTAGAAGTGCAGATTGAATATATATAAATAGAAAATGAATTTTTAAAAGAAGTTATACTAGATCGAAAAGGGGGACGCTTAAATAAAAAAGAGATTTTTCAAACTATTAAATTAACAGTTAAAAAGTATAAAATCAAACCAAAAATTAGAATTTTATGCTCTCAAGCTGAAGTTTCTAGGTCTGGTTTTACAACTATCTTAATTCAAAAATAAATAGAGAAAACAGTGAAGCTTGAGATTTAAAATCAAAAAAAATAATTCTAAAAGTTTTTAATAAACGAGGATTTAAGAAGGGCACGCGGAGTATAAAAATGATTTTAGAAAAATTCTTGATACTATCTTTAATTTGAAAAAAATAGGTAGAATAATGTGCAAATATAATATTGTTTGTCCTCATAGAAAACCAAACAAATATAAACAAATTACAGAAGCCACAAAAGAGCATAGTACTGTTTCTAATGAGCTTAAGAGAGAATTCAAACAAGAAATTCCTAGAAAAGTACCGTTGACAGATATAAGTTATTTGCCCTATGGAAATGTTAAATGAGCTTACTTATAAGCAATAAAGATGGATCAACTAATGAAAAAGTCTCGGGTAACTTAAAGTTAGAAAGAGATTTAAACTAACTGAAGGATGTTTTATATATTCTGATCAAGGGTTCACTATACAAGTTCTAAATTTCAATCTTTGTTAAAGAAAAAAATATCAAACAACCAATGTCGCGAAGAGGAAATCGTTGGGATAAAGAACCTATTGAATCATTCTTTGTTTATATGAAAGACCATTTAAATCTAAAAGAATACAAAAACTTAAATGAAGTTTAAAAAAATGACTCCTGTACAATACAGAAATCATCTTTTATTAGTATCTTAATCATACCTTTTTTTGAAGTTTCCTTGACAAAGGTTACGGTTGAGTGCCCCTCTTCTTATTTACTATTTTATTTATATTTTTTCTTCTTTCTTTCAAAAAATAAAAAAGACTTGGCAAGTTCCTATCCTCCCAAGGGGCTGCCCCCTAAGTACTTTCGGCGTTTACGGACTTAACTTCTG
>Ga0316197_10002836_pt1 | contig 12350 bp, 11 predicted proteins | sample OudBiesiAoxic_MG_FD_204939 | JGI IMG/M metagenome (GOLD analysis project Ga0316197, IMG submission 204939) | Coastal sediment microbial communities from Oude Bieten Haven, Netherlands - site A oxic | ecosystem: Environmental > Aquatic > Marine > Coastal > Sediment | place: Netherlands...
GCTCCACCGAGGGACGCTCCACCGAGGGACGCTCCACCGAGGGACGCTCCACCGAGGGACGCTCCACCGAGGGACGCGATAGTCCCGCAGCCGAGGGTCGTGCACGCCACGATGCTGCTCACATCGAGCGATCCGGGGTCGATTGCGGGCGCCCAGTCTTGCGTGGCGTCAGGCACGGTTGCCGCAGCAGCAAGATCTGCGCGCACGAGGTTGGCGCCGGCGTTCGTGTCGGAGCCAGGGATCGGCTGGGCCGTGGCAACGAGAAGTGCTTTGGCCTGATCCGGGGTCATGGCCGGGTACTTCTGGTACAGCAGCGCCAGGACGCCCGAGGTCACCGCTGCGGACTGTGACGTGCCGGTGCCGGTGAACAGCATGGGATCGCTGTCGACGCCGCCGACATCGGAGTGGTTGTCGCTGGCATCGCTGCCGTCCGCCCGGAGGCTCTGAATATGGGCACCAGGTGCGGCCACGTCCGGGTTGCGTACACCGTCGCCGCCATTCGAGAACTCGGCGATCGACAGGCCGTTCTCGTCAGCGTCGGCGCCGGCCACCGTAATCACGTACGGGTCGTTACCGGGTGAGGTGAGCTGTTCTGTGTCGTTGCCCTCGTTGCCTGCGATCGTGACGACCGCAATGCCGGCATTCCACGCACGTTCGAGAGCTGCCGTCAGGGGATCGTCGACGTAGGACAGCGACGATCCGCTGCTGTAGGAGAGGTTGATGACCCGGATTCCGAGTGCTTCGGCGTTGGCAACTGCCCAATCGACGCCAGCGACGACGTCCATCGGATCGCTCGAGCCGTCGCGGCCCGCGATCTTCACCGACACGATGCCGGCGTCCGGGGCAACACCGAGGAACTTCTCGGGGTGGTCGGCGGACGTGAGCGGGTCGGCACCGGGCTCGGACCCAGCGATGATACCGCTCATCATGGTGCCGTGGCCATTGGTGTCGAGGAACTGGGTGGAAGGATCGCCTGCCTCAGACGAGAGGTCGACGACGGCGATCACCTTGTCACCGCCGAGGCTGGCCACGTCGGCAACGCCTGAGTCGATCACGGCGACGTTCACGCCTGCGCCCGTGAATCCCTGGGCCCAGACCTCGCGAGCGCCGATCTGGTCGACGACGTTGTACATGGAGCCTGGCGTCAGCGTGGAGGCGTCGATGCCCGCTTCCATGGTCGACGCATCGCCCGTGAGGGCGGGACCCGGTTCAGCAGCCTCGAGAGCGATCCCGGCTGTCGTCGCCGTCAGCGCAGCGACGACGAAAGGTCCCCAGGCGCGATGACGCCGACGGGGAATCGCGTTCCGCGTCGCCAGGTTCGGCTCGCGTTCGACAATCGTCTCGCGGGTCCCTTGGCGTTCGGGCGCTGAGATGCTCATGGATCCTCCGTCTGTGATGTCGACCCAACGACATCTTGACCATGTTGTGATCTCATCTTGAGAAACACGTCATGGAGATTCTTACTTTTGTAAAGCTTAGCTGATGAAAAGCTCAGGGTCCACATCGGGGAACACTGAGCGTGTTCGGAACGTCTTTCTTTTGTCAAGCATAGTTGAAGAAATCGTCACGGTCCAGACCCGGAGAACACGGAGCGTGCTCGTCGACCCGCAAGGGTGGACGTCGGCTGGGACGGATCAGCTGGACTTCGCGCAAGTAGCGTGACGGCGTGGGGATCGCGGACGACGACATCGACAAGATTCGTTCAACCGTGTCGATCGTCGATGTGGTCGGCGGCTACGTGGCGCTCAAACGGGTCGGGCGCAACTGGTCGGGCCTGTGCCCGTTCCACGCCGAGAAGTCGCCGTCGTTCTACGTCCGCGAGGAGACCGGCCGCTACAAGTGCTTCGGGTGCGACAAGGGCGGCGATGTCTTCACGTTCATCCAGGAGATCGAACACACCGACTTTCCTGGTTCGGTCGAGCAGCTCGCTGCCAAGGCCGGGATCTCGCTCAACTACACGACGACGGGCCAGTCGAAGGAGCGGGCACGACGAAAGAAGCTGACCGAGGCGATGGGCGACGCCGTGGAGTGGTACCACACCCGGCTCCTGACGGATCCGGGGGCCCGTTCCGCTCGCGATTATCTCCGTCAGCGGGGACTGCACGGTGACATCGCGCGTCAGTTCAAGCTCGGGTGGGCCCCCGACGACTGGGATCTACTCGCCCGCGAGCTGGGCCAACCGGCCGACGTGCTCCAAGACGTGGGTTTGGCGTTCCGCAATCGACGAAACCGGATGCAGGATGCGTTTCGAGCGCGGGTGATGTTCCCGATCTTCTCCGAATCGGGAGAGGCGCTCGCGTTCGGTGGTCGGGTCCTGCCCGGGTCGGACGATCCGGCGAAGTACAAGAACAGCTCGGAGACGCCGATCTACACGAAGTCCAAGACCCTCTACGGGTTGAACTGGGCCAAGGCGGATGCGTCGAAGGTCGATCAGATCGTCGTGTGTGAGGGCTACACCGACGTGATCGGCTTTCACCAGGCTGGTGTGCCCCGTGCGGTCGCCACGTGCGGAACCGCATTGACCGAGGAGCACGTCCGGTTGCTCAAGCGCTACGCAAGTCGCGTCGTGTTGTCGTTCGACGCCGATGCCGCGGGCCAGGGCGCCGCCGAACGCTTCTACGAGTGGGAGCAGAAGCACCAGGTCGAGGTCTCCGTCGCCCGGCTCCCCGCCGGCAAGGATCCGGGCGACCTCGCTCGCTCGAACCCCGATGCGCTGGCGAGGGCTGTCGAGGAGCCCTTGCCGTTCCTCGGCTTCCGGCTGCAACGAACGATGGGGTCGCGCCGTCTTGATTCTCCGGAGCAGCGAGCGCGGCTGGCCGAGGAGGCGATGGCCGTGGTCAACGAACATCCCAACGCGAACGTCCGCAAGCTCTACGCGGGCGAGGTCGCCGCTCAGGTCGGGTTGCCGGTTGCCGATCTCGTCCGGCTGGCCGAGCGAGGGGTGCGTCGACCGTCGATCGAGGTGAAGGCGAAGCGTCAGTCCGGTCCGATGGAGAACGCCGAGTTCGCGGCGCTTGTCCTGCTCGTTCAGGAGTGGGATTCGATCGCCGAATGGCTGATCGAAGGGCTCTTCGACGACGACGCGAACCGCATGGCGTTTCTCGCGCTGGCTGAAGAGGGCGCCCTCAACGGCGCGCTGGAGGTGGCGCCACCCGATGCGCGCGAGGTGCTGGAACGTGCCTCGGTCGCCGATCTCGAGCTGGACGCGACGGTGGAGGCACAGTCGCTGATCGCAGCGGCGACACGGCGTGAGCTCCGTCATCGGACCGGTCTGACCGATCCGATGTCGTTGGAAGAAGATCGAGCGGCACGCCTCGATCTGATGGCGCTCGGAGAGACTGATCACGAACGCGCTCTTGCGGCAGCGGAGTCATTGCTAGGTTGGCTGCATCGACGAACAGAAGAGCGCTCCGACTGAATCAACCGAGACGACCGACGGTTCGAGCGGCGCGCTCGTCCCTCCGGTGGCCGGCGTCGACGAATTGGAGTGGGATGCGCTCGTCGAGCGGGGGCGGACCAGCGGCGAAGTCCACGCCGACCAGGTGAGCCACGTGCTTCGCCACATCGAGCTGAGCGAGACGGTGCTGACCGACGTGCAAGCAGCGTTCTCCGGGGCCGGCATCTCCATCGACGACAAACTCGATGACGACCACGACGACCACGACGACCCGCAGGTCGGTGTGCGCCGCGAGGTGGTCGTCGAGAACGACGCAGACGAGAAACTGTTGAGCCGACGTCGTCAGCGGCGCACGAAGAAGCGCGGTCCAAAAGCGGAGGGCGGATCCGCTGACGCCGTCCGGATGTACCTGCGTGAGATCGGGCAAGTCGACCTGCTCACCGTTGACGACGAACGTCGGCTGGCGCAGCTCATCGAAGAGGGAAAGATCGCCGCCGAGAAGATCGACGCTGCGAACGAGGCGGGCACGACGCTCGACGGCGTCGAGGACCGCATGCTGATGCGGGCGGTCAAGCGCGGCGAGCGCGCGAAGTCCGAGCTGACTCAGGCCAACCTCCGCCTCGTGGTCAGCATCGCGAAGCGGTACTCCGGGCGTGGGATGCAGCTGCTCGATCTCGTGCAGGAGGGCAACCTCGGGCTGATGCGTGCGGTCGAGAAGTTCGACTACACGAAGGGGTTCAAGTTCTCGACCTACGCGACATGGTGGATCCGTCAAGCGATCACCCGGTCGATCGCCGATCAGGCACGCACGATCCGGATTCCTGTGCACATGGTCGAGCACATGAACCGTGTGACTCGGGCCAAGCGCACGATGCATCAAGAGCTCGAGCGGGAGCCGACGATCGAGGAGCTGGCCCAACGGGTGCAGCTCGAACCCGAACGGGTCCGCGAACTGCTTCGCTACTCGCAGGATCCGCTGTCGCTCGATTCGCCGGTGGGGGAAGAGGACGAATCGAATCTCGGCGACTTCATCCAGGACGAGTCGGCTGACAGTCCGGCCGACGCTGCGACGAAGGTGATGCTCTCGAACGCGGTGGGCGAGGTGCTCAACGAACTGTCCGAACGCGAGCAGGAGATCGTCCGACTGCGCTTCGGTCTCGACGGCGGCCAGGCCAAGACACTCGAAGAAGTCGGTAAGGCGTTCGGTGTCACACGCGAGCGGATCCGCCAGATCGAAGCGAAGACGCTCGCCAAGCTCCGGCATCCACAACGCAGCCAGCGCCTGCGCGAGTTCCTCGAAGTCGAATAGGACCAGCTCAGGCCGCTCGAAGCACCCTGAAGTACCCCTGTGCGCATGATGGTGCGCATGTTCTCCTCCGACGACATCACCCTCGACTGCCGGACCTGCGTCGCCGCGAACACGACCGCCTGCGAGGACTGCATCGTGAACCACCTGCTGGCGAACGACGCCGGTCCGATCGACTTCGTGCCGACGGCGCAGCGTCGGGCTGCCAGCGAGATCGAGCGGGTCGTCGACCTGTTCGTCAAGGCGGGTCTCCTCGACAACGATCCTGACTTTGTTCCGTTCGCGTCGTTCGAATCGGTCGACGTTCCCCAGCTCGCACGGTGACGGCTTCTACGATGCGGCCATGACCGACGGTGATGATGACACGGTGCCGACCGGTCGCGCTGGCGTCGATCCACTGATCGCCTATCCGCTGGAATCGACGGGCGAGACCGGTCAGATCGAACGACCTGGCGACCACACCCCCTGGTGGTTCATTCCCGGCATGTTCGCCGTGGGGCTGGGGTTCATCGGATTGCTGATGTTCATCAGTGATCGTCGCTCCGAGGATGCCGCACCCATCTCCGAACCGAGTGTGTCCCAGGCGCCCGCGCCGGCGACGGTGCCCGAGACAGTTGCAGCAGCCGCGGCCGAGCCGGCACCCACCGACGAGCCGGCACCGACCGCCGAAGCCGTGAGCACGACCGTCGATCCTCGAATCGCCGACCTGCCGGCGCCGGGTGCGGTCCGGGTCGGCCCCGACGACTACGACATCGCGTCGCGCTGTGAGGTTCATCTCCCGTTTGAACCCGTCGACAGCGAGACCCAGCTGTCGAGCTACTTCTTCTTCGACGGCAACGGGGAACGCGGGCTCGTCGAGCGGGCGGTCGATGGGTCGGGGGATGCTGCGACGCGTCTCGTCAGTGGCACTTTGACGTCGACGACCGAGGTCGCCGAGATCGGTGACGCTGGTGCGTTCATCGCGTCGTTCGTCGGCGCCGATGTGGTGGTCAACCCGGTGACCGACACCGACACGCAGTGCGGTGATCGCCTCGTCACCAACGAACCGGGTCAGTTCGCCGAGCCCCACACTCGGATCATCCTCGACGTGTGCGTCGAGACCGGAGGGCCAACGGGCACCACGATTTCCGGACTCACCTCGCAGGGCAGCCGTTTTGAGATCCTCCAGGCAGGGGGTGAGCTGGCCGAGATCGTGTTCGAACGTGGCCCCGACGACATCTTGCGTACCAGTGCACCGGCCACCATCTTGAGGACCGGTGACCAGCTGTCAGCGTCCGGTGTGATCAGTAATGGCACCGACGACCTCGACATCACGATCGACATCGGCGCGACCGCTGTCGTGGACGAGGCCCGAGCGTGCAACCCCGCCGACCGACTGTGACGAACAGCGGCGCCACCCCGGCGGTGCCGACGATCGAGCAGATCGAGGCGATGGTGGCGCCCCACGGCATCACCCATGTCGGCGTCGCGTCGGCCGAGGTGCTTTCCGATACCCGAGCGGTGCTGCACGAGCGCAAGGAGCTCGGACTCCACGACGGGATGCAGTTCACGTATCGCAACCCCGACCGCTCCACCGATCCGCGACGGGCCGTCCCCGACGCACGGTCGGTGGTCGTCGCGGCCCGTCCCTACCTCACCGACTCGGATCCGGAGCCGCCCCCGGCCGGCGTGTCAGCGCGTGTCGGACGCTACGCCTGGGTCGACCACTACGCGGAGCTGCGGCGGGGGCTGCGGGTCGCCGCCGCCGAGATCGAGGCAGCTGGGCACCGGGCGCTCGTGTTCGCTGATGACAACTCGCTCGTCGACCGAGCCATCGCACATCGGGCTGGGCTGGGGTGGTTTGGCAAGAACGCAAACCTCCTCGTTCCCGGGAGTGGCAGCTTCTTCGTCCTCGGCTCGATCATCACGACGGCCCCGTATGTCCCCAACGAGTCGCCGGCGTCAGACGGTTGCGGCACCTGTGTGCGATGCCTCGAGGGATGTCCGACTGCGGCGATCGTCGCCCCAGGCGTGATCGACGGTGCTCGTTGCCTGAGCTGGGTGTTGCAGAAGCCGGGTCCCATTCCGGTCGAGTTCCGCGAGGCCGTTCACGACCGTATCTACGGCTGCGACGACTGCCAGGACGTGTGCCCCATCTCGGTTCGCCTCGGCCGCCGCAACACCGTTCGGCTCGACCCAGCCGAGAGCGATGTCCAGTCGTACGTGGATGTCCTGGAGCTGCTCGCGCTCGACGACGCAACGATTGAAGAGCGGTACGGGCGGTGGTGGATCGCAGGTCGCGAGATGCGATGGTTGCGCCGCAACGCGCTGATCGTGGCCGGCAATGTCGCCGATCCGCACGATCGTTCGGTCCGATCGACGATCGACCGATACCGTGCCCACGACGATCCGATTCTGGCCGAACATGCGGCCTGGGCGGAATCCCGCCTGAACGAACGGGATGCCAGCGACTCATGAAACACCTCCTCGTCACAAACGACTACCCGCCCAAGATCGGCGGGATCCAGTCCCTGCTCTGGGAATGGTGGCGCCGCCTGCCCTCCGATCGTTTCGCGGTGCTGACCAGCCCGTATGAGGGGACCGAAGCGTTCGATGCAAACGAGCCGTATCGCATCGAACGAACGCCGGAGCCGGTGCTGCTCCCGCATCCATGGATGGTGAAGCGCATCAATGATCTCGCCGACGAGGTCGGAGCCGACCTCGTCGTGCTCGATCCGGCGGTGCCGCTCGGACTGGTCGGACCGTCGCTGAAGTTGCCGTACGACCTCGTGCTCCACGGCGCGGAGGTGACGGTCCCGGGCCGATTGCCGCTCTCGAAGCAGGCGCTTGCGTACACCCTTCGCCGCGCCCACCACATCATCGCCGCCGGTGGCTATCCCGCCGCCGAAGCAGAACACGCTGCGGGTCGCGAGTTGCCGACGACGGTGGTGCCGTGCGGCGTCGACCCCGACCGTTTCAGAGTCCTTGATCAGGCCGAACGCGATGCGGCACGCGATCACTTCGAGATTCCCCGCGACGCCGAGTTGATCGTTGGCATCTCGCGACTCGTGCCGCGCAAGGGGTTCGACACGGCGATCCGGGCGGTTGCCCGGATCAGACACCGGCGGCCCGACCTGGTGCTGGTGATCGCTGGGAGCGGTCGCGAAGAGGATCGTCTCCGTCGGCTCGCCGCCGAGCTCGATGCTCCCGTTCGTTTCGCCGGGCGCGTCCCGCACGACGATCTGCCGAAGCTGTACGGATGCGCCGATGTGTTCACCATGTTGTGCCGGAATCGGTGGGGTGGCCTCGAGCAGGAGGGTTTCGGGATCGTGTTCATCGAGGCGGCATCGTGTGGCGTCCCGCAGGTCGCCGGCGACTCGGGTGGGGCCGCCGAAGCGGTCGAGCACGGCGGGACCGGCCTCGTCATCGACGAACCGGAGGATGTCCAAGCGGTTGCCGATGCGTTCGAGCAGCTGCTCGACGACGATGAACTGCGGTCCTCGATGGCGACGCGCTCGCGCGAACGAGTCGAGTCGGATTTCGCCTACGACGTATTGGCACGGCGTCTCGGCGAGACGCTCGGCGTGTACGACTGACCGATCCCGGCAGGCGATACCGTTGATCCGGTGACGAGCGACGACCGAGCGGGCGCGGTAATCGTCCGATTCGACGTCGTCGCAACGGCAATTTTCACGGTGACTGCCATTACCGCAGCAGTCGTGTTCGACGGTCCGGCGATGACGATCGCTGCTGTCGTGTCCCTCGTGCTGTTTTTCGTCGGCATCGCTGCGTTCCTGTGGTCGTTCTGGAACGCCGTGCAGCGCAGCCGCGGCGAACAGGTCGCGGTGACTCAGCTGTACCTGCTGACCGGTGGCGTTGCACCCACGCGGGTTCGCTCGATCATGTTGTCGGCGCTCGCGGTCCAGTGTGTCATCGGGCTCAGCACGGCGATCTTCCGCCCCAACGCCGCCGACGGGAGCCCCGGCAACTCGTTGGCCCTCGGCGTCCTCGTCCCGGTCCTCGGGTTCGGGCTGAATGGGCTGTGGGCCGCGTATCACGGTCGCTATCGGAACAGATTGTCCGACAACAACGACATCCATCGACCAGAATGAGCACCATGGCTGAGACCGCGACCGAGATCATCACCATCGACGCCACACCCGACGCGGTGTGGGGCATCGCCGTCGACCTCGAGCGCTATCCCGAGTGGGCTCGCGACATCAAGGCCGTCACGATCCACGAGAGCGACGACCAGGGGCGGCCGAGCCAGGTCGAGTTCCGAACCTCCGCACTCGGCCGGAGCACCCACTACACGCTGCAGTACCGCTACAGCGACGAACCGCGCCAGCTCGGCTGGTCGATGATCCGTGGTGACATCCAGCGCTCGATCGACGGTGCGTTCACCTTCGTTCCGACGCTAGACGGCAAGACCGAGGTGCGCTACGACCTTGCCATCGATCTCGTGGTTCCATTGCCCGGCTTCGTCAAGCGTCGCGCTGAGGTTCGCATCCTCAACACCGTTCGGGAGCTGAAGGTACGCGCCGAAGCGTGAGTGTGCCTGCAGTCCGTGTCGGCATCGATGTCGGCGGGACCAAAGCACTTGGCCTCGCCCTCGACGCGACTGGCGCGGTCGTGGCCGACGCCCTGCGGCCGACGCCACGGGGTGAGGGCAGTCTTGGCCCGCTCGTCGACACACTCGTCGATCTCGCAGGTGAGCTCGGAGTCGACGGCAGTCTCGGTATCGGCGTTCCCGGTCTGGTGACACGTGACGGCGTGCTCCGAGCGGCCCCCAATCTCGACGGTGTGGCCGACTTCGCCGTGGCCGAACTCGTGGGTGAGCGCCTCGGACACTCCGTTTCTGTCGACAACGATGCGACGTGTGCAACGGTGGCTGAATGGCAGCTTGGTGCGGGTCGGGGTGCCGACGACCTCATCCTGGTCACGCTCGGAACCGGAATCGGGGGCGGTCTCGTCGCTGACGGTGTGCTCCACCGAGGCTACAACGGGTTCGCTGGCGAGTATGGGCACATGGTCGTTCACCCGAACGGTCCCCGCTGTCCGTGCGGCCGCCGCGGCTGCTGGGAGCGCTACGCCTCCGGGTCGGGGCTGGCGATGCTCGCCCGTGACGCGGCGACGGGCCACCGATTGCGGTCCGTGGTCGAACATGCCGGGGGAGACCCGCAGGCGGTCCGTGGCGAGCACGTGCAGGCGGCAGCGAGAGACGGCGACGAAGAGGCGCTCGCAGTCATCGACGATTTCGGGCGCTGGGTCGCCCTTGGGCTGTCGAACCTGACGAATGCGTTCGACCCGGAGGTGTTCGTCCTTGGCGGTGGGCTGGCCGCAGGCGCCGAGCTCTATCTGGAGCCGATCACCCGGTGGTTCGGCGAACTGCTCTACCAGCCACATCTGCGGCCCTCGCCGCGCATCGAGTTCGCTCGCTGGGGGGCCCGTGCCGGCGCCGTCGGCGCGGCGCTCCTGCCGGGACTGGGCGGCTCCACCAGCTGAACGGGGACCGAATTCACAGCGCGGACACGGTCCGAGCTGCGGCTACGGTTGCCCCATGGAGTTCCGTCGGATCGAGAATCTGCCACCGTACGTCTTTTCCATCATCAATGGACTGAAGATCGAGGCACGTCGGGCAGGAGCAGACGTCATCGACCTCGGCTTCGGCAACCCCGACATGCCGTCGCCCGACATCGCCGTCGAGAAGCTCATCGAAGCTGCCCGCAACCCCAAGAACCACCGGTACTCGCTCAGCCGCGGCTTGCCGAAGCTGCGCGAGGCAATTGCGGGGTACTACAAGCACAAATGGGACGTCGACCTCGACCCTGAGCTCGAGATCACGAACACGATCGGAGCGAAGGAGGGCTTCAGCCACCTGATGTGGGTGCTCCTCGAGCGCGGTGACGCGGCGATTGTCCCCACGCCGAGCTACCCGATCCATATCTACGGCCCGTTGTTTGCCGGTGCTGACCTCCGCCAGGTGCCGATGAAGTTCCTCGCCGACCCGTCCGATCGGGAGACGTTCACCGACGACTTCATGGACAGTCTGCACACGGCGTACGACGTCGGCTGGCCCAAGCCGCGCGTGCTGGTGATGTCGTTCCCGCACAACCCGACCGGTGCGATCGTCGATCTCGACTTCATGCAACGCGTGGTCGATTTCTGCCGTGAACGCGAGATGATCGTGGTCAACGACTTCGCGTACGCCGACATCGGGTTCAACGGTCACCAGCCGCCGAGCATCCTGCAGGCCGAAGGCGCGATGGAGTGTGCAGTCGAGCTGTATTCGATGACCAAGTCGTTCCAGATGGCCGGCTGGCGTTCTGCGTTCCTGCTCGGCAACGCCGATGTGGTGCAGGCGCTGGTGAAGCTGAAGAGCTATCTCGACTACGGCATGTTCCAGCCGGTGCAGATCGCATCGACGGTCACGCTCAACGAGGCGCAGGACTTTCCCGACCAGGTCCGTGCGATCTACGAGTCGCGCTGCGACACGCTTGTCGACGGCCTGGCCCGTATCGGGTGGGACATGCCGAAGCCGGGTGGCTCGATGTTCTGCTGGGGGCCGATCCCCGAACCGTATGCCGAGATGGATTCGGTGGAGTTCTGCTCGCACGTCGTCCGCGAGGCGGATGTCGCGCTGTCGCCAGGTGTCGGTTTCGGGCCCGGTGGCGAAGGTTTCATCCGTTTCGGACTCATCGAGAACGAGATGCGGATCAATCAGGCGGTCCGAAACCTGAAGCGCGGCCTGCCGAAACTCGGCTGACACACACGCTCGCTACCTTGACGGCATGATCACCGTCGTCGTGCGCGTCTGGTTGCCCGACCGACCGGGTGCACTCGGACAGGTTGCCAGCCGGATCGGTGCGGTGCGTGGCGACGTACTCGGGATCGAGATCCTCGAGCAAGGCGCGGATCGAGTCGTCGACGAGCTCACGGTATCGTTGCCCTCCGCCGAGCTGGTACCGCTGTTGACCACCGAAATCGATGCGGTCGACGGAGTGTCGGTCGAAGACGTGCGATCGGTCGACCGCGACCGCGCCGATCCCAATCTTGCAGCGCTTGTCGCCGGCGCGGCGATGGCGGAAGCCGAACCGGACGAGCGACTCGACGTGCTGTGTTCGGCGGTTCAGGGTCTCGTCGAGGCCGACTGGACCGTGATCCTCCGCGATCAGGACGTCATCGCCCAGGTCGGCGAGTCGCCGCAGATCGGCTGGCTCACGGCGTTCCTTGCCGGCAGCGAGCACCTCAGCGCGGTTGACGAGGCGCTTCCAGGCGATCTCGTCTGGGGGCACCTCCTCAACTCAGGCCTCACGGTCGCTTCAGGCCGCGCCGACCGGGTGATTCACGAGCGCGAACGAGTGAGGATCAGCCTGCTCGCCCGCCTCGCCGATGCGCTCCTCTGACTGCGCCCCACACCCGACCCCGGTCGTCACCTCCGCGAAGCCCCCAGCCCCAGCCCCAGCCCCAGCCCCAGCCCCAGCCCCAGCCCCAGCCAAATTCCGGCGGATCGTGACGCTCACCGTCAAGCATCGCCGGGAATTCAGGAGGTGGGCGGGTTCGCGGCCACTGCTGCGGGCAAACCCTGGGGGATCGTGACGCCCACCGCCACGATCCGCCGGCATTTCGAGAAGTGGAGTGGAAGTGGAGTGGGAGGGGAGGGGAGTG
>Ga0316197_10002837_pt1 | contig 12349 bp, 9 predicted proteins | sample OudBiesiAoxic_MG_FD_204939 | JGI IMG/M metagenome (GOLD analysis project Ga0316197, IMG submission 204939) | Coastal sediment microbial communities from Oude Bieten Haven, Netherlands - site A oxic | ecosystem: Environmental > Aquatic > Marine > Coastal > Sediment | place: Netherlands...
GCGTGGATGTCGGACACACCCTCCGAGGTCGGTTCCTCAGGCGCTTGCGCGGGCATGGCCTCGAAGCGTTTCGTAGCCCCACATGTCGACGGGCTTTCGAGAGCGCAGATCTTCCTCCACGTCCGAGACCCACTCCGCCGCAGCAGCGGCTGGCCCGGCCGTCAGCTCCAGGAGCTCCGCCCCATAGCCCGACCCGTACGAGAACGCGGTGATCGGAATCCCCTCTTCGAGCCCTACCAGTGCCCGAGCCACGGAGATCCAAAGGCTTGCCGTGTACGCGTTGCCGGTGAGCTGGTTCCACTCGAGCGTGTCGTCCACTTTCTCGAGGTAGAGAAGCTCTGCTTCCTGAGCCGACCAGCCGAGGTGCTCACCGAAATGGAGCACAGCCTTCTTGACCATCTTGGGGAATGGGACGTGGAAGCACATGGACCGGTACTTGGCCAGCACGGAACGCGCGTCGCGATCGCCGATGAGCGCGCCGAAGCACTCGGTCACGGCGTGCTTGTAACAGTCGAGGCTGAGTTGCCCGTCCACGGACGGGAACGCATCGCCGACGGGTCGCCAGAAATCAAAAGCCGGGCTGCTGAAAGGAAACGACGTTGCCCCGACGCTTGCGACAGTGGGCGCGTCGATGATCATCGCAACCGCGCCTGCGCCTTGCGTAGGCTCCCCCGGGTCGCCGAGCGCGTAAAGCGCCACGTCAGAAGCAATCACGAGCGCCGCCTTGCCCATGCCCGCGCCGGACCATTTCCACTCGAGTGCCTGGCGCAACGCGAGTGTGCCCCCGTAACAGGCGTGCTTCACCTCATACGATCTCACCGCACCGGAGAGCCCCAGCTCTTCGGCGACCCACGCACTGAGCGGCCTGCTCATGTCTTTCGCGCTTTCGGTTCCAACCGCGATGAGCCCGATGTCTTCTGCAGAGCCATCCCATCGCGAAAGCGCCCTCTTTGCGGCGCCGACGGCCAGGGTCACCGCGTCGTGGCCGGACGGGCACAGAGCGATGTCGGTGCAACCTAGACCTTTTGTATACTTGTTTGGATCGACACTGCGAAGCTCTGCGAGCTGCGTAACCGGCATGAAAAGCGGTGGCAGTTGAAGCCCGATGGATGCGATGCCTGCTGAAGTCGTGGTCATTCGTTTGTCTCCCCCCGTACACATGATCGACGTACGGAGGTTTAGCGCGCTCGCTCAAACGATGAAGTTAAAACTCGTGACCGGTCCGTGAGATCGACTCAGTGGGTTGCACCGGTCATTGAACGGCGATCAACACCCAACGCACCGCGATTAGCCAACGCAATGTATAGTTCGCAACGCGCATTTTGATCCAACGCAACAGCCTGTAAAGATTGCGAACATCGAAAACCGTTCGTGCGCGGAATCGGACGATCGAAGGGACGCATTGATCCGTTTAACCGATTGTTCTAGCGATACGTCGCGCGTTGCAAATACTCGTTGGCAGGGATGCGGGGATTGCAGACGACAGTGGGTTGGGGGAACATTCGATCGACGTACGACACCGTCGTGATTGGCGCGGGTCCGGCGGGCTGCGCCGCCGCGGCGTGTTTCGCAGCGCGCGGCGCGTCCGTCCTGCTCGTGGAATCGAACCCCAAGGCAGCAAGACGCTTCGCGGGCGAGTGGATTCACCCCGAGGGCGTCCGAGTTCTCGAGGCCAGCGGTCTCCTAGAAGGACTAGACAACGGTGTCGTCACAACTGGATTCGTCGTGTTCCCAAACGACGGTCTGGGTCCGATCCAGCTCGACTATCCGGGAAACGCGGCAGGGCTTGCATGCGAACACGAGACTCTCGTGAACCACGTCCGACGGCGCGTGACCGAGTTGCCACGCGTCGACTATGCCGAGGGCGTGCGCGCACAGCCGGTCGGCGGCGATGCGGTAGACCTCGTCGCTCGCGGAGGAAGTGTCAAGCGCGTCCATGCCCAGCTTGTCGCTGTCGCGACAGGACGTTCGTCGCGCGATGTGGTTTCTCCAAACGCCACGCGGGAGGAACAGGTCTCGATTTCGCAGATGGCAGGGCTGGTCGTGGCCGATAGTCAACTCCCCTGTGAGGGATACGGGCACGTCCTGCTTGGCGGGCCGGGCCCGGTGCTTGCGTATCGAATCGATGCAAACCGGATTCGCCTTTGTTTTGATGTGCCGCGCGCGAGCCGTGGCGGCGCTCATAAGCCGGAATGGATCTGGAAGTCCTTTGCCGAAGTGTTGCCCCCTTCGCTCCGGAACGGCGTTCGAGAAGCACTCGCGCGAACTTCGCTTTCCTGGGCGTCGATCGCGTTTCGGCCGCGACGCTATCGCACCGAGTCGGGTGTCGCGCTGGTCGGTGATGTGGCGGGCATCTTTCATCCTTTGACCGCGCTCGGGATCACGATGTCGGTGCTCGACGCAGAGGCACTCGCAGCAGCTCCGCGTCTGACCGAGTATGCCGTCGTCCGGGCGAATCGGAGTTACATACCCGAGCTACTGTCCAACGCGATCTATCAAGCCTTCGTCCGCAGCGACGCGGGCTCCCAAGCGCTTCGCGACGCGATCTTCTCCAGCTGGCGCGCGAGTCCGGCCCACCGGAGTCGGACTATGGAGCTACTCGGCGCAGCCTCCACCAGTCGCACCGAGTTCGTTCGAGCCTTCTCGCACGTGGCCATTCGAGCGGGCGCCGGGGCGCTCTTCGCCGATCGGCGCACCATCGCAGAGCTTGCGGGCTGGCTGAGGTGGCCGTGGGCGAGCGTGCACCCGCAACCCGCCGCCATCCGCTCTCGGTCTTTGTCATGGGCGGCGCCGGAATCTTGGGCGCGCCCAGACTTCTTGCGCTCGCCTCAACCGCTCAAGGAGGAACAGCATGCCAACTGACTGGGACTTTTGCACCACTAGCCTGCGACAGGTGTCGCGGACGTTCTCGCGACCCATCGAGATGCTTTCGGGCGACCTGCGAAAGGCGGTGACCTGCGGTTACCTGCTCTGCCGCATCGTCGATGCGGTCGAGGACAACGAGTCATTCACCATTGGTGAGCGCGACCTCAGGTATCGCGGGTTCCACGACGTCATTCAGAGAATGTCGGACGCCACCGAATTCGAGCAATCGTGGTTGGGCGTAAAAGGTTCGCCGCATGAAGAAATCGAGCTGTGCTCTCAGATCGGACGAGTCGTCGCGGTACTCGACACGGTGAGCTTCGAAATGCGTGAAGCGGTTCTACGGTGGGTCACCGAGATGGCGCGAGGCATGCAAATATATAGTCATCGGTCTGCCGATACAGACGGCATCATCGCGCCGGCGACGAGCGACGACCTGCAACGGTACTGCTACTTCGTGGCAGGAACGGTGGGACACATGCTAACCGAGCTTTTCGTCCTGGAGATGGACGTCGAGCCCGACAGTTTGGTCGCACAGCAACTGGCGGAGCGTTCTGAAGCATTCGGCACCGGCCTTCAGCTCGTCAACATCCTGAAAGACATCACCGACGACCTGCACCGCGGTTGGTCTTTCGTTCCTCGGTCTCTTTGCAGGGCGCAGGGTCTCCGGCACCGAGAGCTGACCGACCCCAATTGCCGCGCCGCCGCGCATCGTACGGTAGTTCCCCTCTTCGAGCTCACTCGCTTCAATCTCGACCGAGCGCTCAACTACGCCCTTGCGGTGCCTGCCGAGCATCGAGAAATTCGGCTGTTCTGTTTGCTTCCCCTATGGCTCGCAGTGAGAACGGTTGGACTCGCGTACGGAAACGACGCGATGTTCATCTCGGGAAAACAGGTCAAGGTCAGCCGGGCGCAGGTCGAAGACGTGATCGAGCGTTGCGCCACGGGTTGCGGGGACGACATGGCCCTGCGAGCCGACTACGAATCAATGTGGAACCCGGTTTCGACGTTGATGGTTGCAGGCTCCGATACCGGCGAGTGGCCTCGGGGAATCGACGCAGCATGACTGCGAATGCACACCTAGAATCGCAAGAACGGCCGTCGTCACGGATCCCGGGCTTCTACCATCTCGAGATGCGCAGCCGACATCACGAGCTCGTACGACGTTTCGACCTCACCGACGAAGAGCTCGGTCTGCTTCGGGGCGCGGGTGTCGACGGACTCGCGATCGCAGACAAGATGGTCGAAAACTGCGTCGGGGTCCTCCGCCTTCCGGTGGGCCTGGGGCTCAACTTCCAGATAAACGGTCGGGACTACGTGGTTCCGATGGCCGTCGAGGAACCCTCCGTGGTGGCGGCAGCGAGCAACATGGCGAGGATCGTTCGAGCGTCCGGCGGTTTCTCCGCCCGTGCGAGCGAGGCGCTCATGATCGCGCAAGTCCAGGTGCTCGCGATCGACGATCCCGATGTGGCTCGTGCAGCCATCGAGCAGGCGGCCAACCGGATCATCGAGGCGGCAAACGAGCACCACCCGAACATGGTTGCGCGCGGCGGCGGGGCAAAGTCGCTGGAAGTGCGACTTTTCGACACAGAGCCCCAAATGCTCGTGGTCCATCTTCTGGTCGATTGCCGGGACGCGATGGGTGCGAACATCGTGAATGACATGGCCGAGGGAGTGGCGCCCCTCATCGAGAGAGTGAGTGGAGGACGGGTCGGCCTACGGATCCTGAGTAATCTCGCCGACCGCAGACTGGCCCGAGCACACTGCTCCATTCGGGAAGATCTCCTTGCCCGACAAGGACGCGAAGGGTCCACCGTGGCCGAGCGCGTTGTCGAGGCCTACCGATTTGCAGCAGCCGATCCGTATCGCGCTGCCACACACAACAAGGGCGTCATGAACGGGATCGACGCGGTCGGCATCGCGACTGGCAACGATTGGCGCAGCCTCGAGGCAGGTGCACACGCTTATGCCGCGAGGAACGGTAGATACGAACCATTGACTCGTTGGTGGCGCAAGGATGGTCACCTTCACGGCGAGATCGAGCTTCCGATGGCGGTGGGCACAGTGGGCGGCTCTACTCGCGTGCAGCCGACATTGCGAGTTCTTCAGAAGCTGCTTGGCGCGCAAAGCGCGCAGGAGCTTGGGATGGTGATGTGTGCCGTCGGTCTCGCCCAGAACCTCGGCGCGCTCTGTGCGCTCGCGACCGAAGGAATCCAGCGCGGACACATGAGCCTCCACGCGCGCTCCGTGGCGCTGGCCGCGGGGATATCCCACGACCGCATCGACGACGTCGCGGCCAAGCTCGTGCGAATCGGCGACTTCAGCACATCGGCAGCCCGCCAGCTCGCGGAGACCGACTGAGGGCGCATGGTTGCACGCGCACCTAGACCTGAGCCAGCTGCGCCGGACACCACGCTCGACCGGGGTGTGGATGCGCTGATTCGGATGCAGCGTGCAGACGGAAGCTGGGAGGGAGAGTGCGTCTGGTGTCCGATGCTCACGGCACAGTATGCGATCGTCGCGCACATCATCGGACTGGAAATTCCGCTAAAACGCCGTCGCGGCATCGTCACGCACTTCGAGACGACGCAGAACGACGCCGGTATCTGGGGGCTCCACCCCCTAGACGAAGGCAGCCTGTTCGTCACGACTCTCGTCTACGTGGCGGCGCGGCTTCTCGGTGTCCCCAGAAACGCACGCTGGCTCCAGGGAGCCCGTCAATTGTTCGACCTCGAGGGAGGCGTGCAGCGTATTCCGACTTGGGGCAAAGCCTGGCTGGCGGTTCTTCGGCTTTACGACTGGGCAGGGGTCAATCCGATCCTGGCGGACGTTTGGGCGCTGCCGTCACGCCTTCCGATTCATCCGGCGAACTTCTACTGCCACACTCGCTCGATCTATCTCGGGCTTGCCGTGCTCTACGCGGAGCGATTCATCGCGTCGAACGCGCCGATTCTGGACGAAATCCGCAGCGAGCTCTACGCGGACCGCTATGATTCAATCGACTTCCCCGCTTGCGCAAATGACGTCCGAGAAGAGGACGCTCCCTTCCGTGCTGGCGCCGGACTTCGGGCGGTCTTCGGGCTGAGTAGACTCTACGAACGAGTGCAACCGAAGCGCATCGCCCAGCGAGTCCTCCGCCAGCTTCGCCAGCAGATGCGCCGCGACCTTCGCGCCAGCAGCTATCTTTCGCTTTCGCCGGTGAACGGTCTCCTCACCATCCTGGCCCTTTGGTCAGAAGATCCAGAGGATGCCGATCTGAGGCTCGCGGTCGAGAAGCTCGATGCCTGGTTTTGGGAGGACCCTCGCGAAGGCTCGCGCGTCGCCGGCGCCGGGAGCGTCTGCTGGGACACTTCCTTTGCGCTTCAGGCCCTTTCTACTCTTCCGGAGTCCAACGATACGGAGGCACTGACCTCCGGGGCGTCGTTTCTCGCGGGACAACAGATCGAGCAACCAAGCTTCGACTACCGCGCCGCGCACCGTATCGACCCCAGCGGCGGCTGGTGCTTCTCCGAGGTTGGACACGGGTGGCCGGTCAGCGACTGTACGGCCGAAGCGCTCCTAGCGTTGCTGCAAACCCGGCCCGAGAGTCTCGGTCGGGAAGGCGCGGCGCGTGGCGGACGATTCATTCTCCGGTGCCAGAACCGCGACGGAGGCTTCGGCAGCTACGAGCCGAGCAAGACCTCCTTTCCACTCGAGTGGATGAACCCGTCGGAGATGTTTGGCGAATGCATGGTGGAGCGGTCGTATATCGAGTGTACGGCGTCATCCCTCATGGCCCTGTGCGAAATCCGTAGCCGCTACCCCGATCTGATTCGCCGTCCGATCGAGCGAGCCATCCGACGCGGCCGCAACTTCCTCGTGGAGGCGCAGAACGACGATGGAACCTGGGACGCCGCATGGGGCGTCCACTATGTCTATGCGACGATGTTCGGGGTACGCGGCTTGCTCGCAGCCGGCGTTCCCCCTGCCGACCCGCGAATCCGAAAAGCCTGCCGATGGCTGCTTGCACATCAGCGTCAGGACGGCGGCTGGGGCGAGCACCATCGCAGCTGCACGAAAGGCCGCTATGTCTCAGCTCCCGCCGGGCTTTGCGTTCAGACGGCTTGGGCGCTGACTACGCTCGTCGAAGCCAAGGACCCGGACCACGCCGCAATGAACCGGGCTGCGAGTTTTCTCGGCCGTTCCCAACTCCCATCGGGGGAATGGCCAAATGACGAGTTCACTGGTGTGTTCTTCGCAACGGCCCTTCTGAACTACCGGATGTACGGACAGTATTTTCCGGTCTTGGCTCTAGCCCTCTTCAATCGCCACCTCCTCAAGAAACGCTCAGTAACGGAGACACGATGCAACCACTGAAAGCAACGCTCGGGTTCGGGGCTCGAGAGTACGAAGTCACACCACAGGCGCCCAATGTCGGATTAGCACAGTGGTTGCGGCAAGTGTGCGCGGGCGTCGATGAACGTCTCCTGGTGTTTTTCGAGGAAAAGAGACGTGAGACGCGCGAAATCTCGAGTCCTACCTTGGAGCTCGTCGATGAAATCGAGGCATTGACGATGCGCGGCGGCAAACGCCTGCGTCCCGCTGTCGCGGCAGCCGGATACCGATGTGTCTTCCCCGGTCAGGGGATGGAACGGCTGGCCGAGCTCTGCGGATCTCTCGAGCTGTTGCAGAGCTACTTGCTCATCCACGACGACTGGATGGATGGCGATGTGGTTCGACGAGGAGGCACCGCCGTGCACGCCAGCTTGCAGCGGAACCATCGTGATAGCCATTTGGGCGCTGCCCTTGCAGTACTGGCCGGCGACCTCGCATCGGCCTACGCCTGGGAGCTCTTCATGCGGGCTCCGTATCCTGTGCAGTCTTGGTCGAGAGCGGCCTCACTGTTCCTGCGCACTCAAAAGGAGGTCTACTGCGGCCAGCACCTCGACCTGATCGGGGACGCGGACGTGGCCCGAATGCACGGCCTCAAGACCACCAGCTACACGGTCAGGGGGCCTCTACTGCTGGGCGCGCTCTTGAGTGAACCGAGCCACCAGCAAGTAGAAGCGCTGAATGGATGGGCCACACCCATTGGCCGGGCGTTCCAAGTCCGCGACGATCTCCTCGGCGCCATTGGTTCGCCGGATGCTACCGGGAAGCCCGGCCTAGACCTTCAGCACGGAAAGCTGAGCAGTGTGCTGACCGAGCTGCGGCGATCGACTGATCGTGCGGCACGCGAGCCCGTGGAACGAATTGTGGGGCGTGCTGATGTCTCGGACCAAGAGCTGAACCGTGCCCGACTGCTCTTGCACGACCTCGGTGTCGTCGACCGCCTCGAGCAACGGATCAAGGCACTCAGGACGCAGGCTGACGCGGTGTTGCTCGACGCGCCTTTTAGTCCACAAGGCCGCAGCATGCTGACCCAGCTCGCCGACAAGCTGACGATTCGTCAATCCTAACGGATCGATTCACGGATGGGATTTGGCAGAGGCAAGGTGATCTTGCTGGGCGAACACTCCGTCGTTCACGGCTCTCCGGCGATCGCAATGGGGATCCACCGCGGCATACGCGCCGTTGCGCGGGTTACCGAACAGGACCTGCTGACAGTCTCGCCATGGCGCTCGCGGGTGCGTCCACGCCACGACGGCGAGCAACCACTCGAACGAGCCTTCGCGATCGCCCTGGCCGCGTATCCTGATCGCCCTCCCCTGCAGGTCGATGTGCAAGTCGACCTACCTTCCGGCGCCGGCCTCGGTTGCTCGGCAGCGTTGGGCGTCGCTGTCTTCGATGCCATCGACGAAGCTCTGCGCGTGAACCGATCCCGAGAGGGGGTTGGAAGGATCACGCTCCGCTGGGAGGAAGTCTTTCACGGAAACCCCTCCGGCATCGACAACATGGCAGCCGCGATGGGGGGGGTCTTGCACTACAAGAAGGGGGCGCCCCTCAGGCGACAGCGAGTCGCTCGGCCGTTTGCAGTTGTCATCGCCGACAGCGGAGAGAGGTCCGATACCAAGGAAATGGTGTCGCTCGTTGCGCGCCAACTCGCACATAGCCCTGTACGGGTTCGCAGGGGATTCGCCGAGGTGTGTGAGCTCGTACGGGAAGCCGAAGTGGCCTTGTCCATGGGCGATATGTGCACACTTGGGCGCTTGCTCAACTCGAATCATGGCATCTTGAGATCGCTTCACCTGTCCACGCCGAAAGTCGAGGAACTGTGCCGCTTGGCCAGAGCGCAGGGGGCTCTTGGTGCGAAGGTCACGGGCGCAGGCGGTGGGGGGTGTATCGTGGCGCTCGCCGAAGACGACGAACATGCGCATCGTATTCGCGACGCCCTGGGACCTTGCTCCTTCGTGGATGGGGTACACCCATGACGACTGGCACCATGCACGCACGCGCCTCTGCCCGGGCCAACATCGCCTTGGCAAAGTATTGGGGCAAGACGGACCTCGAACACAACGTTCCAGCGGTTCCGAGCATCTCGTTGACGCTCGATCAGCTGGTGACCGAGACGGAGGTTTGCTTTGTCGAGCAGCTCGAAAGCGATGTTGTGATGCTAGACGGCCGGACAACTACAGCGCGCGAGGCTCGCCGGGCGATCGCCATGCTGAACCGCGTTCGCCAAGCCGTGGGAATTCAGTGGAAAGCAACGGTGAGAAGCGTCAATCATTTCCCTACGGCGGCGGGCCTCGCGTCGAGCGCATCGGGGTTTGCAGCCCTCGCCGTGGCTTGCACCCGAGCCGCAGGCCTCGAGCTGGACGCAGAAGCGCTCAGTGCGCTTGCTCGCCAATCGAGCGCATCCGCAGCGAGATCCGTGTTTGGAGGATTCGTCGAGCTCCCAGCGGGCAAACGCGGTGAAAGTAGCCTCACTGCCCGACCAATCGCACCCCAAGGTCACTGGGACGTTCGCCTCATCCTCGCACTCACGGCCAGGGGACCGAAGTCAGTGGGTTCAACGGACGCCATGGAGCGCTCTCGCAGGACCTCTCCGTACTACCAGGCCTGGGTTGATCACGCGCCCCGCTGGGCAGTAGCCATCAAACAGGCGATTCGAGATCGAGACCTAGCCACACTCGGTACGGCCATGGAGCACAGCACGATCGCATTTCATTCCTGCGCGATGACATCGGACCCGACGATCCTCTACTGGAACCCAGCAACCGTCGCGGCGCTCCACACGGTCACCGGCCTCCGCGACCGCGGCGTGCAGGCCTGGAGCACAATGGACGCTGGACCGCATGTCAAAGTGCTCTGCGAGGCTCAGGACGCCGCTCGGGTTCAACGAGCTTTGCAAGGAACTCCTGGCGTGTTGGAGACACGCATCGCCGGACCCGGGCCGGGAATCGAGGTGCTCTCGTGATCGCCAGAGGCGTATCGGCGCCGGGGAAAGCGTTCTTGTGTGGCGAGTACGCGGTTCTGTCCGGGGCACCGGCGATCGTCGCCGCAGTCGACAGAAGAGTGAATGCGGAATGGACCGAGCTTCCACCTAGGACAGATCAGCTGCCCATCGAGGCTCGGGCGACGCTCGAGGCCGCGCAAGAGCGCTTCGGCCAGCCTCCATACCATCTCAGCTTCGATACAGGCCCTCTCTACCAGGGCCCGAACAAGCTCGGTTTGGGCTCGTCCGCCGCTGTGGCCGTTGCAAGCGCTGCCGCCCTCATCGCGCTGCGCGAACACGATCTGAAGGAACCCGAGGTGCGTGACCGGGTGTTTGCAGCTGCGCTGCGCGGTCACTCGGCGGTTGCGCCACGAGGAAGCGGCGCTGACGTAGCAGCGGCGACGTACGGTGGATATCTGTGGTTCCAAAGGCAAGGCGGAGAACTGCTAGTCCAGCCGGTTGATCCGCCAAGCTCACTGGTGAGCGTGCTGCTCTGGACAGGCAAGTCTGCACGAACCAGCGACCTGTTGGAACGACTGAGCCGATTGAAAACACAGTCGCCCAAAGTCCACCGTCAGTGTGTGAGCGAGTTGCACGAACGGGCGACAGAGTTCGCGCAAGCATTTCGCTCGGGAGACGTGCGCCACATCATCATGATCGCACGCGAATACAACGCCTGCATGAGCGCGCTTGGCGTGGCAGTGCAAGCGCCGATCGTGAGCTCGAAGCTCCAACGCATTGCAGAATGGGCCTGCTGGCACGGCGGTGCCGCCAAGCCATGCGGCGCGGGAGCGGGAGACCTGGCCGTGGCCTTCTTCGTGGACCAGGACGCAGCAGACCGCTTCGCAGCGGCGTGCGAGAGCGATGGGATCGTACAGGTGCACGTGGAATGGGGAGCGGAGGGCGTCCGTGCCGTCTACGGGCGCAAGAATCGGCTTCACGGGACGTCTCTAAGGATGGAATCATGACCGCACACGCACGGATCGGCTCACGGCACCTCGGGACGAGCCATCTCAAAGACCCTCCGGAGCTCGGCGGCGGACTGCCTTTGATTGGTCACAGCAGAGCCTTTATCAAAGATACCGTGGGCCTGTTGCAGAGAACGCACGACGAGTGCGGCCCTGTGGGGAAATTCAAGCTCCTGGGCAAAGACATCATCCTGTTCACCGGACCCGAGGCGCAAGAAGCCATGTTTCGTCAACCCGATGAAGTGCTCAGCCCCAACGCGGCATACAAGATGATGGTTCCGGTCTTTGGGAAAGGCGTTGCCTACGGGGCCAAGCCATCGAAAATGGCCGAACAAATGCACATGCTCTATCCGGCGCTGCGCAACAATCGCATGCGTACGTACACCGAGATCGTCGCTCGCGAAACCATGGATAGCATCGCGAGCTGGGGTGACGAGGGCGAAATCGAAGCGGTAGCCTTCTTTGGAATGCTCACGAACTACACTTCGAGTAGCTGTCTGCTCGGCAAAGAGTTTCGGAACGAGATGAGCGCGGAGTTCTCGAAAGTCTACTATGACTTGGAGCGTGGGATCGTGGCCTGGGGCTATATCCACCCTTACCTGCCTATCCCGGCTTTCCGCCGCCGCGATCGCGCTCGCGCGCGACTGGGCGAAATGGTCTCGGGAATCGTCGAGGCGCGGAAGCGCTCCGGATATCGCGGCGAGGACTTCCTCCAAACGCTGATGGACGCGGAGTACGCGGACGGAAGCAAGCTCACCGATCACGAGGTCACGGGCATGCTCGTTGCCGCGATGTTCGCAGGCCATCATACGAGCTCTGTAACGACCGCATGGACCTTGCTGGAGCTTCTGCGGCATCCGGAGTTCCTCGACCAGGTTCGCGACGAGATTCGCGCACGGTACGGCACACAAGACGCGTACACTTTTCAATCGTTGCGCGATCTCGAGAAGACAGAAGCAGCCGTAAAAGAAGCACTGCGAGTTCATCCGCCGCTCTTCATTCTGCTGCGGGCGGCTCTGCAGGATTGCGAAATCCTCGGCTACCAGGTCAACAAGGGCGACTGGGTCGCGGTGTCACCGCTGGTTGCGCATCGCGACGAAAGCGTTTTCAAAAACGCTCTGCAGTTCGACCCAAGCCGCTTTGGCACTGGGCGTGAGGAAGACAA
>Ga0316197_10002840_pt1 | contig 12343 bp, 13 predicted proteins | sample OudBiesiAoxic_MG_FD_204939 | JGI IMG/M metagenome (GOLD analysis project Ga0316197, IMG submission 204939) | Coastal sediment microbial communities from Oude Bieten Haven, Netherlands - site A oxic | ecosystem: Environmental > Aquatic > Marine > Coastal > Sediment | place: Netherlands...
CGGCGGCGAGACGAGATATGCGGCCGCCGAGGACGCAGCCCGTTATCGAGATGCTCTCGGGTGTTCGCTGCCGCTCGGTCTGCCGATGGCGTTCACCGACCCGGTGGCGAGGCCGCTCGAAGAACTCGTCGGCAGGTATGCGCGCACCCACGGGCCGTTCGTCACCGCCGACGTCGCACGACGGTTCGGCGCACCGATCGAGCGCATCGCCGGTGCGATCGCCGCGCTCGAGGATGAGGAGCGCATCGTCGTCGGCGAGTTCCGCCCGGAGGGGGTGTCTCGCGAATTCTGCGATGCCGACGTACTCCGCCAGCTGCGCCGACGCTCGCTCGCCGCCCTCCGACGCGAGGTCGAGCCGGTCGAGCAGGACGCCCTTGCCCGGTTCCTGCCCGACTGGCACGGCATACCGGCTGCCCGTCGAGGCGTTGAAGCGCTGGTCGAATCGCTCGGCGTGCTGACCGGTGCCGCCCTCGTGGCGTCGACGATCGAGACCGACGTGTTGCCCGCTCGCGTGGTCGCCTACCGGCCGTCGATGCTCGACGAACTGTGCACGGCTGGCGAGGTGGTGTGGATCGGCGCCGGCGCCGTCGGCGCACGCGACGGGCGGATCAGGCTCTGCTTCGCCGATCAACTGCCGCTGCTCGCTCCCGGTTGGGAGGAACGCGATGCGCCCGACGGTGTGCTCCACCAGTCGATCCGCTCGCTGCTCGCCGAGCGCGGGGCGAGCTTCTGGGGTCAGTTGCGGTCGGCGGCACCGGGGGTCGAGGATCAGGAGCTCCTGGCAGCGCTGTGGGATCTCGTCTGGGCGGGCGAGGTCACCAACGACTCGCTGGCGCCGCTGCGTGCCGTGGTGGCGGGCGCCCGGGTGAAGGCGGGATCAACTCGTGCCTCGGGGCGGGGCCGTGGCCGGCCTCGGCCCGGTCGGCTCAATCGCATCGGCCCGCCGGCCGGTCAGGGACGGTGGAGTCTCGTCGAGCCGCTGTTGCGCCCGCTGCCTTCTCCGACCGAGGCGGCGCACGCCCAGGCGCTGCAACTGGTCGAGCGCTACGGCGTGGTCACCCGCGAGGCGGTGATGGCCGAGGGGATCGTCGGAGGATTCACCAGCGTCTACAGCGTGTTGAAGGTCCTCGAGGAACGCGGCCAGGTGCGACGTGGGTACTTCGTCGACGGGTTGGGTGCGGCGCAGTTCGCGATCCCCGGAGCCGTCGATCGTCTCCGGGCCGCCCGCGAGACTCCCGATCCGCTGATCCACCCCGACGACGTGCCCGACCCCGTCGTGCTGGCATCGACCGACCCGGCTCAACCGTTCGGAGCATCGCTGACCTGGCCCGACACGCCTGGCCGCCCGGCGCGCAGCGCGACGTCGGTCGTCGTGCTCCGAGCCGGGACGCCGCTCGTGTGGTTCGACCGGCGCGGCCATCATCTGGTCACGTTCCCGCAGGCGCTGACCGACCCGTCGTGGGCGGTCACGCTGGCATCGCTCGTCAAGGACGGGCGAGCGCGAGCGGTCGAGGTCCGGAAGGTGAACGGCGCAACGCTGACCGACCCTGCTGTTCCCGATGGGCTGCTCGATCTGCTGCGGTTCGCCGGGTTCGTCGACGGCTACCGCGGCCTCACGTTCCGCGGCTGATCAGGCGGGCGGCGGCACGGAGGCGTCCGACACCCAGTTGCCGTGGAAGCCGAACGGGACGCGTTGGGGGAGGTGGATCCGGGCGATCTCGGGTCCGGTCATGTCCTTGGCGTCGAGGATGCAGAGCTCGCTCGAGTCGGTCGTGGCGTCGTACACCAACGACATGATCCACGCGTCGTCCTCGTCGCTGCCGTCGACCTTCGGCACGATGACCGGTTCGGCGCCGCCGCGGCCTCGGCCGTATTCGTGGGCCTCGGACGTGCCGCGCTCGAGGTCGTGCTTGATCGTGGCCCCGTGGATCTGCACCGGATCGTTCATCAGCAGTTCCGACGTGAAGCCATAGCGGTGCTGCTGCAGCCCGACCTTCGGGTTGTGGCGCGGGAACTCCTGTGGCCGGTCGTCGAGACGCGTTTCACGCACCCTGCGGGCCACCGGGTCGATCACCCAGCGGTCGAACGTCGGCGTGTCCTCGCTGAGCGGCCCGCGGAACTCCGACACCATCATCTGCTCGTACCGGCAGACATCGACCACCACGGTGCCGTCGGGTGCGTCGTAGGCATTGAGGGGGTGGAACACGTAGCAGGGGTCGACGTCGCACCAGATGATGTCGTCGGCGCCGCCGTTGCGCGGAAGCAGGCCGACGCGGGCGGCTCGATCGGGGTTCCACGCGAAGGGGAACGGAAAGCCCTTGCCGATCACGTCGAAGCTCACCGTGACCGGGAGGTCGTAGACGACCGCGTAGGTCGGGGTGAGCGACATGTCGTGGATCATCGGCATGTCGGGCACCGGGATCTCGAGCGTCCGGCTCACGCGGCCGTCCCCGCCGACGATCACATAGTGGATGCGGTCGATCAGGTCGGGCCAGTGGTAGGCCATCGCATGCAGCTCGCCGGTGGCAGGGTCGTACTTCGGGTGCGCCGTGAACGGCCCGGTGAGCGTGTCGTCGAACCGGTTGACGCCCAACGAGTCGAGCTCGTAGGTCATCTCGACCGGGGGGCTACCGGCCTCGACCATCGCCCAGGTGGTGCCGGCGAACCCGCCCACGTTGGTGTTGGGGCTGAACCCGTTGGCGGACGACACGAACCGGTTCCGGTACCACTCGGCCCGACCGTCGCGCAGCCGTACCCCGTGCACCATCCCATCGCCGAGGAACCAGTGATGCGATGCGACGTCGACATCACCGATCGGGTTGGGTCCGTTGCGCAGCCACCGCCCCTCGAGTTCGACGGGGATCTCGCCGGTGACCTCGAGATCGAACGCCGTGACCTCGTCGGTGACGGGCGCCATGTTGCCGGCGAGGTAGGGGTTGGGGCTGGTGCGGGCGCCGGCGGGACGGTTCTCGAGGTCGGTCATGCGAACACCTTGCACGATGAGTGAACACCTGTCAACCCTGTCGGTGACGGGACGATCGGCGAGCCGGTGGCCCGACGGCGCCGACGACTCGTCAGGCGTCTTTGGGCTGGACGGCGCGCAGGCCGGCCCATGCGAGTGCAGCGACCTCGTGGGCGATCTCGTCGGGATCGAACTCGTCGCCGCGGTCGACGAGCAGTCGACTGGCGCCCTCGGCGAGACCGACGAGCGCATGAGCCAACGTGGTGCGATGTCGCTCGTCGATGTCGACGGCGATCAGGGGTGCGACCGCGGTCGCCGCCTCGGCGGTGATGCGCTGTACGGCCAGGTTGAACTCGTCGTCGCGACGCGTGCCCGACCCGAACAGGAACGTGAATGCGTCGTGGTCGTCGGCGACCCAGCGGAAGTAGGCGCGGAAGCCCAGTTCGGTCTGGCTCTTGCCGTCGGTGGCTTCGGCCGCGGCCTTGGTGATGCTGGTGAGCAGGCGGTTGCCGACCTCGTCGATCAGCGCCTGGTACAGGTCTCGCTTGGAGTCGAAGTGCTGGTACAGCACGGGCTTGGTGACGCCGACCGCCTCGGCGACGTCGTTCATCGACGCCCCGTGGAAGCCTGATTGGGCGAACACTTCGAGCGCCACGTCGAGAATTTGTTCGCGGCGGGCGTTGGCGGGAAGACGAGGCGACATGAGTTACCAGAGGGTAACTGCTCGGCGGGCAGACTCGGAAGCGGCCGTCGCCATCAGAACCCCATCTCGCGGTCTTCTCGCTCGGCGGCCTTGACGGCGTAGCCGAGGATGATCGACGGTGCCAAGAGCACGCACCCGATCACGAACGTGGTGATCACGATCGTCGCCATCAGCGGCGAGAATCCCACGACGAACGCGATGACGAACACCGCCATGGCCAGGGCCACGAAGAGGTAGCCGACGCGGTTCGCGAGCAGGGTCCACTTGGCGATCTGGGCTCGGCGGACGCGTACCGGATCGGTCTCGGTGGGGTCGGTGGGCGGGCTCGGCATACAGTCGGGACATGCTACGAGCCGATCGGGAAACCTCATGACGGTCGATCTCGGCCACGATCGCCGCGTCGCCGTCGTCACGTTGGATCGCCCCGAGCGTCGGAACGCGGTCGATCACTCCACGTTGCTCGAATTGCTCGACGTGCAGGCGGCGATCCGCGTGCGGACTCCCGACGCGATCCGGGCGGTCGTGCTGACGGGGAAGCCACCCGCGTTCAGTGCCGGTGCCGATCTGAACGGTGTCGAAGAGGGCCAGTTCGCCACCGACCTGGGGGCGGTGCTGCGCGGGTTCGGATCGCTCCCGGTTCCGGTCATCGCCGCCATCGACGGCCCCGCGTTGGGGGCCGGCGCCCAGCTGGCGATCGCCACCGACCTGCGCGTCGCCACGCCGCGCAGCGTGCTCGGCGTCCCTGCCGCGAAACTCGGGCTCGTCGTCGATCACTGGACGATCCGGCGCCTGGCATCGGAGTTCTCGCCACCGATCGCGCGAGCGATGCTGATGGCTGCGCAGACCTATACCGCCGAGCAGCTGTTCGCCACCGGCGGCATCCATCGGCTCGGCGGCCTCGACGATGCGGTGGCGTGGGCTCACGAATTGTCGGGTCTGGCCCCGCTGACGATCGCCGGCCACAAGCTGGGTCTCGAACGCGCCGCCGCCGAAGCGCCGGTCGACGATGCGTTCGAGGCGGCCCGGAGAGCGGCGTGGGCGAGTGCCGACGCCGTGGAGGGCCGGACAGCGTTTCTCGAGAAGCGGGCCGCCGAGTTCACCGGTCACTGAATTCCTCGGTCGGTGCCGGCGCGAGGTCGGTGTCGGCGGGGATCGGAGGTTCGGCGGAAGCAGCCGGTTGACGCTCTGGGAGAACGCGTGCGGCCACCAGGGGCCCGACATCGCTGAACGCCGACAGATCGAGGCGGTGCTCGACGAAGCCGAGGGTGCGACCGGCTCGCGCGATCATGGAGCGCTGCACGTGGGCTGCGATGCAGCGCAGTCGGACGACGTATGGCCCGGACTGTGCCGCTGGGGGCTCACCCACCATCTCTGGCGGTCCGATGAGGGTCGGATCGTCGCGGCGATCGACGACGTCCTGAGGGGAGTGTGCGTGAAGCGCGCGCGAGCGGGGTCGCAGCGGTTCCCGAGAACCGCGTTCCTACTGCTCAGAGGTTCGGTGGCAGCAACCGGTTGACGTTCTGGAAGAAGAAGTAGAGCACCACGATGAACGGCACGATGCCGACGAGCGCGCCGACCCAATCGCGCTTGAACGTCTTGCTGATCAGGTACGACACGATGCCGACGGCGGCGAGCAGCAGGCCCCACAACAGGACTTGGCCGTTCGCGCCGGGATCGCTGAACCATCCCTCGCTGAACGCGTCGGCGATCTCGGCATTGAGCTCCTCGGATCCCAACGCGGCGGCGTCATCGGTCTGCTCGCTGCCCGAAGCGCCGAGCGTGCCCGACGAGGTGCCGGTTGGTGGCGTCGAGTCGGGCGGCGTCGAGACCGCGGTGCTGCCGGTCGGCGTCGTGCCGTCCGTGACGGTGTCGGCTGCCCCGGTGTCACCGGCCGGCGCCGTGTCTGCGGGGGCGGCGACATCGTCGCCGTCGGGCGTCGTGTCGTCGACCGGCTGGCCGTAGTTGACGACCGGAGCGCCCACGGCGGTGGAGGCAGCGTCGTCGAGTTCGGCGAAGATGATGATCCGCTCGCGTGCGGTCCACTTGGGGTGGCACGACGTGAGCGTGATGGTGGCCTTGCCGGGGTCGGTGGTGGCGACCACCCAGTAGTCGCTCGGTGACACGATTCGTGTGTCGGTCACGCGGTAGACGTACCGGCCGCTCAGTGTGGTGGCGATGATCTCGTCGCCGGGTTCGAGCTTGTCGACGTCGAAGAACGGCTGTCCGTAGGTGGTTCGGTGCCCAGCGATGGCGGCGTTGCCGAGCTGTCCCGGCAGGGGGGTCTCCGGATAGTGGCCCGGACCCTTCTTCAGGTCGTTCTTGGTCACGCCGGCGACGACGATGTCGTCGGCCCCGATCCGCGGGATCTCGAGGCGGGCGATCGGATCTCCCTCCTCGACCACGTCGGGGATGTTCTGCTGTTCGACGGGCACCGCGGCCGGAGGTTCATCCGCACCAACCGCAGGGTTCCCGCCGCCGGCGTCGTCGGTGGCCGAGGGATCGGTGTCGGCATCGGGAACGCTGGTTGCCGGATCGTCGGTGTCGCTCGGCAATGCCGTCGTGGGCGGGGAGGTCTCCACCGGGGGTGTCTCTGCGAGCAGTTGCTCGAACTCGTTCTCCAACGACGCCTGGGCGCGGGCGTTCTCGATGCCGGTGCCCCAGAGCTGGTAGGCGACGAACCCGAACATCAACAGTCCGGCAGCGATCAACGTCTTGCCGAGCCCGCTGACCCACCAGCGCCAGTCCTTCGGCGGTGGCGGTCGATCGAACTTGCGCACACGGCCGCGCCGGGTCAGTGACGGTCCGGCGCTCGCCTCGCGGGCTGCGTCGGCCGCCGTCTCGTCCGCCGCGGACGGCTCCATGTCCAACACGTCGAACGACGCTACTGCCTGGCCCCTGGCTGTCGAACGCGGTCGGTGAAGAGTTTCCGCCGTAGCGTGGCGCCGGTTCATGGACACACCGTTCACCTCCGACGCGACGCAAGCGGGCGATCGCCCGGTCCTCCGGCTCGTCGACGCGGTCGCGGTGCTCGGGCAGTTCCCCGCCCTCGCCGGTGCATCGCTGCGCGTCGAGCGCGGCGAGATCGTGCTGTTGCGTGGCCCGAACGGCGCGGGCAAGACCACGCTGCTCCGTCTCTGTGCAGGGCTGGTGCCGCTCTCGCGGGGCTCGGGAGAGGTGCTCGGCCTCGACCTGGCGACCGATCGCGAGGAGATCCGGCGCCATGTTGGACTGCTCGGCCACCAGAACGGGCTGTATCTCGATCTGTCCGTCGCCGAGAACGTGGAGTTCTGGGGCTCGACCGTCGGAGCGTCGACCGGCGAGCTGCAGGCCGCCATGAACCGGCTCGGCGTCGCCGATCGCCTCGCCGACGTGCCGGTTCGCAAGCTGTCGGCCGGCCAGAAGCGCCGCACGGCGCTCGCCTGCCTGGTGGCACGGCGTGCGCAGCTCTGGCTGCTCGACGAACCGCACGCGGGGCTCGACGCCAGCGCTCGTGACGAACTCGACGCGACGTTGCGGGAGGCAGCCCGCCAAGGCGCCACGATCGTGGTCGCCAGCCACGAGCTCGAACGTGCCGGTTCGCTTGCCACACGCAGCGTCGACGTCGTCGCAGGCCAGGTCGGGCGATGAGTCGTCGGGCGGGACCCAGCATCTGGCGGGTGGCTCGCCTGGTCGCCGCGAAAGACCTTCGCATCGAGTGGCACAGCCGTGTGTTCACCAACCAGGTCCTGCCGTTCGCCGGCGTCACGATGGTGATCTTCGCGTTCGCCCTCGACGCCGATGTCGTACTCGAGCGCGTAGCGCCCGGACTCGTCTGGTTGGCCACCATGTTCAGCCTGCTGGTCCTCGTCCAACGGGCGTTCGCCATCGAGACCGATGACGGCGCGCTCGACGCGATGCGCGTTGCCGGCATCGACCCACGCGCGATCTATCTGGGCAAGGCACTCGGGCTCGGGGCGCAGTTGCTCGTGCTCGAGCTGGTGTTGCTGTTCGCGGCGGTCGTGCTGTACGGCCAGACGGTGCCGCTCGAGAGCACGGCACTTCTCGCTGCGACCTTGATCTCCGCGACGTGCGGGCTCTCCGCGGTCGGTACCCTGTACGGAGGCCTTGCCGCTGGGTTCAGGGGCCGCGAGACGTTGCTCCCGCTGCTCACGCTCCCGGCGGTGGCGCCCGTCCTGATCGGAGCAACACGAGCGGTCGAAGCAGCGCTCGGCACGGCAGGTGCGGTGGTGTCGGACGGCTGGCCCTGGGTGGGCCTGCTGGTCGTCTTCGCCGTGGCCTTCGGTGTCGGTGGGTCGCTGGCCTTCGGTCCACTCATCGACGAGTGACCCCACCGGCCACTCGGGAGAAGGAAGACGGATCCCCACAACATGACGACCATCGATCCGGCCCGCACCACTCGTGATCCTGTTCACGAGTCGACGGGGCGTGCCGGCACCGGGACACGCGGCACGCGCATCATCGGCATCGCCACGATCATCGCCATGGGGTGGCTCGTGGCCTTCGGTCTGGGCTTCTCGCCCGCCGACCGAGACCAGCGCGAGTCGGTCCGGATCCTCTACGTCCACGTTCCGACGATCTGGATCGCCTATCTCGCCTTCACGGTCACCGCGGTGGCCTCGGGCATGTACCTGTTCACCAAGAAGAAGTCGCTCGGGTGGGACCGTCTCGCCGGTGCCAGCGCCGAGGTCGGAACGGTGTTCGTCGCCGTCACCCTCGTGGTCGGAGCGCTCTGGGGCCGACTCACGTGGGGCGTGTTCTGGCAGTGGGACGCCCGTCTCACCACGACGGCGCTGCTGTTCGTCACCTATGTCGGCTACCTGGCCGTCCGCCGTCTCGGCGGAAGCCACGAGCAACGTGCCCGGCGAAGTGCGGTGATCGGACTGCTCGCCGTGCTCGAGATCCCGCTCGTCCACTGGAGCGTGCGGCTGTGGCGCAGCCTGCATCAGGAGGCCACGGTGCTCGACACCGACGGCGACATCGACATGGACGGCCTCATGCTGTTCAGCCTGTTCGTCGGCGTGGTCGCATTCAGCCTGCTCTACCTGTGGCTCGTGCTGCATCGCACCCGGGTGATGGCGATGGAGGACCTGATGGACGACCGCGGCCTGGACCTGGCGCTCGAAGCCCGCCGTTCGGAGGCGGGCGAGCAGTCCGGCGAGTCCGGTCTCGACGCCCCGACCGAGAACGGAGCAGGCTGATGGAAGACGCAGGATTCATCATCGGGAGCTATGTGCTCACGTTCGCCACGGTTGCGCTGATGTCGTGGCGGGTGCTGCGGTCGGGGCGCAAGCTCGGCGATCAGATCCCCGACGAGGAGAAGTACTGGCTGTGACCGATGTCCGTGACGGCGGCCGCGCCCCGCGGGCCGTTGAGCGTGCGGAACGAGCAGACTGCGAGATGTCATGACCTCCGATCCCGGTCTCCCCGACGACTCGGTCGACTCCGTCGACGGACTGAATCTCGCCCCGCGCGGCCCGGCGGCTCCCGCGTCCTCGCCGAAGTCGACGCGCAAGTGGATGCCGATGATCGTGCTCGCCCTGGTGATCGTCGCCGGTGGCGTGATCGTCACCCAGTTCCTCACCTCGGCGGTCGACTACTACTGCAACGTCGACGAGGTCGGCGTTCGCGACGGGTGCGACGAGGAGCGTCGAATCCGTCTCCAGGGAACGGTCGACGAAGGCTCGGTCGCTCAGGTGGCCAACGCCACCGTGTTCACGATCTCGTTCAACGGCGACACGATGGCGGTTCGTTACGACGGAGAACCGGGTGGGATCTTCAAGGAATGCATCCCGGTCGTCGTCCACGGCGTGATCGAGAACGGCGAGCTGCAGGGTGACCGAGTCGAAGTGAAGCACTCCGACGAGTACGTTTCGGTCAACGACGAGCGGGTTGCCGACGCCGAGGCAGCGGGCTGCCCGGACACCTCCACCGCGTGATGTTCGCTGCCAGCATCAACGCCGCGCTCGGCCGGGCCGGGCTGTTGCTGATGCTCGCCGCGTGCGTGTTCGGGGCCCTTGCCGTCCTCTACGGCATCCGTCGTGGCGACCGCAAGCTGCTCAAGCAGGCACCGCTGTACGCATGGTTGGCGCTCGCGGGCATCGTGCTGTCGGTGGTGATGATGCAGCGGGCGCTGATCACCCGCGACTTCTCCCTCGCCTACGTCCAGCAGGTCGGCTCGGCCGACACGCCGGCGCTCTACAACGTCGCCGCAATGTGGTCGGCGCTCGAAGGCTCGATCCTGCTCTGGGCGTTGGTGCTCGGGATCTTCACCGCGGCGGTCGCCTGGCGATTCCGCAATCGGACCGACGACGTACTGGTCGGCTGGGCACTGATCGTGATGTTCGTCGTGACGGGCTTCTTCGCGCTGCTCAGCTTCGGGCCGGCCGACGCGTTCGCGCCGGGGGCTCCCGGCATCACGTCCGGCCCGGGTCCGAACCCCCTGCTGCAGAACCACATTCTCGTGCTGTTCCACCCCCCGATCCTCTACCTCGGGTACGTGGGATTCACGGTGCCGTTTGCGTTCGCGATCGCGGCGCTCGTCACCGGTCGCCTCGGCGAGGGGTGGCTGCTCGAGACGCGACGCTGGGCGTTGTTCTCGTGGGCGTTCCTCACGCTCGGGATCCTGCTCGGGGGCTGGTGGAGTTATGAGGTGCTCGGCTGGTCGGGCGTGTGGGCGTGGGACCCGGTCGAGAACGCATCGCTGCTGCCCTGGCTGACCGGCACCGCCTACATCCACTCGGTGCTCGTACAGGAGCGGCGCGGGATGCTGCGGGTGTGGAACCTGAGTCTGCTGGTGGCCACGTTCGCGCTCACCATCCTCGGCACGTTCCTCACCCGATCCGGTGTGCTCAACTCGGTGCACGCCTTCGGTGACGGGCCGGTGGGGTCCTGGCTGCTGGCGTTTTTCGCCATCGTGGTCGTCGTGTCGCTCGGTCTGATCGCCTGGCGGGGGGATCGACTCCGTTCGCCGGGGGCGATCGACTCGCCGTTGTCGCGTGAGGGCTCGTTCCTGGCGAACAACGTGTTGTTCACGGTCTGGGCATTCGTGGTGCTGCTGGGCACGCTGTTCCCGCTGCTCGTCGAGGCGTTGCAGGATCGGCAGACGATCGTGGGCGCCCCGTACTTCGACCGTCTGTCGCAGCCGATCGGGTTGATGCTGCTGTTCCTGATGGGTGTGGCACCGGTGCTGCCCTGGCGGAAGGCGTCGACCGAACTGCTCCGAGAGCGCCTGTTCTGGCCGGCCTGGTGCGGGGCGGCTGCGCTCGTCGTCGCCGTGCTGATCGGCGCCACCGGCTGGGCGCCGCTCGTGGCGTTCGGGCTCGCCGGCTTCGCCGCCGGAGCGGCCCTTCGGCAGCTCGTGCTCGCCACGAGACGTCAGGGATGGCGTGGACTCGTCGGACGTGCCAACGGTGGCATGGTCGTGCACCTCGGCGTGATCGTGATTGCGGTGGCGTTGGCGTCGTCGAACAGTTTTACGCACTCGGCCACGCTCGACCTCGAGCAGGGTGATGTCGTCGAGTGGGGCGGGCACACGTTCGAGCTGCTGTCGGTCGACGAGCGGACCAACGAGCGGGGGAGCGAGCGGCGGGTCGCCGCCAACGTTCGTCTCGACGGCGGGCAGGCCTACAGGCCGGCGATCACGACCTATCTCAACATCGGCGCCGAGATCGGCACGCCTTCGGTGCGCACGGGCTGGAACGAGGACATCTATCTCACGCTCGATCAGGGCGCGACCCCGGGCGACACCGCCGTCACGATCCGGGTGTTCATCAAGCCGATGATCCTGTGGCTCTGGATCGGCGGCGCAATGATGGCGATCGGGACGCTGTTGGCGGCCTTTCCGGGATCGCGGCGCCGCCTCCCGGTCGACCCGGTGTCGGCTGCGATCCCGGTCGGCGGCCCACCGATCGAAGCGCCCGACGAGGTGGTCGACGAGCCGGTTGTCGGCGATGCGCCCGACGGCTCGCCGAGCGATGACGACGTTCGCACGGGAGCGCCCGCGTGACCGACACGATCGAGCCCGAGGTGCTTCCCGACGATCACGACGAGCGCCCGTCGACCGGTCGACGCTTGGCGCCGTGGATCGTGCTCGTGCTCGCCGTCGTGATGGTGGGGCTGCTCGTGGTGCTGGTCGGAGCTGACGCCGACCGCAGCGAGACCGCCGACTCGCCGCTGATCGGTCGACCGGCGCCCGAAGCGATCGGCACGCTCGACGACGGCTCCACGTTCGACCTCTCGCAGCGCAAGGGCAGTTGGGTGGTGCTCAACTTCTTCGACCCCGACTGCATCCCGTGCATCCAGGAACACCCCGACCTCGTGCAGTTCTCCGAGGATCAGGCGACGCTCGGTGCCGATGGCGCCGAGCTCTACTCGGTGATCACGCGCGGCACGAAGGAGGAGATCGACGAGTTCTTCGCCGAGCGTGGCGGCGAGTGGCCGCAGGTGTACTCGGACTTCGACGAGTTCCCGGTGGCGTTCGGCGTCGCGGCCGTGCCCGAGACCTGGGTGATCGACCCGAGCGGCGTCGTGCAGCTCCGACTGATCTCCAAGGTGACCGCTGAGCAACTCAACACGATCCTGCAGCAGTACCGCGAGCAGTACCGCTGATGGCCGATCCCGACGCGCCCGCTCCCGCTTCGGCGTCGGCTTCGGCTTCGGCGTCGGCTCCGGCGTCGGCT
>Ga0316197_10002841_pt1 | contig 12342 bp, 9 predicted proteins | sample OudBiesiAoxic_MG_FD_204939 | JGI IMG/M metagenome (GOLD analysis project Ga0316197, IMG submission 204939) | Coastal sediment microbial communities from Oude Bieten Haven, Netherlands - site A oxic | ecosystem: Environmental > Aquatic > Marine > Coastal > Sediment | place: Netherlands...
TTCGTCGTTTTCGTCTCGCGATTTCCCGTGGCAGACCCGATCCTGGGTGGGATCACGTGCCCGGCTGATATCGTTGCCGATCGCTACTTGGCCCGTTCGTCTAGTGGCCTAGGACACCACCCTCTCAAGGTGGCGGCACGGGTTCGAATCCCGTACGGGCTGCCAAGTCGGGGGCTTCATCGCCATCGGTGGTGGAGCCCCTGAACAACCAGGGTGTTGCGGTGGTTCCAATACATGCACCATCGAATGCCAGCCCTTGGCGGACTCCCTCCCGGCCACGTCACCGGCACCGAGAGCCCCGGGGGCGGGTACCGAGCATCCGCACTCAGAGAATCCGTCGAACACAACGGGTCGACGGGGCCGAAAGTCATTCGACGCGCGGAACCCCATTCGGCGATCGACGGCTTCCGCAACATCCGGCGCCGCACGTGGCAGCGGTGCCGACGAGCCAGCCGACCGCCGCGCCGCCGACGATGTCGAGCGGCAGGTGGGCGCCCACGTACATCCGGCTCGCCCCGGTGACCGCCGCCCCCAGCAGCGCCAACCGCCGCTCAGCCGTCGTCGCCGACGCCGCGAGGGCGAGGGTCAGCGACACCGCAGCGTGCCCCGATGGGTAACCGAGCCCAGTCTGGGCGTGACCTCGCACATGCACGCGCTCGAGATGGTCGGAGGGTCGACCACGACCGACGAACGGCTTGATCAGTTTGACCCCGCCCCACACCATCGTCCCGACGACCGCGACTGCAACCGCCTCGTCGCGCCCAGCCCGTCGATAGCGCCCGGTGGCTGTGACGTAGACGGCCGCCAGCGACCCCATCTGCATCACGGGCCACACGAACGGTGCCAGCACATTCGACGCCTCATTGAACGCCCGGAACACGCGCTCCTCGGCAGACGAGATGTCATGGCGACGCGCCTGCCACGCCGACCACACCAGCACGGCGAGCGGGAACGGGGCGGCAGTTCGTAACCGCCGCATCAGATCTCCTCGTCGAGAAACGACTCGCTGACCGATTGCTGCAGCTCGGCTCGGGAGACCAGCGCCAGGCTGTCCCCGATCGCCACCGACTCGGTGGCCGAGACACCCTTGTCGAAATCGAACGTCCAGAAGACGCAGCCTCCCTCGAACACGTAGAACCGCTCGGCACGGAACGAGGGCCGAACCTGCTCGATCGCGTCGTACCGCTCGGCCGGCGGGAGCTCACTCGGAACCGAGGCTGCACCGGAGACGTCACAGGAGTCCTCGAACCGGAGCACTGCGGCGCCCTCGCCCGCCCGATCGGAGTCCATCGTGATCGTCGAGTGGTGCTCGTTGATCCGCACCGTCGCGAAGCTCCAACCAGCCGGCAGGTCGGTGAGACACGGGAGCTGGCTCGCTGTCGGCACCGACTGGGCCACGATCAGTCCTGATCCGCTCTGCTCGCAGTGGGGCGGTGGCAGTGTCTGCTCGACCGAACACCCGGTGAACCCGACGGCGACCAGCACCGCCGCCAACACCCCGTGCCGGACCACCCTCACCGCAGCCCCACGTCACCCAGGCTGGAGATGAACATCGAGGCGATGGCAACTGCCACGACCACGACCCACAGCGTCAGCCCGACCCGTCGTAGCGACCATCTCTGGATCGAGACCGGACGGCGGGCGGGCGCCAGCTCGCGGAACCGTCCGAGCAGCTCGCGGCCGTCCTGGCGCAGTGAGCGGCGCAACGCGGATGGCAACGTCACTCCTTTGGACGCAGCGAATGCCTCGCCCAATTCGTCGTCGGAGAAGCGCTCTCGGGCCCGTCCGTAGACCTGCTCGGGCGAGCTGCCCAGCGCGAGCACGAGCATCATGTTCGCCAGGTCGACCGCCTGCCGCCACGGCGACGGACGGATCTGGCCGAACCCGACGTCGATCACTCGGAGGTGCCCGTCTTCTACCATCAGGTTGGCCGGTTTGATGTCGCGATGGGCGAGGCCGGCCGCCCACATCGTCTCGACAACGCCGAGCCCTTCGTCGATCAACTCGTCGCCGATGTCGATCTCACCGATCTCCACCCCACCGTTCACGAACTCGGTGACCAGGAGGTACTCGCGATCGGGGGTGATCTCGACGATGCCGACCGGCTTGCACACCGGTACACCGCTTTCCGCCATGAGGTGCAGCATGTAGTGCTCGTGCTGGATCAGTCGACGGACTGACGTGAAGTGCTGCTCGTCCTCCAACCGTCCGTAGACGAGCGTCCGCCACAACTTGTACGACCGGTCGGAGCGAAGATGGCTACGGGCGTACAGTTTGCCGAAGTACAACACACCGTCGACGGCCTCGATGCGCAACGGCGTCGAACCGGCCGAACCTTCCAACCCGACGTGGCGTACGTCGACGGCGTCGATGTCGAGCTGCCGGGCGAGACCGAGCCGGATCGCTTCACCCCGCGCTCCGTCGACGTCGAGGTGGGCGGTCTTGCGGCCGTCGTACGTGATCGGGAACACCGACTCGGGAGCCAACGCCCGGAACAGCACCAGAGTGAACGCGATGCCGACCGTCGCACCGGCCACGATGTCGGTCGGGTGCAGGACCGCCGTGTACAGCATCGCGAAACCGACCACGACGACCACCACTGCGGTCACCACGTAGGCCGTGCGGCGATGTGTCAGCGGAACGAGCGTCAGCGTGGCCCCGACCGCCAGCGCAGTGAGGTTGGCGATCGTCCGCGAGGGCTGAGCGAACCCTTCCCAGTCGCCGATGATCTCGAAGCCGAGCGGACGTGGTCGCAGGATGCGGGCCGCAACAAGGTTGACGGTGCCGTTGACGAGCGAGAGGGAGGCGATCAGCAGGAGCGAGTGGCGGATGCGCCGGAACCACAGCGCAGCAACGAGCGTCGGCCAACCGATCAGCGGATTGAGCCAGTGGGTCGCGAATGCGGTGAGCCACTGCATCGTCGGATCGAGCCAGTCGGTGCGCAAGTCGACGATCGGTCGCATCAGGGCCAGATCCCACTCGGTGATCGCGATCGCCGGGCGGTCGGACAGGAAGATCCACACCCACAGCGCCGAAAAACCGACGAAGGCGACCAGCCAGGCGTATGCAGCCCGGTTGAATTCGTGCGGCAGCGGCGGCGGCTCACCACTCGGCCGGCGTCGCCGACGCTGCCCGGTATCGATTGTGGAGGCGTCGACCACGGTCACGATGCTGCCAGATCGCGCGAGACTCCGCATGTGAGAACGGTGCTGGCCGTCGCGTTCGCCCTCGCTGGTCTGGTCGCGTGCGGCGGCGACGACGAGTCGACGGCGCCCGCCCTCGACGACGGGATGCGCATCGCCAGCTTCGACTTCGCCGAGAGCGAGTTGCTCGCCGAGTTGTACGCCGTCGTGTTGGAGGACGTGGGCGTGCCGGTCGTCCGCCTCGGGCCGATCGGCCCTCGCGAAGTCCTCGCCCCGGCCCTCGAGTCAGGCGTGGTCGACCTCGTCCCGGAGTACGTCGGAACGGCGAGCGGGTACTTCGGTGCTGCAACGCCCAGTGTCGCCGCCCTCCGAGATGCTGTGGCGCCTCGCGGGCTGACGGTGCTGGCACCGGCATCGGCCGAGAACGTCAACGTCGTCGTCGTCACCAACGAGACGGCTGACTCCGGCGGATACAGCCGGTTGTCCGACCTCGTCGACATGGCCCCGACCGCGGTCTTCGGGGGACCGGTCGAGTGTCCGGAACGTCCGTTGTGCCTGCCCGGGCTCGAAGAGACGTATGGACTCACCTTCGCCGAGTTCGTCCCCCAACGTTCGCTGGCGCTGACCGCCGAAGCCCTGCGGCGGGGTGAGATCGACGTCGGCCTGATGTTCTCGACCGCCGCGGAGCTGTCGCCCGACGAGTTCTTCACTCTCCGTGACGATCGCTTCATGCAGCCATCGGAGAACATCGTCCCGATCGTCCGATCTGCCGCCCTCGACCGCTGGGGCGGCGCAGCTCGGGACGCCCTCGAGCATCTCTCGCTGAAGCTGACCACCGACGAGTTGCGCATGATGAACCGGCGCGTTGCGGACGGTCAGCCCGAGCACGTGGTGGCCGCCGATTGGATCGTTGCGGTCGGCCTCGTCGCGTCCTGATCCTCCGGAACCGAGCCGTGAGAAAGGTGGTCATTGGTCGCCACCCGTACGCACGGCAGTGCCGCGCGAATGCGGGTCGTACTCGAACTCGCCGCCGTGGGTCACCTCGTCGATGAGTTGCCGGCGCTCCTCGCCCTTGCGCGAGGGCGTGATGATCATGAGCAGACTCGGCAGGACCAGCAACGACACGAGCAGCGAGAAGAAGATCATCACTGCGGTGAGCACGCCGAAGGTGACGAACATCGGCATGGGCGCGAGCGCCATGATCAGGAAGCCGGTCATGGACGTGACGGCCGAGATCGCCAGCGCCCCGCCCGTTCCCTCGCCGGCGCGGCGCAGCGCCGGGAACCGGCTCGGTTCGTGCTCGAACTCCTCGATGAAGCGCATCGTGAAGTGCGTCGCGTAGTCGACGCCGACGCCGACGGCGATTGCCGCGATCGTGGCAGTGATCACGTTGATCTTGTACCCGACGAGATACATGAACCCGTACACCCAGGCGACGACCAGCAGGATCGGCACCATCGAGATCAACGCGTACCGCGCCGACCGCTTGAGGACGGATGCCATCCGGCGCCGGAAGCTGCGGAACACGAAGAACAGTGCAACGAACACCAGCAGCGACGTCAACACGATGGCGACAGGCAACGACAACAACATCGCCTCGGTGAACGCGTCGAGCGAATTCTGCGTGATGATCGCTCCGCCCGAGACGGATGTCTGGACGTTCTCGCCTGACACCTGCGCCTCGACCGACGCGGCGGCATCCTCCAGCGCACCGCGAGCCGGCAGGATGATCGCCTCGTCCGTGATCGTGGCGATGCTCACCGCAATCAGCGTCGCCTGTTCGCCGTCGCCGACGTGCAGGAATGTTGCGGTTCGGTCGGGGGTGAAGAGCTCGACACCGTTGTCGTCGACAATGCTGTTGTCGGCGACGTACTCGTAGATCGCAGCGGTCTGCTCCGGCGTGTCGGCGAGCCCGTCGCCGTCTGTGTCTTCGATCTCGACTCCCGTCGAAGCCTCGATCGCCTCCCGCATGGGCGCCGATGCCGTGGCGAGGCGTACCACCGTGACTGCGTTCGGCCGGAAGTCGACGGCCCCGTCGAAGTCGCGGGCGAACTGGGCGTCGGCAGCGTCGATCTCGACCTGGGCCGCCTCGATCGCAGCCAGGGCTGCCGGAGTCGTGAGATCGCCTTCGACGAGGATGTAGTCGGTATCGCCCTGTTCGCCGTAGTACAGGATTGCCTTGTCGAAGCCCTTGATCAGGTCGGTGTCCTCGGAAAAGAACTCCCGAACGTCGAAGCCCTCTTCGACCCGAGTTGCACCGACCAGCCCGAGCATCGCCAGCACGGCCACCACCGGCAGGGTGATGACGCGCCAGCGTGCGAGGAAGTGGACGACATCACCCGCCGCCTTGAACCCGTGGCCGGCACCTCTCACCTCGTCGGTCACTGGGCGATCGGCGGCGGCCGCCTTGCGGTTGCGTCGTCGCGTCACGGAGAAGGGCAACGCGAGGAACAGGGCCAGGAAGATCGCGTAGACCACCCACCCGGCCGCGGGGAAGACGATCGACAGCGTGACCGCGATGCCACCGATCAGCGAGGCCACCACGAATCCGACCTTCTGTGCCACCGTGCGGAGGTGGCTGAGGTCGGCCGGTCGCGGCCCGAGCTTCGTCTCGACCGAGAGCAGCAGCTTGGGTACCCCCCACCCGAGGACCAGGTAGCACAGCAGGAGTCCGACCGCCGCGGCGATGCCGAACTCGATGATCGCCTCGATGCCGGACACCGTGTTCGACAAGAACGCGGCAGCCGACGAGGCGACGGCGAGCGTGAGGGCCGCGAACACGGCCGTCTCGCCGAGTGGGTAGGCCCGCTCGCGGGTCTGGCCGCCGACCTGCTCCTCGCGACACCTGCCGCTGCCGTGGATGAAGAAGTCGACCCCGAAGCTGATCAGAGCGATCGGCACGATCATGATCAGCAACGGCGACCCGGTCTTCAGTCCGATCAGTGCGTTGATGCCGTTGAAGCCCATCATCACCACGCCGAGACCGGCCGCTACCAGCATCGCCGCCCAGTAGGACCTCAGCAACGCACCGGCGATGACCAGGATGAATGCGATCGCGCCGAAGATGTAGGGCGCAGCGGCCTCGCCCTGTTCGGCGCTGACCAGCCCGGAGTCGATGAAGAGTCCGATTGCGGTCACCGCTCCCTCGTCGCCGCGCAGCAGAACCTGGACGTCGCGCAGCCACCGCTCGGCATCGAGGTCCGACTCGCCGTCGAAGCCTTCCATCCTCTCGCCGTCGAAGGTGTCGATGTCGTACACCACGAACGCCTGGTACGCATCGGACTTCCACACGACCACCTCGGCGCCGTCGATCGTCGTCGGTTCGCGGCTCGTCGACGTGGTCGACAGCAGGAATCGCAGCGAGCTGGTCGGTGCGCCGTCCGCGAGCAGCTCGGAGAGCGCCAGCTTGACGTTGGACTCCGAGGCCGCCTCGAGGCCGCCCGGCAGCGCCTCGTCGACGGCGTCGGCAATGGAGTAGACGCCCTCCATCGTCACGCCCAGGTCGCCGTTGAACACGCTCGCCAAGTGCCTCTGCGAGTCGGTATCGGCGAGCACGGCGTCCTGGTTCTGCTTCACCTCGAGCAACGCGGCTCGGGTGAGGACGTCCCCGCCGCCCGGCGCGTCGACGATGTACGTCGCTGTCCGGATCGGCGTGGATGCGGAGAAGAGCCCGTCCACTCTCTCGTCGGTGTCATAGATCTCGCCGGCGGGATCGAACGACGGCTCGCTGTCGTCGGCAACCACGGGCGTCAACACCGCCAGGAAGACCGCGACCAGGAGCACGACCGTCGTCAGCGGCCACGCGTGGCGGCCGATCCACTCGAAGACCGCGTAGCCCCGTCGGGACGCGCCGTCCACGACGCCCCGCTGGGTCGCGCCGTCAGTCGGCCCCTGTCGCTGCTCTGCGGTGTCCTGCCCGGCGTCGTTCTCGGACATTTTCGACCCTCCTGTCGACGTGTCCGGTTCAATCCCACACCACGTGACGGACCAGGGCAAGTGGCGTTCGTCCCCGTCGTGAGCCCCCACGGTGTCTGGACGCGACGGACTGCTGCGTTCCCGTCCCACCCGACCGGGGGACCTCCTCCTCTGGTCGTGAGCGCGCAGCGCAGGTGAAATGGAGAAGTCGAGACAACACGGATTGGAGGTCAGTCGTATGACGCCGACAACGAGGCTCGCAGCGTCCCCGACGGAGGCCACCGTCGGCGCAGACCTGATGGCGGCCACCGCCGTCGGGCTCACGAAGATCTATGGCAGCGGTGCGACAAGAGTGGTGGCCCTCGATCATGTCGACGTCGGGTTCCATGCTCAGCGACTCACCGCGATCATGGGACCGTCGGGTTCTGGGAAGTCGACCTTGCTGCACTGCATGGCCGGACTCGACACGGTCACCGAAGGAGACGTCCGAATCGGCGAGACACAGATCTCCCAGCTCTCCGACAAGGAACTGACCCTGTTGCGTCGCCAGCGACTGGGGTTCATCTTCCAGGCTTTCAACCTCGTCCCGACGCTGACCGCCGAGGAGAACATCTTGCTGCCGCTCCGCCTGGGTGGCCGCGAACCGGATCAGGACTGGGAACGGCGGGTTGTCGGCAGTCTGGAGCTGGATGACCGGCTCCGTCATCGTCCGAGTGAACTCTCCGGTGGTCAGCAACAACGCGTCGCTGTCGCACGTGCGCTGGTCACGCGACCCGACATCATCTTCGCCGACGAACCGACCGGCAACCTCGACTCCAAGGCGGGAAACGAGGTCCTCGGGTTCCTCCGACGTGCCGTCGACGACTGGAACCAGACCGTCGTGATGGTGACTCACGACCCAGGTGCTGCGTCGTATGCCGACGTCGTGATCTTCCTCCGAGACGGGCAGCTCGTCGGTCATCTGGATGACCCGACCGCCAGCGACGTCTACGGCCGGATCAGAGACCTGGAGGAGTAGCTGCCATGCGCGAGATCCTCCGCCTGACCTTCCGGAACCTCGCAGCCAGCAAACTGCGGTTCCTGCTCACCTCGTTCGCCGTTCTCATGGGCGTGAGCTTCGTCGTGTCGTCGTTCGTGCTCACCGACGGCCTGAGCAAGACGTTCGACGCCATCGTCGAGGACTCGAACTCGGGTCTCGACGCTCAGGTCCGCGCCGACGTCGAATTCGAAGAGGTCAGCTTCGTGGACCTCCCGATCGACGAGGAACTCGTCGACGCGGTTGCCGCCGTTGACGGCGTCGACGTTGCCGAGCCCGGGTTCCAGAGCATGAAGATCATCCCGCTCGACGCCGACGGTGACCCGGTGAAGACCGCCGGCTCGCCGATCTTGTCCTTCAATTGGTCCGATCCCGACATCAGTGGCTTGGTGCTGGTCGAGGGTGCGCCGCCCCGATCGGCCGGCCAATTTGCCATGGACGTCGACAGTGCCGACCGGCACGGATTCGTGGTCGGCGAGACGTACGACATCGTCGGCAACACGGGTCCCCAGCCGTTCCAGATGGTCGGACTCACGAAGTTCGGTGAGGACAATGCGGTAGCCGGCGCCGTCCTCATGTCGTTCACCTTGGATGACGTGCAACGCCTGAGCGGCCTCGACGGAAAGATTCACTGGATCGACGTCGCCGGCGCCGACGTCGACACCGAGACGCTCGTCAGCCGACTGAACAGCGCTCTGCCGGCCGACGTCGAAACGGTGAGCAGCGACGTCGTCGTGGCCGAGGAGAAGGACGACTTCGGTGGGATGCTCGACATCTTCGGCAACATTCTGCTGGGGTTCGCGCTCGTCGCCGTCTTCGTCAGCACATTCATCATCGGGAACACCTTCAACATCCTGACCGGTCAACGGGTGAGGCAACTCGCACTGATTCGTGCGCTCGGGGCGAGCCGTGGTCAGGTCCGACTCAGCTCGACACTCGAAGCCTTGATCATCGGCGTCGTGGCATCGATCCTCGGCCTGATCGGCGGTGTGCTGCTCGCGCTCGGACTCCGTTCCCTGATGAATGCGATGGGCTTCGGACTGCCGGCGTTCGACATCGTGATCACCGCACGAACGGTCGTCGCCGCACTGGTCGTCGGTATCGGAGTCACACTCGTCGCGTCGATCACGCCGGCCCGCCGGGCGGCGACGGTCCCGCCCGTGGCGGCGATGCGCCCCGGCTTCCGCTTCGGATCCGGGGAGGGCACCCGCCGGACGATCATCGCGAGCGTGCTCGCCGTGTTCGGTGTGATCGGCGTGGCCCTCGGCCTGTTCGGCGACCTCGACGGCACACCGCTCACCCTTCTGACGTTGGGGGGCGGCGCCGTGCTGGTCTTCGTGTCGGTCGCGATGTTCGCGCCACTGTTCTCCAGCCCGTCGGCGTCGTTGCTCGGGCTCCCGCTGGAGCACCTCCCGTGGAGTCGGACGACCGGCCACATGGCACGGGAGAACGCCGCCAGCAACAACAAGCGCACGGCGTCGACGGCGGCCGGGCTGATGATCGGCCTCGCACTGATCGGGATGGCGACTGTCGTCGCCTCGTCGCTCAAGTCGTCGTTCCGTGACCAGATGGGCTCGACGCTCACCGCGGAGTATCTCGTGAACCACCCCAACGACGAGAACTTCTCCGAAGAGCTCGTCGCCAACGTTGCCGGGCTCCCGGAGTTCGGGGAGGTGTCCGGCGTCCGATTCGGCTCGATCCGGATCGGCGGTGACACGAAGGAGGTGACGTCGACCAACTTCACGGAACTGCTCGACCTGCTGGATGTCGGCGTGATCGCCGGTGATCCGGCCAGCGCAGCAGACCCGACCTCGATCCTGATCCACGAGGACGTCGCCAACGACCGTTCGCTCGAGGTCGGCGACGAGTTGACCGTGGAGTTCGCCGCCACGGGCGACCAGACCCTCACGGTCGGCGCGATCTACGAGAACGCATTCATCATCGGGAACTACGCGCTGGACGACTCCGGCTGGGAGGCCAACTTCGACACGACCGACATCAACGTCGTTGCCGCCAACGTTGCGCCTGACATCGATCCGGAGACTGCGGCCGCCGCACTCTCGACGATCGAGGCGTCGTACCCCCAGCTGGAGTTCGAGACCAACGACGAATTCCGCAAGCGAATGGAGGGCCAGCTGGACTCGCTGCTCGTGATCATCAACGTGTTCCTGGCCCTCGCCATCATCATCGCTCTGCTCGGAATCGCGAACACCATGGCCTTGTCAGTGCTGGAACGCACGCAGGAGATCGGGCTCATGCGCGCGATCGGGATGACCCGTCGCCAGACCCGCAGCATGATCCGGCTGGAAGCTGCAATCGTTGCGCTGTTCGGCGCCCTGCTCGGTCTGCTCGTCGGCCTCATCTTCGGGTGGGTTGCGACAACCGCAATTCCCTCGTCGATCATCAGCACCGTCGACATTCCGTGGGTCACCCTCGGGATCTACGCGGTGGTTGCCACCATCGCCGGTTTGCTCGCAGCGTCGCTCCCGGCTCGGCGGGCTGCTCGCCTCAACGTGCTCGACGCAATCGCCACGACCTGACCGTCACTCGGCGAATCGTCGCACCGGACCGACTCACCGGTCGGCGAGTCGCCGGCGGACACGAAGGCGTTGACGTCGACCTCCGAAGAGCACGGCGCTCTGTACTCATGGGTGGATTGAAGCCGCACCCTGTCATGCGGGTCGAGAGGAACGCTGGTTCGGCCCAGGTCCGCATCGTGCTGCGGTGAGTTTCGGCGCGACCCGTCCGCGCTCGGACTCACCGCCGGCGGTCATGGCCCCGTGCGCCGTGTGTCGTGTTCGGGCCGATGGTCCCTGGCATTGGGCACCATGATCGACAAGTCTCATACTGTGCGACTGGAGATCACGCAACGTGCCGACCTGGCCGTCCGCGCCCTCGTCCTGCTCGACTGCTCGTCGAACCGGCTGAAGAGCGCCGACCTGGCCGAGGAACTCGGCACCACGGCCGGCTTCGTCCCCCAGGTGATGGGACCGCTCGTTCGCGCCGGCTGGATCCAGTCGGTGCCGGGCCCGACGGGAGGGTACGAGCCGGTCGTCGCGCTCGGTGATCTCAGCGTGCTCGACGTGGTGGAGCAGGTCGACGGCCCGACGGACAACGGACGGTGCGTCGTCGCTGACCGCCAGTGCGTCGCCGACGAACCATGCGTGTTGCACGTCGCCTGGGCGCGTGCCCGGCTGGAACTGCGCGCATCGCTGGCGAGCCTCACGCTCGCGACGCTCGCCGGAGAGTGCTGAAATCCGTGAATTCGGATGGGGCTGACGGTCCCGGGCGGGCAGGCTGGCGTGCCGTTGCCGTGCCCACGGAACACGGCGGGTGGGGTCTCACCGCCGAGCCCGTGCTGCTCGGGCTGCTCGTCGCCTTCTCGTGGCCCGGCCTGCTCATCGGATCGGCGGCGCTGCTGGCCTTCCTCGCGCGCACACCCGTGAAGCTGGTCGCCGTCGACCATCGTCGAGGTCGACGGCTCGAGCGAGATCGGCGGGCCGGACTGGTCGCCACCGTCGAACTGACGCTTCTGGCCGTGTTCGGCGTTGTCGCACTCGTCGCCGCGGGTCCCGGTTGGCTCGTGCCGGTGGCGCTGGCGGGCCCGCTGGTCGCCGTCGAGTTCTGGTACGACGCGCGCAGTCGGAGTCGTCGCCTCGTGCCCGAACTCTGCGGCGCAGCGGGCGTCTCGGCGACAGCAGCAGCGATCATCGTCGCCGGTGACGGTTCAGCCACGCTCGCCGGAGCGGCATGGCTGGTGCTGTCCGGTCGCGTGCTCGCATCGATCCCCTTCGTGCGGACGCAGATCCAGCGTCTCCGCCACGGCGACGTTCCGCATCGGCTCGCCGACCGGATGCAGGTCGTCGGCGTGGTGGTCGCAGCCGCGGCGGTCGTCCTCGATCGATCTGTCGTGCTCGGTGCCGGCGCGGTCGCGGTGTTGGCGGTCGTCCAGACCGTCTGGATGCGTCGCACCCCCGTGCCGCCGGCGACGGCGATCGGGATCCGTCAGATGGCCGTCGGTTTCGCAGTGGTCGCGGCGACGGCCGTCGGCGTGCTCGCATCGTCCTGAGTCGGTCCAGCACCACTCCAGTGAAGCTTGCAGGACCTTTGACCCTGGATATTCATGAGTCTCATAGTCATAGATTAATGAATAGAGTCCGATCGCGAGGTGATCGGACGACACAGGAGGTCATCATGAAGACCCGATCGCTCATTCGCGGGGCGCTCGCCGCCGTGCTCGTGGTCGCC
>Ga0316197_10002843_pt1 | contig 12335 bp, 10 predicted proteins | sample OudBiesiAoxic_MG_FD_204939 | JGI IMG/M metagenome (GOLD analysis project Ga0316197, IMG submission 204939) | Coastal sediment microbial communities from Oude Bieten Haven, Netherlands - site A oxic | ecosystem: Environmental > Aquatic > Marine > Coastal > Sediment | place: Netherlands...
GGTGCACGTGCGCGTCGTCGAAGGCGGCAAGGAGCGCATCCAGGTGTTCCAGGGTGACGTGATCGGCCGTCAGGGCGGCGGTCTCCAGGAGACCTACACGGTTCGCAAGCTGAGCTACGGCGTCGGTGTCGAGCGCACGTTTCCGATCCACACCCCGACCGTGCAGAAGATCGAGGTCGTCAAGCGGGGCGACGTGCGTCGCGCCAAGCTCTACTACCTGCGTGATCGCAAGGGCAAGGCCGCCAAGATCCGCGAGAAGCGCGACTTCTGACCGCTGTCGAGGGGGCGCAGGTCCCGGACCGGTCGTTCCCTCCTCGAGCGATGAGAATCAGGCGCGGCCGGCGCCCCGGAACCTCATCGCGAGCGCAGACACCTGCGTTGCGCGACGCTGACGACGATGCGAACGGCGAGCCGGTCCTGTCACCGAGGGTGATTCGCCACGATTCACACGGCCGAAACGCAGCCGGAACAGGCGCTTCGTAGCGTTCGCTGCATGCCGTTCCACACCTCGACCATGTCCGTCGAACGTCCGCCGATGAAGGTGACACCTGTCAAGCGCACGCCGGTCAAGACGACGCCGCCACGCCAGGTGCCCGTGAAGCCCACGCGATCCTGATCCCGCTACCCTGATCGCCAGTTCGGGCAGGTAACCGCTCGGCCGCCGGCGCGCGACGCCCGTTCGGGTCACCCGACCCCTCCCACCACGAGGACGGAGGTCGTCATGCCCGAGAATCCCGATCGCAATCTGTCGAACCAGGCGCGAGGTGCCTGGGGCGAGCGGCTTGCTGCCGCCCACTACCGGAGCCTCGGCTACGAGGTGCTCGACCGGAACTGGCGCTCGAGCACCGGTGAACTCGACCTCGTCCTGCGTCGCCGCGGAACGTACGTGTTCAGCGAGGTGAAGACGCGTCGAACCGCGGTCTATGGCCCAGCGTCGGCTGCGGTCGGGCCGGCCAAGCAGCGCCGGATCCGGCAGCTGTCACTCGAGTGGTTGAGATCCCACGGGGTCCACGCGGATGTGATCAGGTTCGACGTGGTCGCCATCACCGGCACCCGGCTGGAACTGTTCGAAGCCGCCTACTGAGACGTCGGCGTCCGGTGTTGCCGCCCGCTCGTCGAGCGTCGAGCGGATCGAGCGGCCATGATGGGGCGCCATGAACGACCGGATCGAGATCACCGCGCTGCGCGCCGTCACCATCGTCGGTGCACTCCCACACGAGCGGGAGATCCCGCAGCCGCTCCAGATCGACCTCTCGCTCGAGGTCGACCTCGCCGACGCCGGCCGCACCGACGAACTCGGCGACACCGTGCACTACGGCATGGTCGCCGATCAGGTGGTCGCAGTGGTGGCGGAGTCGAAGGACATCTTGCTCGAACGTCTTGCGGCACGAATCGCCGACGAAGTGCTCACGTTCGACCGCGTGGATGCCGTCGACGTGACGCTCACCAAACTCCGTCCGCCGGTTGCGGTGGACGCGGCGACAACATCGGTCAGGCTGCGGCGCACGCGCTCGACATCCGACGTCGCCTCGCGGCCGGTCTCGCGGGCATTCATCGCGCTCGGCTCGAATCTCGGCGATCGCGAGGGCTATCTCCGCGGCGCACTCCGCGAGATCGGCACGATCGTCGCCGAATCGCAGGTGTACGAGACCGACCCGGTCGGCGGACCCGATGAACAGGGCCCGTATCTCAACATGGTCGTCGAGATCGAGACGACGCTCGACCCGTTCGCCCTGCTGCGCCGATGTCAGCGGATCGAGGCCGAGGCAATGCGCCAACGGGTGGTGCGCTGGGGCCCGAGAACGCTCGACGTCGACGTGATCCTGTACGACGGCGTCACGATCCAGAGCGACGAGCTCACCCTGCCGCATCCGCGGTTCGACGAACGACGGTTCGTGCTGGTGCCGCTGGCCGAGATCGCGCCCGATCGCTGCCCCGACGGGTGGGACGACCTGCTCGAACCCGCAGGGGTGCACGCCCGGGGCGTGCTCGAACGATGACCGACGCGCCGCGTCCCGTCATTGCGGCATCCGATCGTGTGGGCGGCACCGAGACGGTCCGAACGGTCGACGTCTCCGACGCGACGCTCGAGGCGGTGCTGCGTGCCAAGGCGGGCCGAACCGTGTCGTTGTGCCTGCCGTGCCGCGACGAGGCTGCCACCGTCGGGTCGCTCGTCAGCACGGTCCGCAACGAGTTGATGGATCCGGTGGGCGTGGTCGACGAACTGATCGTGCTCGACGATCGCAGCACCGACGACACCGCACTCGTCGCAGCGCACGCTGGTGCCAGGGTGGTCGCGATCGACGACGTCCATGCGATGTACGGCAGCGGGCACGGCAAGGGCAACGCGCTGTGGTCGACGCTGCTCGTGAGTCGCGGCGACCTCGTCGTGTGGTGCGACGGCGATGTCACCAGCTTCCAGTCGTCGTGGGTGCTGCGACTGCTCTGGCCGCTGCTCGCCGACGACTCGGTCAACCTCGTCAAGGCGCTGTATCGGCGACCGTCGCACACCGGTGGTGGCGGGCGCACCACCGAACTCGTGGCACGCCCGCTGATGTCGCTGTACTTCCCCGAGCTGACAGGCCTTGCACAACCACTGTCGGGCGAGTACGCCGTCCGCCGTTCGGCGATGGAGACGATCTCGTTCCAGCAGGGGTGGGGAGTCGAGATCGCCATGTTGATCGACATCGCACGCCGAGATGGTGCCGGTGCAATCGCCCAGGTCGACCTGGGCGAACGAGTCCATCGGAGCCGATCGTTGCACTCGCTGTCCGTCCAGGCCGCCGAGGTGATGGCCACGATGCTCGGCCGTGCGCACGTCGAGATTCCCGACGGTCCGCTCGGGCTCCGTCGGGCCGACGGCTCGGAGGTTCCGCTCAACCTCGAGACTCGACCACCGCTGGCCGAGCTCGGTGAGTCGCGGTGACCGTCTCGAAGGACGCTCCCGCCGTGCCCGCCGGTGCCAACCTGCTCCTGGTGCGCCACGGTCAATCGACGTGGAACGCGCTCGGCAAGTGGCAGGGCCAGGCCAACCCGCCGTTGTCGCCGCTCGGGCTCGAGCAGGCGGCACTCGCGGGCGACCAGCTGGCCCGCTGGGACATCGCCGATGTCGTGGTCACCTCCGACCTCGAACGGGCGCGCCGAACCGGTCAGGTGCTCGCCGCCGCGGCCAGGGTCGAGCTGCTCGATCCGGAACCCGCACTTCGTGAGCGCCACGCCGGCGCCTGGGAGGGACGGACACGACACGAGATCCACGCGGAGTACCCGGGCTGGATCGACGCCGGCCGTCGACCGGACGGCTGGGAACCCGACGGCGATCTCGTCGCCCGCGCCGTCCCGATCCTGCAGGAGCTCGCCCAGAGACATCCGGGAACAGCGATCGTCGGCGTCTCGCACGGAGGCCTGATCCACGCCCTCGAGCGCGCTCATGAGGCCGTCGCGGACCGTGACGCCACGGGCGGCGTCGAGGTCGCGTTCCGGCGGGTGGCGAATCTCGAAGCGGTCTGGTTCGCCGTGGACACCGATGGCGTTCGGGCCGTCGGCGAGCGGGTCCACCTCCTGCCGCCCGACACAGGGGAGACGTTCGGCCCCGAAGCCTGAGGCGCCCGTCTCAGCCGAGTACCCGTCGCTCGACCGCCCGGACCTTGGCTGGATAGTGCACCCGTCCGTATTCCGGTTGTTGGCGGACGACGATCTCGAGCAGTTCGTCGTGCTGCGCCGTGTCCTTCCACGGCAGTGCGATGTAGAGGGGGAGTCCCCAACGTCGCAGCTCCTGCAGATCGGAGTACACCCGCTTCTGATAGACGAACCGCTCCTCCCACGGCCAGTTCGACGGAGCGAACCCGGTTCCCGGGTCGATGATGCACCGGCCGCGCAGGCCGAATCGATCGGCGACGGCCAGACGGCTCTCGAAGAAGTCGATCATCACCCCGATCGGATCGGTGCGTACGAGGTTCATCTCCCGCGGGTTGGGGCCCGAGAGGAAGGGAAGGACGATCGGCGCGTCGTGATCCGCAGCGATCTGCCACATCTCATCGGTCTGCATGCCGTCGGCGGCGTTGATCACCGTGGCACCCGACTCGAGCGCTCGCCGGACGACCTCGGGTCGCCACGAATCGATCGACACGTCGACGCCGAGTCCCGCCAGCGCCGGGACGAGAGCCTCCAGTCGCGACCATTCCTCGGTCCACTCCACAACGGTGGCGTTGTCGGTCGATCCCTGACCCCCGAGATCGAGTGAGTCCGCGCCGTCGGCGAGCAGCTGCGTCGCACGGGCCACCGCCGCCTCGACCGTCACCGCAATCGAATCGGCGGACAGCGAATCGGGGCTCGCATTGATCACGCCATAGAGATGCATCGACATGTGGTACCCGTCAGCCGGCGAAGGCCCAGATCAGCAAAGCGACCGACACGAGCAGCGCCGCCGCCACCAGCACGTAGTCGGACGGCTTGGCGCGGAACTTCCGGTACGGGTTGTATCCCACCGGGCTCAGTATCGTCGCCGCACATGGCGACCGAAACGCGCGAGCTCGAAACGATCACCGTCGAACGCACGGACGGGGTGGTCACGATCACGATGCGGAGGCCGGAGAAGAAGAACGCCGTGAACTCGGCGATGTGGGATGAGTTGCTGGTCGAGTTCCGGGCCGTCGCCGACAGCCCCACCGATCGTGCGATGGTGCTCACCGGTGCCGGTGGCAACTTCTGCTCGGGCGCCGATCTCTGGGCCGGGGGTGATGGCCAGGGTGGCCCGCCCAAACACCAGCTCGCGGCGATGCGCGGCATCACCGACGTCTGCCTGGCGCTGGCCCGGATCCCTCAGCCCACCATCGCCAAAGTGCGGGGTGTCGCCGTGGGGGCGGGCATGAACATGGCGCTCGTCTGCGACCTCGTCGTCGCCTCGGACGATGCCCGGTTCTCCGAGATCTTCGCCCGGCGTGGCCTGAGCATCGACTTCGGTGGTTCGTGGATCCTGCCTCGGCGGGTGGGGATGCACAAGGCGAAGGAGTTGGCCCTCCTCGCGGAGATCATCGGCGCCGAGGACGCCGCTGCGATGGGCCTCGTCAACAGGGTGCTGCCCGACGGCGAACTCGATGCGTTCGTCGGCGACTGGGCAGCGAGGCTCGCCGGCGGTCCGCCGATCGCCCTGGCGATGACGAAGCGCCTGCTCAACAACTCGCTCAACGTCACCCTCGAGGAGGCGCTCGACGACGAGGGCCTGTCCCAGACCGTCAACTTCGGCACGAAGGACACCGTCGAGGCCATCAGCGCCTTCATGGAGAAGCGGGACCCGATCTTCGAAGGTCGATGACACGCGCGGTGTGACTCCTGTCGCGGTCGCCCGTTCGACACCCTGAGCCGCCTACGCTCGCTCTCGAGCGCCCGTGTTTGCAGAAGGCGTTGTACGCCGACCGATCCACGAGGTGCCCCCGATGACCACAGATGTCGCTGCGCGACCGCGCGCCCTCCGCCTTCCTGGCGGACGCGCCGACTGGCTGGCCGACCCGAAGACCAACCTGCTGTCAGGTCTCGTCGTCGCGCTGGCCCTGATTCCCGAGGCCATCTCGTTCTCGATCATCGCGGGCGTCGATCCGAAGGTCGGGCTGTACGCGTCCTTCTCGATCGCCATCATCATCTCGTTGGCCGGCGGCCGACCCGGCATGATCTCGGCGGCGACCGGGGCGATGGCGCTCGTCGTCGTGTCGCTGGTCGACGAACACGGCGTCGGCTACCTCTTTGCCGCGACGATCCTGGCTGGTCTGATGCAGATCGGGTTCGGCTACCTCGGCGTGGGCGATCTGATGCACTTCATCCCGCGGACGGTGATGGTCGGCTTCGTCAATGCGCTCGCCATCCTGATCTTCCTCGCGCAGGTCCCTCACATCCTGCTGAACGGCGACGACGCCGATTCCAGCCAGTTCGCGCTCAATCTGGCCTTCATCGCGATCGGCCTGCTCGTGATCTACGGTCTGCCGAGGCTCACCACGGCGATCCCGTCGCCGCTGGTGGCGATCGTGATGCTCGCCGTGGGTGCCATCGCCTTCGACCTGCAGCTGCCAACGGTCGGCGACATGGGAGACCTTCCGAGTGCCCTGCCGGTCCCGGGCCTCCCGGGCGTGCCGTTCAACCTGGAGACCCTGCAGATCATCTTCCCGTACGCGCTGACACTCGCGCTCGTGGGGTTGCTCGAATCACTCCTCACCGCGCAGTTGCTCGACGACCTCACCGACTCGGACTCCGACAAGAACGTCGAGTCGCGGGGCCAGGGCATCGCCAACGTCGCCACCGGCTTCTTCGGCGGCATGGCCGGTTGCGCAATGATCGGCCAGTCGATGATCAACCATCGAACGGGTGGCCGAACCCGCTTGTCGACGCTGGCATCCGGCGTGTTCCTCCTGATCCTGATCCTGGTGTTCGGCGACTTCGTCGCTCAGATCCCCATGGGTGCGCTCGTCGCCGTCATGATCATGGTGGCGGTCGGAACCTTCAACTGGGGGAGCGTTCGTCGGGAGACCCTCCGGTCGATGCCGCGCACCGAGACGATCGTGATGGCCGTCACCGTCCTGACGACGGTGCTCACCCACAACCTGGCCTACGGGGTCGGCGCAGGCGTCGTGCTGTCGGCGGTGTTCTTCGTGCACCACGTCGGCCGCGTCGTCAACGTCACCAGCGTGGTCGACCCCGACAACGTCGAGCGGTTGTACGACGTGAGCGGGCAGTTGTTCTTCGCATCGACCACCGATCTCGTGCATGCCTTCGACTATGACGCCGTCCAGGTGAAGCGCGTCGAGATCGACCTCAGCAATGCCCGTATCTGGGACACGTCCGCCGTCGTGGCGCTCGATGCCGTCGTCGCCAAGTTCGCCGAGCGGGGTATCCATGCCGAACTCGTCGGGCTGAACCGGCACGCCGAGCGTCTGCACCGAGACACCACCGGGCGGATGGGCAACGGACACTGACCGGTCGCCGTCGAGCTGACTCGTTAGCCTGACCACCGTGAGGACACGGTCGAAGCTGCGCGTTCGACGCGGTGCCGTTGCAGTGCTGGTCGGGAGCGTGTTGTGGCTGTTCGGGGCCGCGGTGCCTGCATTGGCTGCGCCGCCGCCCGTCGACGGCGAACCGTCGAGCAGCGTGTCGCTGATTCCCGTCCCGGTCGGCTGCCCCGTCCCCGACCCTGCCGACGTGGTGTTCGTGGGCACGATGATCGGCAAGGACGATGTCGACCAGGTCGTACGCTTCCGTATCGATCAGCTGCGGGCCGGATCGGCCTCACCGTGGGCGATCGACGGTCTGATCGACATCCGCTACGGCGAGGACTACCGGTTCCTCGTCGAGGATGACCAGTACCTGGTCGGAGCGGGCTTCGACCCCGTGTACGGGGCGCTCTCCTCGACGGTTCGGCCCCCGGAACCGACCTTCGGGGGCAACGACGTCGTCGGCGTGGATGACTCTGCCGTCGAATGCCCGACCATCGACGACCCGGTGCGAACGCTCAACGTCGACGGCACGAGTGTGGATTCCGGCGTGCTGAGCCTCATCACCGACGACCGACGGCTCCTGGCCGCCACGCTTGCGGTCCCTGTGGCGATCGCATTTGCCGCGCTGCTCGCCGTGGTGGTGCTCAAGACGTTCGGTGTGCTGGCGATGAAGGGCGTGTTCGAACTCGGCCGCCGCGCCGTGACCCCGGTTCCCGACCATCGGGCGACCCGGGTACGTGTTCACCGCACGGTTCCGGACGGGGCACAGGGTCCCGACGACCTGGTGAGCGCAGCGCAGATGTCGCCCGACGTCAGCGCACGAGTCGACGAACCTCCGACACCGCACCCACCCAGTCGTCGATGACGATCTGCTCGGCGGGGTGGTCGGGCACACAGCGCACGAGGAGGCCGCCGGTGATCGGTTCGTCGAGCACCGCGTCGAGCGCGGCACCGTAGGCGGCCAACTGCAGGCGGTACCGAGCGATCCGCTCGGTCGACTGCGCGCCGCTCGACCACTGGTCGGTCTTGTAGTCGACGATCACGAGCCCGTCCGGGGTGCGTACGAGCAGGTCGACGTATCCCTCGAGCGTGCGATCGCCGACCGGCGCGGCCACGAACAGTTCTCTCCAGTGCTCGGCTCCGGCAGCCACCGACCGCACGATCGGCGCCGAGATCGCAGACCGGGCCAGAGCGGCCACCTGTGCCTCGAGACCGATCACGCCCTCCGCGGCGCACTGGGCCCGGGAGAGGGTGTCGATGTCACGGCCGTCGGCGAGATCACAGAACTGCAGCACGCCGTGCACCGCCCGACCGATGCTGGTGCCGTACCGGCCCCGCTGCCAGGGCGGGCGTTCGACGTTGACCGGATGCTTGTCGAGCCCGGCGTCGTCGACCTCGTCACGTTGATGTGTGGCGATCAGCTCCTCGGCGAGGCGTGTTGCAGCCACACCCGTTCGGCGTGACGACCGGTTGAGGACACGGTTGCGTTCGTCCGCCCACGCGCCGGCGTCGGCCCATTCGAGCTGGACCGGAGCGGTGATCTCCTGCATTCGTGGCTGCAGGGTGGGTGTGAGCGCTCGTGCCGCGGGCGATTCGTGGGCAGCGCCGTGCGCCCACAACAGCTCGGCGGAGGTGAGCTTGCGGTGGTCCTGGTACTCGCTGTTGGACTTCGGCGGCGACGAGCGATGCAGCGACACGACGAGGTGGTCGACCGCACGCGTGCATGCCACGTAGAGCAGGCGCCGTCGCTCGGCATCACCCATCTGCTCGTCGATCGGTTGGTGGGCGACGAACACGCCGTCGTCGCCCTTGCCGGCGAGCATCCATGTGTCGTCGGCCCAGACCACCCCCGTCGTCGCCGTGTGATTCGGTTTGGTGGTGAGCCCGGCCACGATCGTGATCGGGAACTCGAGGCCCTTCGCGGCATGGATGGTCATCACGCGGACCGCGTCGAGATCGTGCTCGGGCAGGATCGTGTCGGCGACCCGGCCCTCCGAGGCCTGGAGGCGAGCCCACTGCAGATAGCGCCGGACGCCGTGCCCGCCCGCATCGGACCACGCTCTGGCCTGTTCGATGACGTACCGCAGACGACGCCACACGTCTCGGGCGTCGGGCCCGTCGAGCGCGAGGTCGAAGGCCCGTCGCTCGTCGGCGAGCGCGGCGAGCAGGTCGGCGGGTGTGGTCCACGCGATGCGTTCGGCCACCGAACGCACGTGGGCGATGGCGTCGGCGACCGGATGTTGCTCGAACCCAGACGGCGGGGTTGCCCACGGGTTCCACGAACCCTCGGCCTGCTTCCACTGCCAGAGCTCGACATCGCTGCATCCGTACAGCGGGCTGCGCAGCGCCGCGACGAGAGCCAGCGCGTCGGTCGGATCGTCGGCAGCGCGTAGCGCCAGCATCAGATGGCGGATCTCCGCGGTGGCGTAGACGACGGATGCGTTCTCCGCTCGGTAGGCGACGTCTGCCCGGCGCAGTTCGGCCTCGAGCGCCGGGAGCGAGATGCGGGTGGGCAGCAAGACGCAGACATCGCCCGGCCGGGCGGGGCGCAACCGTCCCGTGGCCTCGTCGGCGACCGGCCAGCCCTCGTCGAGTGCGGTCGTGATCGTGGCCACGACGTCTGCCGCCTCGCGCATCCTCAACACGTCGGCGGCGCCGACGTCGTCGACGCGCTGGTTGGCAGTCAGATCGTCGTGTCGTTCGCTGCCGATGATCGACACGCTTCCGTGCTCGAGCAGCTCGGGCCGCCTCGACGCGTCGAGTGGTTGGAAGTCGGGTTGGCTGTCGACCTCGAACCGGATCAGCTTCTCGAAGACGTCGTTGGTGAAGTCGATCACCGCGCGACTCGAACGGAAGTTCGCCGACAGCGTGACCCGGTCCGCGCCGACCTGGTCTGCAGCCCGGAGGTACTGGGCGATGTCGGCTCGACGGAACCGGTAGATCGACTGCTTCGGGTCGCCGACGATGAACAGCCGGCCGGCGAGCGGCTGCAAGCCTCGCCAGTCGGTGGCCTGTGCTGCGGCGTCGGGAGCGCTCGACAGGCGCACTGCGATCTCGAGCTGGATCGGGTCGGTGTCCTGGAACTCGTCGAGCATCACGCGCTGGTAACGCTCGTGGAGCAGCCGCCGAATCCGCGGTCGCGTGGCGAGGAGGCGACGGCTGAGCACCAACAGGTCGTGGAACTCGAGTTGACCGGCGGCGGCTCGCTGCAGCGCGGCATCGAGCACGAATCGCCCCAGCACGGCGCCGAGCAGGAGCCGACGGTGATGCCGTGCCTCGGTGAGCAGCTCGTGTGCCAGCCGGCCGAACTCGATCTCGTCGCTGCGGAGCGCCTCGAGTGCGTCGAGCCCGTCGGATCCGGCGAAACGCTTCCACGCAGCCTTGTTGCCGGGGAACGACTTCCTCGAGCCCCATGAGCCGAAGCGGTCGTCGGCTTCGACGACGAGTTCGAGCTGCGAACGCAGGCTGTCGGGCGTGGAGGCGGCAGCGTCGAGGATCGCTCGGATCTGCGCGACCGGCTTCTCCTGTCCGTCGCCGTCGGGTACCGGTGTGGCTACGATTCGCTCGCCGACGGTTCGCAGTGCAGCGGTGTCGAGCACAACCGGCCCGGGGTCGTCGAGCGACACCCGATCGGCCACCAGGTCCCAGTTGGCGCGGAAGTCGTCGGCCACCCGGCGCGTGCCTCGCCGGAGACCGAAGCCGTCGAACTCGCACAGCTCGACGAACGCTCGGCCGCCCTCGACCATCCCGCCCGGAGGATCAGGCTGGTCGAGCAGTCGGTCGAGGAGGTCGTCCCACCGCTCTTCGAAGGCGAGCGCGCTCTCGAGTTCGTCGAGCACGCTGAATCCCGGCGGGAGACCGGCATCGATCGGGAACTCGAACAGGATGCGTCGGGCGAACGCGTGCAACGTGCCGATGGGGGCATGATCGAGCCGTTCGAGCGCCGCAGCGGCGCGTTCGCCGGGTTGTGCCGTCAGCTCGCTGCGAACGCGTGAGCGGAGCTCGGCGGCGGCCTTCTCGGTGAAGGTGATCGCCGCGATGGCGGTGATCGGCACCCCGTCGACGACGACGAGGTTGACGATGCGGCGGACGAGCGACGACGTCTTGCCGGCTCCGGCACCTGCCTCGACGAAGAGGGTGTGGTCGAGTTCTTCGGCGATCCGCGCCCGTTCGAGGGCGTCGGGCGGTGATCCGTGCGACGGGCCGCCCGGGAGACCGCCATGACCGGTCATGGCCGACCCCCTGAGGTGCCGGCATCAGCTGCATCATCGGGCGCAGCGGGTCCGTCGTTCGTTGCCTGGCCGAACCATCGGTCGAGTCGCGGATCATGTCGTTTCCGGTCCCACTCGGCCCAGCGCTCGGCAGTGCCGAGGTGGTCGGGCTCGCAGTACTCGCACGGGACGAACATCCGCCATCCAGGGCGCTCGGGCCGGGCCGGAAACCACCCGCCCTCGATGCCTTCGATCGTGAGCGCGACATCGTCGACCACGGTGGTCCAGACATCGTCGGTGACGAGGTACCCAGGGCGCTCGTAGCCACCCTTGCCCATCAGGCCGTACTCGGCGATCACCGGGGCATCCGGTGGGCCGAAGGCTGCTCGCGCGGCCGCGGCATATGCAGGCAGCTGGAACAGCGAGCGTTGTGCCGTCGGATCGTCGGCGCTCAGCCCGGCGAACTTGCGTTTCGAGCCGGTCTTGTGGTCGGTGACCACCAGCACACCGCCGGCGGTGCGGTCGACACGGTCGATCGAACCGTCGAGCTGGAGGGTTCTCCCGTCGGGCAACTCGATCCCGACCTGCTGGGGCTCACGGTCGACGTCGTCGCCTCGTCGTCGCCGACCGAAGCGGAACTCCGATGCCACCACGGTGCTGCCGCGGGTGGCCACCACGTCGCTGTCGTGATCGAGCCACGTGAGCAGGTCGGCCCGCATCCGGGCTCGCTCGTCGGCCCAGAACGCGGGCCGGCCGGTGCGCCCGCGGCGCTCGGTGACGGCACAGACCGTGTCGAAGAAGTTGCCGAGCGCCTCGCGGTGCACCCCGGACCAGCCCTGCGGCCCAGGGGGCGGGAGCTCGCCGTCGATCACCGCGCGGTGGAACAGATCGAGCGCATCGTGGTGGGCCGAACCCCGGTCGAGTGCGGTGATGCTGATCTCGTCGTCGGGCTCCTCGATCGGTGTGACGCGGAGCACGTGGCGTAGGAAGTATGCATGAGGACACGCGGTCCACATCTCGAGCCGTGTGGGTGAGACCGTGTCGTCGAGTCGAGGAACGTCGACCGACGACAGGTCGCCGTCGTACTCCGTGAGCACGTCGGAGCGTCGAGCCGCCCGCATCCGCAGACCTCGTTGCAGTGCCGCGT
>Ga0316197_10002844_pt1 | contig 12334 bp, 9 predicted proteins | sample OudBiesiAoxic_MG_FD_204939 | JGI IMG/M metagenome (GOLD analysis project Ga0316197, IMG submission 204939) | Coastal sediment microbial communities from Oude Bieten Haven, Netherlands - site A oxic | ecosystem: Environmental > Aquatic > Marine > Coastal > Sediment | place: Netherlands...
CTACCAAGCTCCACTAACTACCGATGTAAAAAAGCCCCGTCTATTGACGAGGCCTTTAAAGATGGTCGGTGAAGAGCGGAAGTTGAGAGAGGCGAACCCCCGACCCTCTGGTCCCGCTCTTTTCAAAACCGGATGCGCTACCAAGCTCCACTAACTACCGATGTAAAAAAGCCCCGTCTATTGACGAGGCCTTTAAAGATGGTCGGTGAAGAGCGGAAGTTGAGAGAGGCGAACCCCCGACCCTCTGGTCCCGCTTTTTTCAAAACCGGATGCGCTACCAAACTCCACTAACTACCGATGTAAAAAAGCCCCGTCTATTGACGAGGCTTTTAAAGATGGTCGGTGAAGAGGGATTCGAACCCCCGACCCTCTGGTCCCAAACCAGATGCGCTACCAAGCTGCGCTATTCACCGAAATCTTGCTTTTAACCCAGATATTACATCTAAGCTTTTAAATAAATGGGGTGGCTAACGAGACTCGAACTCGCGACAACCGGAATCACAATCCAGGGCTCTACCAACTGAGCTATAGCCACCACTAAAAGTATTAAAAGCCTCATCTTGTGACGAGGCTTTTTAAATGGTCGGTGAAGAGTTGAATTTGAAAATCGGGAACCCCCGACCCTCTGGTCCATCTCTTTTCAAAACCGGATGCGTTACCAAGCTACGCATAACCATCTTTAAATATGGTCGGTGAAGAGGGATTCGAACCCCCGACCCTCTGGTCCCAAACCAGATGCGCTACCAAGCTGCGCTATTCACCGAAATCTTGCTTTAAACCCAGATAATAATACATCTAAGCTTTTTAAATAAATGGGGTGGCTAACGAGACTCGAACTCGCGACAACCGGAATCACAATCCAGGGCTCTACCAACTGAGCTATAGCCACCACTAATTTTCTACCGCCAACATCTGACACTTCCGGAATTTGGTGCGCCCGAAAGGATTCGAACCTTCGACCTTTGGCTCCGGAGGCCAACGCTCTATCCAGCTGAGCTACGGGCGCATGCCCCATCGGCGGAGTGGAATAATACGTATATCGCCTTTCTCAGTCTAGTTTTTTTTACAGTTTTTTTATTAATTGTTGTCTTTTTCAGCAGTTAGGATGTGATAAAGCGCTAATCATGGCGATCTTAGTATTTATTGCAGTAAATTAACAGGATATAATCTCCTGAAATTCACACGAAATTAACAATGTGTTTTCAATTTGTCTTTTTTTACCTGAACACTCTAACAAATTTGTTGAACACAAAGCCCAATAAAAACGATAACTGTAAAGTGAGCTAAAACATATGTCTCTAAGAATGATCGGCGTACTATTCGCTGCAATTACATTTTCAGCTGGAACACTAGCAACAAATGTAGGTGATAAAGAATACGATGCTATTGCAGAACGCATTAAACCAGTCGGTGATGTTTACCTTGCGGGTGCCGCACCTGTAGTGGCAGAACGTACTGAACCTCGCGATGGGCCTGCAGTATATAATACTTACTGTACAGCTTGTCATGCTACTGGTGCTGCTGGCGCCCCAATAAAGGGGAACGCAGAACAGTGGGCACCTAGAATTGCACAAGGAATGGATGTACTAACTAATCATGCACTTCAGGGCTTTAATGCTATGCCTGCCAAAGGCTCTTGCATGGACTGTAGTGATGACGAAGTTATTGCAGCAGTTAAGTTCTTAACTGAAGGAATGTAGTTTCTACAGGTAAAACTTTAGATTTGTAAAAAGGGTTGACCTAAGGTTAGCCCTTTTTTTCGGCATAAATTTATTTCTTAAACATATTTCGGATATTAGCAATGTGCGCTTGTCCTTTTGCCATGCGCTCTTCTGGCGACTCTTTTTTCTTCGTGCTCTCCCACTCGACATCATCGAATGGGAGTTCATCTAAAAATCGACTTTGAGTCGGTTTGAGCAGCTCTCCAAATTGTCGGCGCTCTTTACACATCGTAAAAGTGAGCTCTTTCTGTGCTCGCGTAATACCTACATAAGCCAAACGTCGTTCTTCTTCTACATTTTCTTCATCGATGCTCGTTTGATGTGGAAGGATTCCTTCTTCAGCTCCCATCAAATAAACAAATGGAAACTCAAGTCCTTTGGAAGCATGTAAAGTCATTAATTGAACTTGGTCAGCGTCATCGGCATCTTCTCCACGTTCCATCATATCTCTAAGAGTTAAACGCAAAACCACCTCTTTTAGTGTTTTTACCTCTTTATCATAATTGTCCCCTTCAAGGTCAGCGACAATCCAACTGTACAATTCGGACACATTCTTCATTCGCATTTCGGCTGCTTTTGCACTCGAAGATGTTTCATATAACCAATCTTCGTAATTGATATCACGTACTAAGGAACGCAACGCTTCTACGGTATTGCCTCTTTCTGCATTTTCTGAGATTGCGACTATCCAACTGGTGAGTTTTTTAAGCGATTCTAACCCTCGGCCAGATAAATGTTGTTCTAACCCAAGTTCAAAGCTCGCTTCAAAAAGACTTTTACCTCTCATGTTTGCGTAGGTACCAAGCTTTTCTAATGTGACCGGGCCAATCTCCCTTCTTGGCGTATTAACAATTCGTAAAAATGCATTATCGTCATCAGGATTAACCATCACTTTCAGGTACGCCATAATATCTTTAATTTCAGGGCGTGAGAAAAACGAGGTCCCGCCAGAAATCTTATATGGAATTCGATTCTGCATGAGTGATTTTTCAATTAGCCGGGATTGATGATTACCACGATATAAAATGGCGTAATCTTTGTAATCGGTCCGATTAAGAAATTTATGAGCAATAATTTCACCTGTAACCCTTTCTGCCTCATGGTCTTCATTGTTAGCAATGAGCACTTTGAGTTTTTCGCCATCAGGAATTTCAGAGAAAAGCGTCTTCTTAAAAACGTGTGGGTTGTTATCTATTAATATATTTGCGGCTCTTAATATCCGGCTTGTAGAACGATAATTTTGCTCTAATTTTATCACACGTAGATTTGGGTAATCTTTGTTTAGTAAGATTAAGTTTTGTGGTTTGGCTCCGCGCCAAGAATAGATAGATTGATCATCGTCGCCAACAACGGTCAAGCGAGCTCTCTCTCCCACTAATAGCTTAACCAGTTCATACTGGCTGGTATTCGTGTCTTGATATTCGTCAACCAATAAATAGCGAATACGTGATTGCCAGCGCTGGCGAACATCTTCATTGGTCTTGAGTAAAGATACAGGCATTGAAATTAAGTCGTCAAAATCCAGAGCATTATAGGCCTTCATCTGCTTTTGATAGGCATCAAAACAATCTGCAAATATCGTCTCTTGCTCCGACTTTGCATAAGACATGGCTTGGCTTGGTGTCAGCATGTCATTCTTCCAATTAGAGATGGTGCTTAACAATTGCCTCAATAAATCTTTGTCACCTTCCAACTGCTCTTCAGTGAGTTCTTTAAGTAAAGCAAGCTGGTCTTGGTCATCAAACAGTGAAAAGCCTGCTTTTAGCCCGAGTATTTTGTACTCTTTTCGAATAATATTTAGGCCGAGAGTATGAAATGTGGAAACCATTAACCCCTTAGACTCTTGTTTGCTTAACGTCTGCCCAACACGCGCCTTCATTTCCCTTGCGGCCTTATTAGTAAAAGTCACTGCAGCAATATTTCGAGCCTTGTGTCCGCATTGCTGTACCAAGTAAGCAATCTTGTTAGTAATAACACGAGTTTTACCTGATCCAGCCCCCGCAAGTACCAGACATGGTCCTGAGACAAATTTTACCGCTTCATCTTGCGCCGGGTTTAGTTTCATTTTTACTACTCTACTGTGCGGATAAGAAATCAGTCCTATAATAGTATTCTGACCCTCATAATGCTATTGCAAGGTTGCGATGAGAGTATTAATCATAAGTGAGATGGTTTATTTATTGATTTACTGCACACATGTATGATTAAATAAATGAACGTTCATTCATTATTGGGTTTGTTATGTCTGCCGAGTGTAGCGATAAAAGAAAGCTTATCCTGAATGCAACCGAAAAACTGGTTGCAGAAGACGGTATTCACGGATTATCAATGCAAAAGCTTGCTAAAGAAGCTGGCGTGGCGGCTGGCACGATTTATAGATATTTCGACGATAAAGAGCACCTGCTCGAAGAAACTCGGTATCATGTTTCACAGAGAACAGCAGATATTATTCAGGCTGGTGTTGATGATGGCACCACATTAAAAGAAAAGTATTCCATCATCTGGTTAAACATATGGCATTTTGCAAATACAAAAGATGCGGTTAAAAGTCATATGTTATTCGAGCAGCTTTCTTCTAAGGAAGAAGGATGTCACTTTCCAAAAAAGAAAGAGATATTTTATAAAATAGAGCAAATGTTCGATGAAGGTAAGTCTCAAGGTATATTTAAATTGCTGGATAACAATGTGTTATCCAGCGTTAGTTTAGAGTCTAGCGCAGCACTCGCTAGAAAACATAGAAACAACGGTTTTCCAATAAACGATGAAGCAATTACACAAGCCATCGATGCTAGTTGGGACGCTCTAATTAACCATTAACTCGGAGTTCAAAAAAGAATGAAAAAGTGGACTTTTTCCATGCTAATTATCGCTATATTACTTTTTGGTAGTGTGATTGGCTTTAACATGTTCAAGCAACAAAAAATTGCTGAGTTTATGGCAAATATGCCTGAACCAGAATTCCCTGTCACAGTAGTAGACGTCGATTCTGTTGATTGGATTCCTACGATACAAGCGATTGGCTTCATTGAGCCAAACCAAGGTGTCACACTAACAACAGAATCGAATGGTGTTATTGACAAAATCGCCTTTGATTCCGGTGAGACAGTAAAGACTGGCCAGAAACTCATTCTTCTTGATACCGAAGTAGAAATAGCAAACTTAAATAGTTCGAAAGCTCGTTTACCTGCGGCAGAAGCCAAATATAAGCGTTACAAAGGTTTGTTTAAGAAAGGCTCTGTTTCAAAAGAATCTTATGATACGGCTGAGGCAGAATATTTCTCGCTTAAATCTGATATTAAATCATTAGAAGCCGAGATCGACAGAAGAGAAATTTCGGCACCATTTGATGGTGTTGTTGGTATTAGAAATGTTTTCTTGGGTCAATACCTACAGCCTGGTGACGATATCGTTCGTTTGGAAGATACCAGTGTGATGCGCCTACGTTTCACCGTTTCTCAGACTGATATTTCTCGTATTTATATCGATCAAGAAGTAAACATCAAAGTTGACTCTTATCCTGCTGACACCTTCAAAGGTTCTATCTCAGCTATAGAGCCTGCAGTTGATAGCCAAAGTGGCCTAATACAGGTTCAAGCAGACATACCAAATAATGGTGGAAAGCTGCGTAGCGGAATGTTTGCTCGTGCAGATATAATTCTGCCAACGATGAAAGATCAAATTGTTCTTCCACAAGTCGCGATTACCTTCACTTTATATGGTGACAATATCTATGTTCTGTCTGAAGTTGACGGCGTTCTACGGGTGAAACAACACGTAGTTAAGGTTGGCGAACGCAGAGATGATGTTGCTCATATCTTAAATGGTGTAAGCGCAGGTGATAAAATTGTTACGTCAGGTCAAGTACGCTTGAGTAACGATGCAAAAGTTAAGGTAGTGGAGAACGATGCACTTACTCTTCCTACTGAAACACCTATGCTGTAATTGGGGGCAAAATGCGCTTTACTGACATTTTTATCAAACGTCCTGTTCTAGCGGTATCTATCAGCTTTTTGATCGCCTTGCTTGGTCTCCAAGCAATCTTCAAGATGCAGGTACGTGAATACCCAGAAATGACGAATACGGTTGTAACCGTAACAACAAGCTATTACGGCGCGAGTGCAAACTTAATCCAAGGTTTTATTACCCAGCCATTGGAGCAAGCCATTGCACAAGCAGACAATATCGACTACATGACATCCCAATCCGTGCTGGGTATGTCTACCATCACTGTCACGATGAAACTTAACACGGACCCGAATGCCGCCTTGTCGGATATTCTTGCCAAAACAAACTCGGTTCGCTCTCAATTGCCTAGTGAGTCTGAAGATCCGACAGTGACAATGTCGACAGGCTCAACAACCGCGGTGCTCTATATAGGCTTTACCAGTGACGAGTTAGCGTCAAGTCAGGTAACCGACTATTTGGAACGCGTTATCGACCCGCAATTATTCTCCGTAAGTGGGGTGGCAAGCGTCGATCATTATGGCGGCTCTAAATATGCAATGCGTATTTGGCTCGATCCACCAAAAATGGCCGCGATTGGATTAACGGCGACAGATGTGATGGGCGTTCTAAATTCAAACAACTATCAATCTGCAACCGGCCAATCTATTGGTGAATTTGTTCTATACAATGGTAGCGCAGATACTCAGATATCGAGTGTAGCTGAGCTAAAACGCTTGGTTGTGAAACAAGAAGGTGGTGAGCTTGTACGACTAAGTGATATTGCTAAAGTGACGCGAGAGAAGAGTCACGATGTTGTCCGTGCAAACGCTAATGGTCGTGAAGCTGTCGTTGCCGCTATAAACGCGGCACCAAGCGCTAACCCAATCAATATCGCTCACGATGTCTTGGAATTACTTCCTTCGCTTAGAAAGAACATGCCAAGCAACATCGAAATGAACGTTATGTATGACTCGACCGTAGCCATTAATGAGTCAATCAGCGAGGTGATAAAGACAATAGTTGAAGCGGCATTAATTGTCCTTGTGGTTATTACACTCTTCTTAGGGTCACTTCGAGCGGTAATCATTCCAATTGTTACAATACCGCTATCCTTGATTGGTGTGGCCATGGTAATGCAAGCAATCGGGTTTTCATGGAACCTGATGACATTGCTTGCAATGGTACTTGCCATCGGGCTTGTAGTTGATGATGCCATCGTCGTGTTGGAAAATGTGGATCGCCATATAAAACTGGGCGAATCGCCATTTCGAGCCGCCATTATTGGTACACGAGAGATAGCGATACCAGTTATAGCGATGACACTGACACTGGGCGCTGTATATGCACCTATCGCTATGATGGGAGGGATAACGGGCTCTCTATTCAAAGAGTTTGCGTTAACACTAGCCGGTGCTGTATTTATTTCGGGCATTATTGCATTAACACTATCTCCGATGATGTGTTCAAAAATGCTAAAAGCACACGTGAAGCCGAGTCGATTTGAAACAACAGTACACGGTGTTCTAGATCGCATGACAAACCGTTATGAGAAAATGCTTTCAGCTATAATGCAAAAACGCCCTGTCATCATTGCTTTCGCTATTATTGTGTTCGCGAGCCTACCATTGTTGTTCAAGTTTATTCCAAGTGAACTTGCGCCTTCGGAAGATAAAGGTATCGTGATGCTAATGGGGACTGGCCCATCTAATGCGAACCTCGATTACCTGCAAAACACCATGGCTGATGTGAACAAAATGCTATCGGATCAACCAGAAGTCGCTTATTCCCAAGTATTTGTTGGTGTACCGAATTCTAACCAAGCATTTGGTATCGCCTCTATGGTTCCATGGAGCGAACGTGAAGCAAGTCAAGCTGAAGTAACAAACCGAGTAGGGCAACTGATTAAAGGTGTCCCAGGTATGGCTGTAACGGCGTTCCAGATGCCTGAATTGCCCGGTGCTGGTTCTGGCCTTCCTATTCAGTTTGTCATTACTACACCGAATAGCTTTGAAAGTTTATTCCAAATAGCGACAGATGTTTTAGTCGACACCATGTCGAGCCCATATTTTGTCTACTCAAATATTGATTTAAACTACGATTCAGCAACAATGAAAATCAATATCGATAAAGATAAAGCGGGTGCTTATGGGGTAACGATGCAAGATATTGGCATAACGTTAAGTACCATGATGGCAGACGGATACGTTAACCGTATCGATCTAAATGGTCGCTCTTATGAAGTCATTCCACAGGTTGAGCGAAAGTATCGCTTAAATCCAGAATCAATGAACAACTTCTACGTGCGGAGTTCAAGCGGCGCTGCCGTTCCATTGGGAAGCTTGATTAGTATCGATGTTGTGGCTGACCCTAGATCATTACCCCACTTCAATCAGCTAAACTCTGCGACAATTGGTGCCGTACCGTCACCCGTAATTGCAATGGGAGACGCTATCAACTGGTTTGAAAATATTGCTGCAACTAAACTTCCAAGTGGTTATTCATATGACTACATGGGTGAAGCAAGACAATACGTGACCGAAGGAAGTTCATTATTTGCAACATTTGGACTCGCCCTCGCTATTATCTTCTTGGTGTTGGCAATTCAATTTGAATCGGTAAGAGATCCACTAGTTATCATGGTCTCGGTGCCGTTAGCAATTTGTGGTGCCTTAATCGCACTCGCGTGGGGTGCCGCTACGATGAATATTTACTCTCAAGTGGGTCTAATTACTCTCGTTGGTTTAATAACCAAGCACGGTATTTTGATATGTGAAGTGGCTAAAGAAGAGCAATTGCTACACGGAAAGACGCGTACAGAGGCGGTAATGGAAGCGGCGAAAGTTCGCCTTCGTCCAATTCTTATGACAACAGCCGCAATGATTGCAGGTCTGGTTCCACTAATGTATGCAACTGGTGCCGGTGCTGCTCAACGTTTCAGTATTGGTATAGTTATCGTTGCTGGTTTAGCCATTGGTACAATATTCACATTGTTTGTATTGCCAGTTATCTATTCTTACCTTGCAGAAAAACACAAGCCACTACCTATCTTCTTAGAAGATAAGGACTTGGAAAAACTTGCAAGATTTGATGAAGCGAGGGCAGCACAGCGTGAATTATCTAGCCATCACTAAGTCATTTTAATTACTTAAAGGCCACTTAGGTGGCCTTTTTATTTATATTGCTAACGACTTTTTGATCTATTTTGAATAGAATGAATTCAAATTAATAGGAGTTAACGTCTCATGTTTGATCCAAAAAAATTAGAACAGATTGCAAAGCAAATTCATGAATCGATGCCCGCTCCAGTAAAAGAGCTGGGTGCCGATGTCGATCAAAAAGTTCGCCAAGTTATCCAAGGTCAGCTAAACAAATTAGATGTTGTCAGCCGTGAAGAGTTCGATGTTCAGACCCAAGTACTGCTACGCACTCGCCAAAAAATAACTGAAATGGAAGCGAAGTTAGCCGAAATTGAAGCGAAGTTTACTGACAAATAATCAACGGTAGCGTGTGAAAACAAAAACCATTAAAAAAGGCTTGGTCTATTAATAGACCAAGCCTTTTTATTTTATCTGAGAAGGAATTAACCGCCTACTGCAATACGCTTCATATCCGTCATATAGCCACGTAACTCTTCACCAATATACTCTACTGGGTGATTTCGAATAATTTCATTCACTTCAATCAACGTTCCGTTATCAACATGATTAGACGTCTCGCCTAAACCTTTACCAATGACATCAGTACCCACTTTAGGCATGAACTTCTCACGTAGAAGTGGTGTCGCTACGTTAGCAAATAGATAGTTACCATATTCAGCAGTATCAGAGATAACGACGTTCATTTCATAAAGACGCTTACGTGCAACGGTATTAGCAATCAACGGAAGTTCATGTAAAGACTCGTAGTATGCTGACTCATCAATGATGCCAGATGCTGTCATCGCTTCAAATGCGAGTTCAACGCCTGCACGAACCATCGCAATCATTAAGATACCGTTGTCGAAATACTCTTGCTCCGAGATTTCTACATCTGTCTCAGGATAGTTTTCAAACGCTGTTTGGCCTGTCTCTTCACGCCAACCTAATAGGTTCACATCATCGTTAGCCCAATCTGCCATCATCGTGCCCGAAAAATTACCAACGATAATATCGTCCATGTGTTTATTATAAAGAGGACGCATCAGCTCTTTAAGCTCTTCAGAAAGCTCAAATGCTTTGACTTTCCCGGGGTTAGATAAGCGATCCATCATGTGACTTATGCCACCAAATTTAAGTGCTTCTGTAATGGTTTCCCAACCAAATTGAAGAAGCTTGCCTGCGTAGCCTTCATCGATGCCTTCAGAAATCATTTTCTCATAACATACGATAGAACCCGCTTGCAGCATGCCACATAGGATAGTTTGCTCTCCCATTAGGTCTGATTTAACTTCCGCGACAAAAGACGACTCTAGACAACCAGCTCTATGGCCACCAGTACCCGCAGCCCAAGCTTTGGCGATATCCCATCCTTCACCTTGTGGGTCATTTTCTGGGTGAACAGCGATGAGTGTTGGTACACCGAATCCGCGTTTGTATTCTTCACGTACTTCTGTGCCTGGACACTTAGGTGCAACCATAACCACTGTTATATCTTTACGAACCTGCATACCCTCTTCAACGATGTTGAAACCGTGAGAATAACCTAGAGCTGCCCCCTCTTTCATCAGAGGCATAATCGTTTCTACAACATTAGTGTGTTGTTTGTCTGGCGTTAGATTCACAACCAGATCAGCTTGAGGGATTAGAGTCTCGTAACTGCCTACTTCAAAACCGTTATCACTCGCATTTTTGAATGACTGACGCTTTTCATCAATCGCAGCCTGACGTAGAGCGTAAGCAATATCAAGACCAGAATCACGCATGTTAAGACCCTGATTAAGGCCTTGAGCACCACAACCAACGATCACAACTTTTTTACCTTTAAGGTAATCCGCTTCTGCCGCAAATTCTTCACGATCCATAAAGCGACAGCGACCAAGTTGGTCTAATTGCTCACGTAGATTAAGAGTATTGAAATAGTTAGCCATGTAAGAGACTCCTTTAAAAATTGTCCGTTGGTCGACTGCATGTGAGTCGAATAACCACATAGTAATGCAGGCGTTTAATTGCTTAAAGTGATATATTCACAATTAGTAAATGCAATAAATGCAACATCAAGTGTGAAGATATGAATATTAAGAGCCTTCAGTTGTTTATCCATCTGTGTGATAGCAGAAGCTTCAACAAAACCGCGCATGCGATGCACGTCAGTCCGTCCGCTTTGAGTCGTCAAATTCAAAAACTTGAAGAAGAAATAGGCCAAAGTCTTCTTATTCGAGATAACAGAAGTGTAGACCTAACGAACGCAGGTAAAAAACTCTTACCAATAGCGTTAAGTATCACGACTGACTGGTATGGATACCGGTCAGAGTTGTCAGAACAGAGTAAAGAGTTAGAAGGTGAGATTCATCTATTTTGCTCGGTGACAGCAAGCTATAGCCATCTACCTGATTTACTGAATGACTTTCGACTCACCTACCCGCAAATTGACCTAAAGATATCTACTGGAGATCCAGCACAAGCGATAGATATTGTTCTAGAAGGCAAGGCAGATATCGCTATATCAGCAAAACCAGAGCAACTACCAGCAAGATTGGCATTCGAAACTATCGGTAATATACCGCTGTCAATTATTGCACCAACCGGCATTAGTAGCTTCTCTCAAGAATTATTAAAAGAGCATCCTATGTGGGAAACCATCCCTTTTATTCTACCAGAGGCTGGAACCGCAAGAGATCGTGCAAATTATTGGTTCAAAAAGAAAAAAATAAAGCCCAACATATACGCTCAGGTATCAGGACATGAAGCGATTGTCAGTATGGTCGCACTAGGTTGCGGAATTGGTATTGCGCCAGATGTGGTCATAAACAATAGCCCAGTAAAGGATAAGATACAGAGATTAAAGCTAGAGTCAGTAAAACCATTTGATTTAGGAATCTGCTGTAACCGCTCCAAATTAAATGATCCATTGATCCACGCACTTTGGGAGTTAGCTGAGAATAAATTTATATCTACTTAAACGAAAAAGCCTTCCCGCAAGGGAAGGCTTTTCGAATTTCTTGCCTTTATCTTAATAAGATTAGAAGGCTCATTATCATCACTTATAAAAAGTGAAAACATAAAATTAGAACCTGGCAATGTCCTACTCTCACATGGGGAGACCCCACACTACCATCGGCGCTATTGCGTTTCACTTCTGAGTTCGGCATGGAATCAGGTGGGTCCACAATGCTATTGTTGCCAAGAAAAATTCTGGTGCTGATACCCAGACTCGAACTGGGGACCTCATCCTTACCAAGGATGCGCTCTACCGGGCTGAGCTATATCAGCGCTCTAAATTTGGATATTTGCAAAAAGCAATAGCCCGATCAGAGAACGGGCTATTATATTCTGCTAATAATCAAAGTCTTATGTATTACTTTATTGCTTTAATTATTTTTTGTCTTCACTTTTAAAAAGTGAAGATAAAAGTAAAGCCTGGCGATGTCCTACTCTCACATGGGGAGACCCCACACTACCATCGGCGCTATTGCGTTTCACTTCTGAGTTCGGCATGGGATCAGGTGGGTCCACAACGCTATGGTCGCCAAG
>Ga0316197_10002846_pt1 | contig 12330 bp, 12 predicted proteins | sample OudBiesiAoxic_MG_FD_204939 | JGI IMG/M metagenome (GOLD analysis project Ga0316197, IMG submission 204939) | Coastal sediment microbial communities from Oude Bieten Haven, Netherlands - site A oxic | ecosystem: Environmental > Aquatic > Marine > Coastal > Sediment | place: Netherlands...
CCGGTCGCTGCTGTGGCGAGGGCATGTGCCTCTTCACCGGCCCGCTCGACAAAGGCATCGTCGCGAGCTCGTGGGTCCCGGATGCGGAGTTCGTGACTGACCGCGGCGAGATTTCGGCGGAGCTGATCTGCGCTGCGCTCGACTGCCCCGGCGCGTGGGGCTTGATCGACCGCTACGGCGTCGAGGGCCCGTTCGTCCTCGGACGGATGACCTACCGACTCGACAAGCCGATCTATGCCGGAGACCGCTACATCGTCATGGGCTGGGCCAAGGGTCGAGAGGGAAGGAAGCTCTTCTGCGGCAACGCCGTGTACGACACCGAGGGCAACGTGTGCGCCGCAGCAGCCGCCACGTGGATCATTCTCTAGTAGCGCTGGCACTGGCAGCCTCGCGCGGCAGCGCGAGCCGGAACGGCGAAGCCCGGAGCCGAAGGCGCCGCCAAGCCCGAGCGAAGCAAGGGGCGCGGAGGCACGCTGCTCGCTCGCGTGAGAGTGATACTGGGACTACGGGTGGGCGGGTCGGATGTAAATGAACCTCCCGACGCCATTCGCTGACGCTGACGCTGACGCTGACGCTGGCGCTGACGCTGACGCTGACGCTGAAAGAGAGTATGAAGCCCGCATGAAGATCGGCATCGTCCCAATCAACGTCGGCGGGCCCAAGACCGCCGAGCGCATGGTCGAGCTTGCGCAGCACGCCGAGGCGGCCGGCATCGAATCGGTTTGGACCTTCGAGCACGTCATGGTGCCGCTCGACTACGAGTCGCCGTATCCATACGACCGCTCTGGGAAGATGCCGATTCAACCCGAGGGGTGGTTCATCGATCCGCTGATCGCGCTGTCGCACGTCGCTGCGGCGACCAAGACGATCCGACTGGGTACTGGCGTGAACATCTTCCCGCAGACCAACCCACTGCTCTTCGCGAAGCAGGCGGCGTCCATCGATGTCCTGAGCGGTGGCCGGCTCACCCTCGGGCTCGGCATCGGCTGGCTCGCCGAGGAATATCAGGCGATGGGCACGCCGTTCGAGCGGCGCGGCGCGCGCTTCGACGACTACCTCGAAGCCGTAAAGAAAGTCTGGTCTGGCGAGGTCGTCGAGCACGAAAGCGACTTCCTCTCCTGGCACGGCTTCAAGAGCTACCCGACGCCGACCCAGAAGCCTCACCCACCGATCCTCATGGGCGGCACGACGACAAAGACCCTTCAGCGAGTCGTCGACATCGCCGATGGCTGGTACGCGCCGAGCGACTCCCAGCAGCTCTTGAATGAAAAGCTCAGCGAGCTTCGGCAGCTGGCGAACGCGGCCGGGCGCCCTTTCGACTCGCTCGACATTACGACGAGCTGGCGCACTGGCGCGCGTCCGGACGCCCTCCCCGAGTTCGAGGAGCTAGGAATCGATCGCGTGGTGGTTCTGCTCGGCGCGACCGGGGAATCCGACCCCAGGAAGGCGATCGACCTGATCGCCTCCCGGGCCGGACTCTAATGGGTCTGCACTTAGTTTATCAGGTTCCCGGTCACGCAAGTCGCCCAGGTGTCGAGCTGGGAGTCGCAAGCATCTCCGTCGCAGCCGTTGGCTGAATAGCAGTTGGTCAGTGCGTCGAGCTCGGAGGGGCAACTCTCGAGGATTCCATCCGGAATCTGACCGAAGCCGGAGTCACAAAACTGCTGGCAGTCAGCTTCACCACCGCCGCACACGGCACAGAGCGAGGTGCAGAAATCGCCGCCGCTGCTGCCGCCGGTGCCGGCGGTGCCGCCGGTCCCCGCGCTGCCGCCGGTCCCCGCGCTGCCGCCGCTCCCGGAACTGCCGCCGTCTCCGGTGCCACCGTCATCATCGCCGCATCCCGTGATCGCAAGCATCGACCCAAACACTATCGCCCAAAGAATCTGCCTGTTTTTCATCGCCCAGCCTCCTCGCCGTCCCAAAAATCAGCGTCCGCGAACGTGGGTACCAGAATACTGGGGGTTTGTTCAAGTTTCCATTGAGTGTCTGGCCCTCGGCTGAGTGTCTGGCCCTCGGCGGATCCTCCGTGGGGGCCGCCTACAGCTGTGGTCGAAGCCACTGTATCAACTGCGGCAGATTCATGGCCCCAGGCTGCCTCGCGACTTCACGCCCTCCCTTGAACACCGCTGTCGTCGGAATGCTGCTGATTCCATATCGCTGACTGAGCATCGGATTGTCGTCCGTATTCACTTTCGCGAAGCGCACCCCGGGCTCGAGCTCCGCGGCCGCCTGCTCGAAATACGGCGCCATCATCTTGCAGGGGCCGCACCACGGAGCCCAGAAGTCCACGACCAGCGGCAGGTCGCTCTTCCTCAAATGCTTGTCGAAGGTCTGATCGGTCAGCACGATGGGACGTCCGACAAACAGCGCTTGCTTGCATTTCCCGCATTTGGGCCCGTCCCCCAAGCGAGCCTCGGGAATGCGGTTGGCGGACTGGCAACTCGGGCAGACGACGATCGAAGATGGGACACTCATCGTTGCAAAATAAGGATGATCGAGGCGAAAGCTAGAGTATCGTTCTCGATTCCAGGGACCGAGCAGAGAAGGGCAATTCGTGTGCTTGACGCCCTGCAACAGCCGGCCCATATTCCGGCCCCTTCAGACAGAAAAAACCTAGTTTTCAAGAGAATTAGCGCGAGAAACGCATGGCACTGACCGCCGATAGAAAGTCCGAGCTGATCGGTCAATTCCGCAACCACGATACGGACACGGGTTCGCCCGAAGTCCAGATCGCGATCTTGAGCGAGCGGATCACCTACCTGACCGAGCACTTCCAGACACACAAGAAGGACCATCACTCCCGACGAGGCCTGCTCAAGCTGGTCAGCCAGCGCCGCCGGCTCCTCGATTACGTCCGCAGCAAGGACGTGGAGCGATACCGCAAGATCATTTCAGAGCTTGGCATTCGGAAGTAAGCTGAGCCCCCGGGCGTTGTCCCGGTAGACCCTTGGTTCTCTTTACGTCGAGTCCGGCGTTCGCTCTTCGCTTCGATGGTTTGAGTTGGGGCTCAAATCCTGGAACCGGGGACCGAGACCGCTCTCGCCGTGAACGCGAACCGCATGTGCGGTTGTGCCGTGCATGAAGCGAAAGTGGAGAGCGATGATAATTAGAGAATCCGTTAAAGTTGGTGACAAAGAGGTCACCATCGAAACGGGCCGTATTGCCAAGCAGGCATCCGGCTCGGTGTTGGTGAGTTCCGGCGAGACCATGGTTCTCGTCACGGTCGTCGGAAACAAAGAAGCGAGGCCAGGCGCGCCGTTCTTTCCCCTGACGTGCGACTACATCGAGAAGACGTACGCTGCGGGCAAGATCCCGGGCGGCTTCTTCAAGCGCGAGGCCAGGCAGCGCGATCATGAGGTGCTCACCTCACGACTGATCGACCGGCCCTGCCGTCCCCTCTTTCCCGACGGGTACATGTGCGAGACGCAGGTCATCGCAACGGTGATCAGCGCGGACGGGAGCAATCAGTCCGACGTCCTCGCGATGGTGGGTGCCTCGGCCGCCATTCACATCAGCCCGCTTCCTTGGGCAGGACCGATCGCTGGTGTGCGTGTCGCGCGCGTCGACGGCAAGCACATCGCGAACCCGACGTACCAGGAGCAAGAGGAAAGCGACTGCGAGCTGATCGTCTCCGCGTCCAAAGACGCCATCGTCATGGTCGAAGGCGAAGCCAAGGAACTCTCCGAAGCGGACTTGATCGCCGCCATCCAGTTCGGCCACGAATCGGTTCAGGGCGTCCTCGAGCTCATCGAGAAGCTCCGCGAGGCGGTGGGCAAGGAAAAGTGGCCCTTCACCCCGGCGACGCGAGAAGCGAAGATCGACGCCCGCGTCAAAGAGGTCGCCCTCGCGAGGGTCCTCGAGGCCTGCAACATCGCAGAGAAGCACCCGCGCTACGGTCGCTTCAGTGAAATAAAAAAGGAAGTCACGGCCGAGCTCGCCGGAGAGTTCCCGGACTCCGAGGGCGACATCAAGTCCGCCTACGAGGACCTTCGCTACAACACGATGCGCGCGCAGGTGCTCGACGACAAGCGCCGCGTCGACGGGCGCGATTACAAGACGGTCCGCCCCATTGCGATCGAGGTGAGCCTCCTTCCACGCGTGCATGGGTCGACGCTATTCACCCGAGGCGAGACCCAGAGCATCGTCACGGCAACTCTCGGCACGCGTCAGGACGAGCAGAAGATCGACGGCCTCACCGAGGAGTACTACAAACCGTTCCTTCTGCATTACAATTTCCCGCCCTACTCGGTCGGCGAAACGAAGTTCCTGCGCGGCCCCGGCCGTCGCGAGATCGGGCACGGCACCCTTGCGGAGCGCGCGCTGACCAAGGTGCTGCCCTCCCGCGAGGACTTCCCCTACACGATGCGCATCGTCTCCGAGATCACCGAGTCGAATGGCTCCTCGTCGATGGCGACCGTTTGTGGAGGAAGCTTGGCGATGATGGACGCTGGCGTCCCGATCAAGACCCCTGTCGCCGGCGTGGCGATGGGTCTGATCATGGAAGGCGAGAAGTACGCCGTCCTCACGGACATCCTCGGCGACGAGGACCACCTAGGCGACATGGACTTCAAGGTGTGCGGAACCGACAAGGGCATCACCGCCATCCAGATGGACATCAAGGTGGACGGCTTGAGCCAGGAGATCATGCACGAGGCTCTCGAGCAGGCGCGCGAAGGTCGCTTGCACATCCTCAGCAAGATGAACGAGATCATGGCGACCCCTCGTCCTGAGCTCTCGAAGTACGCTCCGCGAATCGCGACCCTCAAGGTCAAGCCGGACCAGATCCGCGTGGTCATCGGACCGGGCGGCAAGATGATCAAGGCGATCACCGACCAGACCGGCGCGAAGATCGACATCTCCGACGACGGCACCGTCAGCATCGCATCGCCCGACGGCGAAGCGCTCAAAAAGGCGATTGCGATCATCGAGAGCCTCACCGTGGAGCCGGAGATCGGCACCAAGTACAAGGGCATCGTGCGCCGTGTCGAGAACTACGGCTCTTTCCTCGAGATCGCTCCGGGCAAGGACGGCTTGCTCCATATCAGCGACATGGACTGGAACCACGTCGACAAGGTCACTGACGTGATGGATCTCGGCGACGAGGTCGAGGTGATGATCAGCGACATCGACCGCGAGGGTCGTATTCGCCTCTCGCGCAAGCAGCTCCTCGAGAAGCCGGAAGGCTACGTGGAGCCCGAGCGCAAGGAGCGTCGCGAGGGTGGTGGCGGCGGCCGAGGCCGTGACGGTGGTCGAGGCGGTCGCGACGGTGGCCGAGGACGTCGCGACGGCGGAGGTGGCCGTGACGGCGGACGCGGCGGACGAGATCGCGATCGTGGCGGCCGAGGTGGCGCCCGCGCAGGTGGCCGGGATGGCGATCGCGACCGTGGACGGGATCGCGACCGGGATCGTGACCGCGGCGGGGAGCGCACCCGCGACCGGGACAGCGGCGGAGAGCGCACGCGTGATCGGGACAGCGGCGGAGAGCGTACGCGCGATCGGGACAGCGGCGGAGAGCGCACTCGCGATCGCTCCGGCGAGACCAAAGACTAATGCCGAAGCTGCGCGTCTATAAGATGCGCGCCGACGCGGTCATACCGCGTTATGAGACGAGTGGCGCGGCGGGGATGGACCTCGCCGCGTGCCTCGACACCTTGCTCACCATCGAGCCTGGCGGCACCGCCCGGGTCCCGACCGGACTGCAGATCGCGCTACCGCCGGGGCACGAGGGGCAGGTGCGCCCTCGCTCGGGCCTCGCCGCCCGCCGCGGGGTGACGGTGCTCAACGCGCCTGGCACGATCGACGAAGACTACCGAGGCGAGGTTCAGGTGCTCCTGGTCAATCACGGCCCCGACACCTTCACCATCGAGCACGGCGACCGCATCGCCCAACTCGTCGTCGCACCGGTCGTCCAGCTCGAGATCGAGCCCGTTAACGACGAAGCCGCGCTCGGCGGAACCAAGCGCGGCAGCGGCGGGTTTGGAAGCACCGGAGGCGTCTCTTAGAGCGCGCGGTCCATCAACTGGGCGATCGTCGTCTTCGGGGCGGCACCGATGTGCTGGGCGACCAACTCGCCGCTCTTGAATACCATCAGCGTCGGGACGCCGCGGATCCCGTACTTCGAAGCGGTTCCAGGACTTTCGTCGATGTCGAGGTGGGTCACCTTGACCTTGCCGACGTACTCGTCCGCAAGCTGATCGATGAGCGGCGCAATCTGCTTACATGGGCCGCACCACACCGCGGAGAAGTCGACGAGGACGGGGTCGTCCGATTGAAGGACCTCCGTGTCGAAGTTCAAATCATTTACCGCATGTACGTTGGGACCAGCCATCTTTGCTCCTGTGGGGATTGTTGGAGCAGTGTAAGTAAGGACGGTCGGTCCGATTGTCAACGCGGCCCCCTCCCCCGGCTACCGCCCAAAACCGGCGCGTGGTAGGCTTTTTCGTGGCCTGCCCCTCACTCATGGAGGCCTCTACGAGACGATGAAAGCCGGCCTCTTCATTGCCACCGCGGCCCTCTACGCGATCGCCTGCATCCTGTACCTGTTCCAGCTCACCCGGGGCTCGGAAAAGGCGCCTCGGCTGCCAGGAACCGTATTCGTTGCGGCGCTCGGTGCGCACTTGGCGTTCCTTCTGCTCGAGGGGCCCTCCCCTGGCGAGCTCCCGCTGGCCGACATGGCGCAGATCCTGAGCATCTCTTCGTTCGGTATCGGCATCGCGTTCCTGTTGGCCTCCTATCGCATGAACGTGACGATCCTCGGCGCGTTCGTAGCCCCGCTGTCGCTGATGTTGTTTCTCGCCTCGGGACTCGGCAGCAGTTACGCGCCGGTCCCTCCACGAGTCCAGTCCGTCGTGCTCACGCTGCACATCGTCGCCAACATCATGGGCCTCGTCGCGTTCGCGCTCGCATTCGTCGCAGGAGTCGCGTACTTGGTCCAGGAGCGCCTGCTGCGGCGCCGGCAGCTGACCGGAGCGTTTCAGCGGTTGCCATCGCTCGGCGTGCTCGACACGATCGGCCTCCGTTCCGTCCTCGTCGGTTTTCCGCTTCTGACCTTCGGGATGGTCACCGGCACGTTCTGGCTCGTGCGCTCGGGCGGCGCACAGTTCTATGTCAGTCAAGCGCTCGGCCTGGTGGCCTGGGGGATCTTTGCAGGCGTGATCGTCCTGCGCGTCGCCGCTGGCTGGCAGGGTCGCAAAGCCGCAGTCGGCACGATGCTGGGCTTCCTGTTCACGCTTCTGGTGCTGCTGGGGTACGCGGTGCGCGCAGCTGGAGGTGGCGCCTGATGCGCGACTTCGTGGTCGTCGGGCTTTCCCATCGCACCGCGCCCGTCGAGGTGCGGGAACGTCTCGCCGTGGCCCCGAAGGACCTCGGCCGTGAGCTTCGGGAAATAGCGGCTGACACCGGGTTCGAAGAAGCGTTGCTGATTTCGACCTGCAACCGCGTCGAGCTCTACACGACGAGCGCCAACCCGCTCGAAGCCACACAAGAAGCGAAGGGAATGCTGGCGAAGCGCCTCGGAGAGGCCGCGGGCGAAGGGATCCTCTATCAGGAACGAGGGGTGGACGTCGTCCGCCACGTCTTCCGGGTCGCGTCGAGCTTGGACTCTTTGGTCGTCGGCGAGCCGCAGATCCTCGGACAGGTCAAGGAAGCCTTCGACGCCGCCAACGAAGCGGGCACCATGGGCACCTTGCTAGGGCGCTGCTTCACTCAGGCCTTCGCCACTGCCAAGCGCGTGCGGAACGAAACGGGCATCGCCGAAGGCACGGTGAGCGTGAGCTCGATCGCGTGCGAGCTCGCGAAGAAGATCTTTGGGAACCTCGAGGGCCGCAGGACCCTTCTCTTGGGTGCAGGCGAGATGGGCGAGTCCGCCGCCCGGAGCTTGCGCCAGACCGGAACCAATCTGCACGTCATCAACCGCAGCGAGGAGCGTGCGCAGGCGCTCGCCAAGGCGTGCGACGGGCGAGCCGTTCCGTACGAACGACTCTCCATCGAGCTCGCAGACGCCGACGTCGTGATCGCGTCCACGGCCAGCCCGAAATTCATTCTCACCCCCGAATTGATGAAGGGCGTCGTGCGGACGCGCCGTCACCGTCCGCTTTTCATCATCGATATCGCGGTACCCAGGGACGTCGACCCGCGCGTGGGGAACATGGATAACGTATTCGTGTACGACGTCGACGACCTCCAGCAGGTTGCCGAAGAGAACCTCGCCGTTCGCGCCCGCGAAGCCTCTTTGGCAGAGCGCATCATCGAAGACGAGGTCGAGTCGTTTCTCAGCTGGCGCCGCTCGCTCGAGCTAGCACCCACCATCGTCGCGCTCCGCAAGCGCTTTGGACAGGTCGCCGAAGACGAGCTGCGACGTGCGTTGCCGCGACTCCAGAGCCTGAGCGGGCAGGACCGCGCCGTGCTCGAAGCGATGTCCCGCTCGTTGGTCAACAAGCTGTTGCACCAACCGATGACCGAGCTCAAGGCCGGCGCAGGAGAGCCTGACGGAGCGCTTTTGATCGACGCGGTTCGTCGCCTCTTCGCGCTCGCCGAAGAGGAGGCCGCGCGCGAGGAGACCTCGACCCAACCAAACACAGAAGCCGCGATCACGCAGCTGACAGCCGCCGCGACAGGCCCGACAGGCGAATCCAAGTGAAGCTACGCATTGCAACACGGGGCAGCAATCTCGCCCTCGTACAAACTCGGTGGGTCGGAAGCCAGCTGCGCGCCCACTTCCCGGACCTCGACATCGACGAGGTGCACGTCAAGACAAAGGGTGACCGGATTCAGGATCGCCCACTGGCTCAGGTGGGAGGCAAGGGCCTTTTCGTGAGCGAAGTCGAAGCGGTCGTCGTCCGCGGCGACGCCGATTTCGCAGTTCATTCGCTCAAAGACGTTCCGGGGGACGTGCCGCTCGCCGAGGGCATGGGCATCCTGAGCGTCCCAGTGCGTGAAGACCCTCGGGACGTGCTCGTGACCGTCGATGGGATTGATCTCGAGTCGCTGAAACGCGGCGCAAAGGTTGGCACCACGTCGCGTCGGCGCGTCGTCCAGCTTCAACGGCAGCGACCGGACTTGGCCTTCGTGCCGCTACGCGGCAATATCGAAACCCGAGTCCGAAAGCTCCAGGAGGGGCAATGCGACGCGATCGTGCTCGCAGCGGCCGGCCTGGCGCGAACCGGCGTCCTCGACTCAACCCCGCACGTCGTCCTTCCACCCGACATCTGTCTTCCGGCGGTCGGCCAAGGCGCGCTCGCGCTCGAAGGTGCGTTGAGCGACGAAGGGCTTCGCGATCAACTCCGGGCGATCGAAGACCCAACATCGCGAATCCAGATCACAGCCGAGCGCGCCATGTTGCAGAAGCTCGAGGGCAACTGCCACTCGTCGATCGCCGGCCATGCGAGCGCGGCCGAGGGGCGCCTCAAGCTCGAGGCTATGGTCGCCTCTTACGACGGCGACCGAATGCTCTCCGCTGCGTCAGACACCTACCTCGATCTCGCCGCCTCGGACGCCCAAGCACGCGCCCAGGAGCTCGGGGAAGAAGTCGCAGAGCATCTGTTGTCGCAGGGAGCCCGTAGCTTGATCCGCCAGGCCGAGGTCGAGGCGATGCGGAGTCAGTTGACTAGCAACTGACGCGCGGTGAGCTGCGGGTAGCCGAGGATACGACGCACGCCGCCGATGGATCGCGCGACCCAATCATCGCTGGTCGAGCGTCCAACCGCGGCTACGTAGACCGTCTCGCCCTCGAGCGAGATCGCGCGCACGTCCATGCGCTGTCCGACGAGCGCGCCGGGCACCCGTCCATCGAACCACGGCGAGCCGACCAAGGGCGCGACAGCGCCAAGCGCTTCGCACACGGAGCGTTCACCTGCGCCCGCGACGATGAGGCCGTTGTCGATGGCCACGACCATGGCGTCGAACTCGCCGTCGGCGCGAATGTGCTCGAGCTGCAGGCACAGCGCCCTGTACGGATCCTGGCTTCGGCGTTGGCGGCGTTCCTTCATGTATGCTCCTGATCAGGATGTAGGTGCATGTATACTATTGTCCGACGATTGCCCGTGCAAAGATTTGGCAGAATTGAGCGATTCCGGCGAGATCGACACCCTCCTGCGGGCTGCTAGAGTGGCGCTCCAATGAGTTTCGCGGAGGTGCTCGGCAGTCATCGAGTCGTTGTCACTGTGGGCAGTGGCGGCGTTGGAAAGACGACGACGGCCGCTGCCATGGCGGTTCACGCCGCCATGCAGGGCCGTAAGGTGCTGTGCCTGACCATCGATCCGGCACGCCGCCTGGCCAACAGCCTCGGCCTCGACGAAATGACCACTAGCGAGCAGGACGTCCCGCTCGCGCTGTTTCAAAACCACGGCCTGCAGTGCAGCGGCTCGCTCTCGGCCATGATGCTCGACACGAAGCGGACGTTCGATGCTCTGGTCGACAAGTACGCGTCCGACGGGGCGGCGCGAGATCGGATCCTCGGCAACCAGATCTACCAGTACGTGGCGAGCTCCTTGGCGGGCACGCAAGAGTACATGGCGATGGAAAAGCTCCACGAGGTTCGAAAGGATCCGCAGTGGGACCTCGTCGTGCTCGACACGCCGCCGACCTCAAGCGCCATCGACTTCCTAACCGCGCCAGAGCGCCTCATCGATGCGATCGACTCGCCGGCCATGCGCTGGTTCCTCCAGGTGTTCGAGGGCGCCGGCAAGGAAGCGTTCGGTTTGGTAGGACGAGGCGCCACGGTGCTTCTCAAAGGCATCGGAAGGATCACTGGGCTCGAGTTCCTGGAACAGGTGGCGGAGTTCGTCAGCGGCATCAACGACCTCTTCGGTGGGTTCAAGGAGCGGGCCGAGCAAGTGTCGAACGCGCTCCGAAGCCCAGAGGTAGCCTTCGTCCTCGTCACGAGCCCGGATCCGCTTGCAATTGGAGAGGCGCGCTTCTTCAGCGACAAGCTGCAGGACGCCGGGATGAATCGAGAGGCGATCATCGTCAATCAGGTACACACGTTGATCGACGAGCCCAACGTCCCGGTCGAGCAGCAAATCGAGGCGCTGAAAGCGGCGATGCCCGACACGATCGACGCCCGAAGCATCCATCCGCGCCTGAGCGAGGCGCTATCTGCCGAACGGGTTTCGGCGATCGCCGATCGCGCCCAGGTGGCACGTCTGGGCAAAGAGATCGGCAACGCAACGCCAATCCTCGAGGTCCCGGCATTCGACGAAGATGTGCACGATTTGGCGGCCCTGGCGAGGGTGGCTGCCTACCTCACGGACGCGGCGTAGAATCGAAACGATGCCCTCCGACGCAGAGACGAGCTGGAACGCCATCATCCTCGCGGCAGGCGAAGGGAAGCGCATGAAAAGCGCACTCCCGAAAGTGCTTCACGAGATCGCCGGACGGCCGTTGGTGTCCTGGGTCGTGCAGACGGCACTCGACGCGGGCGCGGGACGATGCCTGGTCGTGGTGGGGCACGGGCGCGGCGATGTGGAGCAAGCACTGACGGCCCAGTTCGGGGACCAGGTGGAGACAGTGCTCCAGCCGGCGCAGAACGGCACGGGCGATGCGGTGCGATGCGCGATCGATGCGCATCGCGAGCTTCGAGGAAGAACAGCAGTTCTGTACGGCGACTGCCCTCTTCTCCCGGCGGCGATGCTCCGCGAGCTCGTGCGCCGGTCAAGCGCGGAATCTGCAGCGTGCGGGTTGGTCACCGCGAAGCTGGAACGGCCCGAGGGCTACGGTCGAATCATTCGGAACGAAGCCGGTGCGGTGGCCCGAATCGTCGAGGACCGCGATTGCTCCGAGGCCGAACGCGCGATCACCGAAGTCAATCCTGGGCTCTACGCGTTCGACACTGATTTTCTGCGCGAAGGTATTGAGCAACTGAACACGCACAACGCACAGGGCGAGCTCTACCTCACGGATGTGGTCGAGCTGGCCTCCCAGCGTGGCAAAGTGATAGACATCGAGGGCGACATGAGTGAGCTAACGGGTATCAACGATCGAAGGGAGCTCGCTCTCGGCGCGGCCACCAAGCGGCGCGCCGTCGCGGAGGAGCTTGCGCGGAAAGGCGTGGGCGTGGTGGACCTCGACACGCTCTACGTCGATGCAGATTGCGAAATCGAGCCGGGCGCGATGCTCGGGGCCAACGTGCACCTCCGTGGCCACTGCATCGTTCGCGCCGGCGCGCGCATCGACGTCGGCTGCGTGTTGATCGACGTGGTGGTCGAAAAGGAGGCGAACGTCCTTCCGTACACGATGGCCACCGACTCGACGATTGGCGAGGGCGCTCAAGTCGGCCCGTTCAGCCATCTTCGGCCGCACTCGGTGCTCGGTCCGCGCAGCAAAGTCGGCAAC
>Ga0316197_10002847_pt1 | contig 12330 bp, 12 predicted proteins | sample OudBiesiAoxic_MG_FD_204939 | JGI IMG/M metagenome (GOLD analysis project Ga0316197, IMG submission 204939) | Coastal sediment microbial communities from Oude Bieten Haven, Netherlands - site A oxic | ecosystem: Environmental > Aquatic > Marine > Coastal > Sediment | place: Netherlands...
AACGAGACTGATAGCTCATTCCTATTTGTTGTTCAGTTAATCCAAGCGCCTTAGCAAGCAATTCGGTTGTTTTTTCACAATGTACCGGATATATATCGCCGCTATCAGCATATCGTTGAGGAATACCATGATAAGAACAGAGTAGGTAATCTCCTTTGCCATTTTCTTGCCAGTGAGCGCGTATTTTATTTGCTAAGGCAGATATATAGAGAGGATGATCGTGATAATCATTAATCAATGTATTTTGAGGGCTGTTTTCTAACGTTGAGAACGCTTTATTTTTTGCGTCTTCTACCGCCGCTGTTGTCGTTCGAGAGTATTGAGGATAGAGCGGTAAGATAATTATCTGTTCTGCACCTCGTTGTTGAAGTGCTTCAATCCCCGATAACATGCTTGGGTTCCCGTAAGTCATACCCAGCTCGACCGGAATGCCCAGCTTTTGCTCCAGCTTGCTTACCTGATTTTTGGAGTGCACCATGAGCGGTGAACCATCATCGGTCCATATGCTCTTATAAAGCTTGGCAACCTTTGGTGTTCGTACTGGTAGTATTACCCAATGCAATAGTGGACACCATAGCCAGCGGTTCATATCAACAACACGATGATCGTGTAAAAACTGGCTTAGAAATTTCTTAACCGCTGCCGGAGTTGGCGCGTCAGGCGTTCCTAAGTTAACAATTAACACACCTTTATTTGAATTTAATTCCATCCGAAAATACTTATTTTTTTAATCAATGAGCGTTGACATAGCTTAGCTTGTCACATTAACTTAAACAAAGATTTCTTGCTCGCACTGTTAGAATGAACATAAAAACGTAGAACGCGTTTTAAAACGAAATTTAAAAATAGACACATACAAAAAAAACCGACTCAAATGTCGGTTTTTTCTATTTCTTTTTTACTTAACAACGCTGCAATTAAGAAAGGGCGGCTTCTAGCTCTGCACTTACTGCAGCCACTTTTTTGGTTCCATCAAACTTAAGGTAAGTCGTGTTACCAGCCTCAGCTTCTTTTCCATAGTATTGGATAAGAGGAGACGTTTGGTCATGGTATACACCAAGGCGAGCACGTACTGTATCTTCATGATCATCATCACGGATAACAAGATCTTCGCCCGTTACGTCATCTTGGCCTTCAACCTTCGGTGGATTGAATACAACGTGGTATGTACGGCCAGAAGGTAAATGAGCACGACGACCTGCCATACGTTCTACAATAACACTATCAGCGACATCAATTTCGATTACATAGTCGACGGCAACACCCAACTCTTTAAGACCATCCGCTTGTGGGATAGTGCGAGGGAAACCATCGAGTAGAAAACCTTTTTCACAATCAGCTTGAGCGATACGTTCTTTGATTATGCCTAAGATTATCTCATCCGAAACAAGCTGTCCTGCATCGATAACAGCTTTAGCAGCTTTACCCATTTCAGTACCTGCTTTGATAGCTGCACGTAGCATATCACCTGTAGAGATTTGCGGAATCCCGTATTTCTCCATGATGAATTGAGCTTGTGTTCCCTTACCAGCACCTGGGGCACCGAGTAGAATAATGCGCATGACATGTCCTCTTTATTTTAATTTATACCGAAGCTCACAGTGCTTCTTTTTAGCCAGCGAGTAACGATGAGTTTGGGTATAATATTTATGATTTTCATTAATTATGAAGCCCGCGATTCTAGCACAGAATGCGGGCTCGTTGTGTAGTTTACGGGTTAACCGAGATCTATTCTCTTACACCTTAGTCAAAAGTGTGTTGATAGCACCTAAGAATTGAGTTGGGTCTTCCATTGCTCCACGTTCAGATAACATCGCTTGCCCAAGTAACACCTCGACCCAACGGCCAAATGCTTCTTCATCAGCCTCATCAGCCATACGCTTAACCAGTTCATGCTCAGGGTTAATTTCGAAGATATATTTCACTTCCGGTACATCTTGACCCGCCGCTTCTAATAGCTTCGCCATTTGGGTACCCATTTCGAAATCGTCTGTCACAACAACCGCGGGAGTATTGGCAAGTTTGAACGTTGTACGCACTTCTTTAACACGACCACCTAAGTAGTTTTTAGTACGATCAACAACGGATTTAAATTCTTCCTCAGCCTCTTTTTGCTTCTCTTTTTCTGCTTCATCTTCAAATTTACTAAGATCAAGCCCTGCTTTAGTAATAGACTGGAATGTTTTACCATCAAACTCAGTAAGGTAGTTCATTAGCCATTCATCCATGCGATCACACATAAGAATAACTTCGATTCCCTTCGTTTTAAACTGCTCTAAATGCGGGCTGTTTTTGGCCGCTGCATAGCTATCAGCAGTGAGGTAAAAGATCTTGTCTTGCTCTTCTTTCATACGCTCAACATAAGAAGCCAGTGACACCGTTTGATCCGCAGAATCGACTTCTGTTGAAGTGAAGCGCATCAGCCCACCAATCTTCTCTTTGTTAGAAAAGTCTTCTGCTGGACCTTCTTTCAGCACTTGACCAAACTCTTTCCAGAACGAAAGATATTTTTCTTCATCATTCTTAGCAATGCGCTCAAGCATCGTCAATACACGCTTAGTACAAGCATTACGTAATGTTTGCGTCACCTTGTTATCTTGGAGGATCTCACGGGATACATTCAGAGGTAGATCATTTGAATCAACAAGACCACGTACAAAACGCAGATACGTCGGCATAAACTGCTCTGCATCATCCATAATAAATACACGTTGTACGTAGAGTTTTAGACCACTTTTATGATCTCGATTCATCATATCCCAAGGTGCTTTAGCCGGGATATAAAGCAGGCTGGTATAGTCGTTTTTACCTTCCACTTTATTGTGCGTCCACACGAGTGGATCAACAAAATCATGAGAAACATGCTTGTAGAACTCTTTGTATTCCTCTTCATCGATATCAGATTTATTCCGAGTCCAAAGTGCTTGAGCTTTATTTATTTGCTCCCACTTACCTTCTTCTTTCTCGTTACCTTCTTCATCTTTCTCTTTCGTCCAAATAGAAACGGGAATACCAATGTGATCAGAATACTTACCAATGACATCACGTAAACGCCATTCTGATAGAAACTCCTCACCATCTTCACGCATGTGAAGAATTATATCGGTACCTCGAGACTCTTTCTTGATGGTTTCGATGGTGTATTCACCTTCGCCAGAAGAGTGCCATTGAACGGCCTCTTCCGAGCTAGAACCGGCTACACGAGTACGTACAGTAACGGAATCAGCGACAATAAATGCAGAATAGAAACCGACACCAAATTGACCAATGAGTTGTGAATCTTTACTTTGGTCTTCAGAAAGATGTGAGAAAAACTCTGCCGTACCCGACTTTGCTATCGTCCCTAGATGCTCGATAACGTCTTCACGACTCATACCAATACCATTATCGGAAACCGTTAATGTTTTCGCTTCAGCATCAAACGCTAACTTTACTCCAAGATCGGCATCACCTTGATACAAATCTCCATTCGATAAGGCTTGAAAGCGAAGTTTATCGGACGCATCCGACGCATTTGAGATTAACTCACGTAAGAAAATTTCTTTATTTGAATAAAGTGAGTGAATCATTAGGTGAAGTAGTTGTTTTACTTCCGACTGAAAACCACGAGTTTCTTTGTCTTGTATTGCTGTTTCGCTCATTTTAACTCCATTCGTTTTAGGTTCACTTAGCAAACTGGCTTAAGCGCCATTCGCTGTTGAGTTTATTAATTAGACTTAAATAGTGCCTATTGATGGCTAATAGATAGGGTTCGCAATTGTAAATTCAAGGTCAAGTTTCATAAAAACAGTGTTTTTTACAAACATTTTTGTTTATTCTGCGCTAAGTTTTTATCAAAATTTGTAAAACTCTTATATCATTAGTCTAGTGAATATATGCATTCTCTAGACATTCCACTTTTTATTCAATTACTTAAGGTGTAAAAGATAATCAATGAGTAGCGTAGGTACCAAATTTCTTCTGGCACAACGATTTGTATTTGATCCGAACAACAACTCCATTATCGATAAAATAGATGGTAATGAACTAAGTCGTTTAGGTAGTAATGAAAGTCGAATACTGTTGCTTTTTTGTGAACGCCCAAATCAGATCATAACTCGCGATGAACTCCATGAGTTTGTCTGGCGAGATCAAGGTTTTCAAGTTGATGATTCTAGCCTGACTCAAGCCATTTCCACACTAAGAAAAGTGCTACTAGATTCAACCAAAGCGCCAAAGTTTGTCAAAACCGTGCCTAAACGAGGCTATCAGTTTATTGCAAATGTAGAGAAAACTATTCCGTTATCATCGAGCATCGAAGAAATTAGTCAAGAGAACACTGAAGACATCGTTTTCTCTTCGGACAAAGGTTTCAAAGATGCCATTGAAACCGAGGCTAATCAAACGCACATCAAACCCATCGTGGTCGAGCAACCTATATCGACCTCGAATAAGCAGGAACGATTGATAACGAAGGTAATTCTTATCATTGCAGCGCTACTACCCATTTTTGTTTATATGGCAATTGAGCCTGCAAAATCAAATTTTAAATTAATTGATACGGTCGAAAATATACCATTGCGTACAACAGAGAATCACCCACCATTAGATGATTGGCAACCACTGATTAACAAATGTGTCTCTGCGTATGTTGCCGGACACAAGCAAAAGCCGATAGAGATTATCGTTACCGCTGGGCCTAACAATAACTTAATCATGAATTATGTTCATTCTGAGTCAAATACGTCGGAAAACATTACCATTCAGCTCATCGCAAAGCAGCAAGATATATCCGCTTTGTGTAAGAATTAGGAGTAGGACATGATCCATCAAAAATACGCATATGTTGTACTCTCACTTTCAGTAATTTTTAGCTCTTGGCTATACTTTGGTTCAGACCTCAAATTAGAGAAAGAACTGACATCCCGAGAATGGCAATCGACCATGAACAGCTATGTCTCACCCGAACTACAAAAAAACGATACCAATAAACTTGGTATTTTGACCAAGGTCTATGTCAGCAGCAATGTTAAATATTTGCCCAACGGAACGTATCTACGAGTATCTCGTCTCACAATGTTCGAGAAAAAGGACCAAGTCACTTCGGTTATGAATATCTCTGAAACGGGGCAATGGGAACTGAGTGATAATTACTTGCTGATCAACCCAAAGGAATTCAAGGAGACATCGACGAATACGAGTGTCGATTTTACCGAAGAGCAATTAGGGATAGTAAAAACACTGTTTATCATGGACGCAGAGCAGAGTCGTAGAGTGGATGTTATCAATACGAAAGCCATATTGCTTACTAGCCTAAATCATGGCTCACGTATCCTCTCTTCAAATTAATCGTTTATGTTTTAACTAATATTAAAAACGCCACGTCTTCGGTAGAGAGAAGTGGCGTTATTTTTAAAACCATTCTTGTTGAGATCAAATACTGACTTGCTTTAAGACCTCGTCAGCAAACGACAGTACTTTAAAGGTTTTTTCTTCATAAAGACCATAGCTTGCAACATGTCCTCCTTTAGGGAAGGTAATAGAGCCGGGATTGTAGATAATCTGGTCGGCCACTTTTTCCGCAATAGGTAGATGAGTATGTCCATGTGCGATCACATCTCCTACCCTTAACGGTGGTCTATTTTCACTATTGTAATTATGACCATGGGTTAAGAATATTCGCACGCCACCGTCAAGCAAGACCCATGCATTAGCCTCAAGCATTGGAAATTGAAGTAACATTTGATCAACCTCACTATCGCAATTGCCGCGTACCGCAATTATTTCACGGCTATATTCGTTTAGTCGCTCAGCGACTTGTGCAGGTTGATACCCAGCAGGGACAGGATTTCTTGGGCCATGATTTAAAACATCGCCTAAAATTATCAAATGGTCGGCACCAGACTGTCGGTATTTATTTAGCATAAGCTCTGTTGCAGGCAAGGCACCATGCAGGTCAGAAGCAAAAAACAATTTCATGACGTTTTATCTCTTAATTTACGCGTCTAAAGCCATGCCATTAACAACAATATTGTTGTAACTCACCATGCCAATTACTTTACCATCCTCTATCACTGGTGCGCGACTTACGCCAAAACGCTCAAAGAGACGAGCGCAATACTTCACATTCATATCCGGGTCGACAGAGAGGGCTGGTTTCGTCATGATTTCATAGATATTAGTCCGCTCAACCGACCTATTTTGCGCCAATACTTTTTTCGCTACATCGTTCATCAACACAATGCCGTACTCATCATCCTCATTCCGCTTATTTACAACAAGTGCTTTTACAACATGTAGCCTCGCCAACCGAATGCCTTCTTTGACCGTTGTTATCCCATCAACCATGACATAAGAATTTGCCATTACATCTCGAACTCTAACAACCTTGTGCTGATTCATAGCTCTTCCTCTACGACTTTCGTTAATGTCTCTATCTGATGAGCAACCCCAACGGCATCTTCAATATCAATCTGTATTGCGATACCCTGCCCTGACTCTTGATCAAATTCGCCTACAGTATTAATCGTCTCCAGTATGTGTCTCGATAAATGTTCTTCCACCACGAACAATAGAACATCTTTTTGAACCTCTAACGTAAGACCAAAGAAAGTGGTTTTTTGATTTAGCCCTTCCCCTCTAGCATTGTTAATAACGGTAGCACCAGTAGCGCCTGCTAAGCGCGCAGCATCTAAAACTGTATCTGTCTTTGTGTCTTCCACAAATGCGATTATTAGTTTAAAGCGCATTCTCATTCTCCTTAGAAACAGATCTTGCATTTAACCATTGAGTAATTTGGGCATAAGCCATGACTGAAATAATTGGGAATAAACTTGCAAACGCAATTAAGCCAAAACCATCTATAACAGGATTTCTTCCTGGAACAGTAGAAGCAAGGCCTAAACCCAATGCAGTAACCAACGGTACGGTCACTGTCGATGTTGTTACACCACCTGAATCATAGGCTAATGGCACTATCATTTTAGGGGCAAAATTTGTTTGTATAATCACCACGATATAGCCGACCATGATGTAATAATGTATAGGATCACCAACGACGATTCGATAGCTCCCCAAAGATATCCCGATGGCGACACCCAACGCCACCGCAATACGTAAGCCATTAACACTAATCGAGCCACCTGAAACTTGATTTGCTTTGATAGCAACAGCAATCAAAGATGGTTCGGCAATGGTGGTACTAAATCCAATCGAAAACGCAAAAAGATATACCCAATAATAATCAATCCAGCTCAGTGACTCTGTGAGGTTGTCTTTAAAAGAGTAAAGAAACTCAGGCGCGGTTAATTGCTCAGCCATCGTTTCACCCAATGGAAATAGCGCCAACTCTAACCCTAACAAAAATAGGGACAGTCCCAAAATGACGTAAAAGAAGCCAAGAATGACACTGGTTAAATTAGCAATCGGCTTTCTAAGCACAACTAACTGGAACCCGAAAATAATGGTCGCGATTGGGATAACATCGAGTACCGTTCCAGTAAAAGTATCGACAAATTGAGAGACATTAATCATGCCAATACCATCCCATATACCATAACAAACATCATAGGAAGCAAAGAGGCAAAAGCTATCAATCCGAAGCCATCAAGCATTGGATTTCGTCCTTTGATAGACGAGGCTAATCCAACCCCTAATGCCGTTACCAATGGTACTGTGATGGTAGACGTCGTTACTCCTCCGGAGTCATACGCGATGCCGATAATAGTTTCAGGTGCAAACCAAGTCAGAATAATTACTCCTATATAGCCACCTGTAATCATAATATGAATAGGCCAGCCTTTAAGAATACGAACGACACCGATGACAATCGCAAGCCCCACCGAAAGGGCAACGGTGATCCTAAGTCCATTCGCATAATCGTCCATTTCTTCTATGGTTTGTGCGATGACACCACCTTCCGCAGCAACTTCAGCGGCTTCTTGCGCAACCGCCGTCAAAGCGGGTTCCGCTATCGTGGTTCCAAAGCCTAAACAAAACGCGAACAGAATTAACCAAAAAACACTACCTTTGCGGGCGAAAGATTGAGCCATGCTTTCCCCGATGGGAAATAGCCCCATATTTAAACCAAAAATAAAGAAGGTGAGCCCGAGGACAACAAATAGTAAGCCCAAAAGAATAGACATTATGTTTGGAAGAGGCTCTTGCAGGACAACCAGTTGAAAAAAAGCGATAACGATGATGATAGGGAGAAGATCACGCAGGCTTCCAAGCATCGCTTTAAATAATGCTATCAATGCTTTCATGGTGCCTCCCTTTAGAATATTCTCTTATTCTTATGTTGGGCAAAAGTTAAAATCACGTCCACAACTATCTCTTTTATTTTACAAAAATGAGATATTTAACTAAAGCTAAGGGTATTTAGTTTGATCCAGATCTGTCGATCTCAAATAAAATTAACCACGAAAGATCAACAGACCTTGGCAACTTGGGTATATAATTAGAGCTCAAAAGTCATTCGCTAAGGAGGGCACATGCAAATATTGCTAACTGGTGGGACAGGTTTTATCGGTTCAGAATTGGTCAAACAACTCTCGATACATCAAATTGTACTTCTCACTCGAAATATCACCGCAGCAAAATCTAAACTCCAACATGCTGACTTAGGCAATATTACCTATATCGATAGCCTAGATGATTACAATAATTTTAATGATATTGACGCCGTAATTAATCTTGCTGGGGAACCCATTGCAGGAAAAAGGTGGAGTCATAAACAAAAAAAAGCGATATGCAACAGCCGCTGGTCTATCACAGAAAAACTCGTTGAGCTCATTCACGCAAGCACCAATCCCCCCGCAACCTTTATCAGTGGGTCCGCGGTTGGTTATTACGGCGATCAACAAGGTCACTCTTTTGATGAATCCTTGAGTGCCTACCATGAGGGGTTTACTCATCATGTTTGCTCCACATGGGAGTCCATTGCCAAACAAGCTAAGTCAGAATCTACCCGCGTATGTATCGTTCGAACTGGATTGGTTTTAGGCATCAAAGGAGGCGCACTCCCCTTGATGCTACCGGCGTTTAAGTTTGGTGCCGGAAGTCGCTTAGGTAATGGCAAACAATATATGCCTTGGATACATATATTGGACATGGTTAAAGGTCTTCTATTTCTGTTAGACACTCCGCATGCGAGTGGTTACTTTAATTTTAGCGCTCCTCATCCTATAGCCAACGCAGAATTTAGTAAGTGCTTAGCCTCGACAATACATCGACCACTATTACTCGCGACACCGAAATGGTTTTTTAACCTTGTCATGGGCGAATCAAGCTGCCTGCTTTTCGATAGTATTCGAGCAAAACCCAAACGTCTAACTGAGCTAGGATTTAACTTCACCTACTCTAGACTAGAGCCCGCAATGAAAGCGTTACTACAGCGCTGACGGTGTAACAATCATTCATCAAATTTATTCAGAGAAAATAGATTAACACTATGTCAAAAACGATTCTTATCACAGGGTGCTCTTCAGGCATTGGCTATGTTTGTGCCCACGCATTGAAGAAAGAAGGATTTAATGTGATCGCTTCATGTCGAAATGAAGCTGATGTACAAAGACTTACCACAGAAGGCTTAACCTGCATCCAGTTAGATCTCAATGATCCGGAGAGTATTTCAAGAGCCGTACTGAAAACAATGCGCCTATGTGATCACAAACTCTATGCGCTTTTTAACAATGGTGCCTATGGCCAGACAGGTGCACTTGAAGACCTACCAGTGCAAGCGCTCAAAGAACAATTCCAGAGTAATTTCTTTGGTTGGCACCAACTTGTGTGTGAAATATTACCTTATATGCGAAAACAGGGAGTTGGGCGCATTGTTCAAAATAGCTCTGTACTTGGCTTCGCCGCCATGAAATATCGTGGCGCATACAATGCATCTAAGTTTGCTATTGAGGGATGGAGCGATACCTTACGTTTAGAGTTATTCGATACGGATATCAAAATAAGTATTATTGAACCCGGACCGATAGAGACACAGTTTCGGGCAAATGCTTTATTAAAGTTTCAGCAATGGATAGATGTAGACAACAGTGCACATAAAAGTGCTTACCAAGTCCAACTGGCGAGATTAGCCGATACAAAATCCAAAAACACATTCGCTCTACCTGCCGAATCAATAATAGAACCACTATTAGATGCCTTAAGGTCGCGACAACCAAAGCTACGATATCGAATCACGACACCAACCAAAGTGTTTGCCATATTAAAACGAATAATGCCCGGACGATGGCTAGACGCAATACTTAGAAAAGCAGCGTGAAGATGAAAATTCGTACTAAATAAATAATTATTACCTTTTATTGTTCAAAATACTCTCGAATTTGATAAGGCTGTCATGTTTCTGTAATACAATGTATATACCATTACTACGATGGTAAATACCATACAGACTTTTAAGCGTTACATTCGGTGAAGACAATGACATTAAACCAACTAAATTGGATTGGTGTGGGTGTTGCGCTACTGTTTATTTTAACGCTGTAGCGCCCTCCCCCAGAGTTTGAACAAAAAAACGTCCACATTGGACGTTTTTTTGTTTCTTAAGGATTGCCACTCTTGATATTAGACCTTCATACCCCTATTTAAAGAGAAACAATATTAATTAAGGACATCGCATGCAACCTGAGAATATCGTAGAGTTGAACGAACAAAATTTTCGACAAGTTCTAGAGCAATCTGTTCAACATCCTGTTCTCATCCACTTTTGGGCACCAATGAGCCCAGAAAGCACCGAGATAATCCCAGCGTTACAAACACTGACTCAACAGTATAAAGGCGCATTTACTCTCGCACTGCTCAACTGTGAACAAGAACAAGCGATCTCAAGTCAATTTGGTGTGCAAGCACTTCCTACTATTGCCCTTTTTATGAATGGCCAGCCCGTAGACGGATTAGGTGGACCCCAAACCATTGAAGCCGTAAAGGAAATGCTAAGCAAGCATTTGCCAAGCCAAGACGAATTAACATTAAAAGAAGCACAAGAAAAGCTGCAAGCAGGTGAACACGAACTCGCGCTATCTTTAATCAATACCTTGTCGGAAGATCTAAAAATAAGGGGAGATATAAAACTTGCTACCGTCGACTGCCTAATAGAAACCCTACAATTTGAACAAGCAAAAGCATTGCTTGCTCATATCCCATTAGAATATCAAGACAATTACTATAAAGGTTTAGTCGCAAAATTAGAGTTGCATGATCAAGCCGCTGATAGCCCAGAGATACAAGCTTTAGAAAATCGCCTCAGTCAAAATCCACTCGACGCAACAGTGGCCATTGAGCTCGCATTACAATATCACCAAGTTGCTAGAAGTGAAGAGTCACTAGCGCTGCTGTGGTCATTTTTAGTAAAAGACCTAAATGTAGAGGATGGCGAAATGAAAAAGTCGTTTATGGATATTCTTTCCGCTTTAGGTCAAGGAAACAGCACCGCAGCGAAATACCGTCGACAACTATACTCATTGCTCTACTAAATCGGATTAAATAACTCACTCTTCTCAATGAACCTTGTTGGCTATCTCTGAAGCGAATTTTTACATTCGCGAAGAATAGCCCACAAGATGCCTTAATCGAGGTCTATACTTTGATATTCTGGCAAAATAATATCACCAAAGCAGCTTAATAGTTGAAGTTGTGGCGCAAGCAGGCATTATTTAAGGCTGAATAATTTTATTATTGTTCAACGGACTATGGGCTGTTGACCTTTCGCGGTTAAATTTTCTTCGAGATAAAAATAAAAAGGATATAACATGGCTTTAGATGTACTTATTACCATTGCGGTCTTAATCGTGGTCACCATTGCTTTTATAGCCGCAGGTGTTAAAACGGTTTCTCAGGGGAGTAACTGGACGATTGAACGATTTGGACGTTACACCCATACGTTGAAGCCAGGCCTGAACTTAATCATCCCATTTGTTGACAGTGTAGGATCAAAAATCAGCATGATGGAACGAGTACTTGATATTCCGGCGCAAGAGGTGATCTCTAAAGATAACGCCAATGTCACCATTGATGCCGTTTGTTTTGTACAAGTCGTCGATGCAGCAAAAGCGGCCTATGAAGTCAACGATCTCGAACATGCTATCAGAAACCTAACCCTCACCAATATTCGTACTGTTCTCGGCTCTATGGAGCTAGATGAAATGTTGAGCCAAAGAGACATGATCAACATTAAACTTCTCTCGATCGTCGATGAAGCCACCAATCCTTGGGGCGTAAAAGTCACCCGTATCGAGATTAAAGACGTACAGCCACCAGCAGATCTCACCGCCGCGATGAATGCTCAAATGAAGGCGGAACGAAATAAGCGCGCAGATGTTCTTTCAGCTGAAGGTG
>Ga0316197_10002848_pt1 | contig 12328 bp, 9 predicted proteins | sample OudBiesiAoxic_MG_FD_204939 | JGI IMG/M metagenome (GOLD analysis project Ga0316197, IMG submission 204939) | Coastal sediment microbial communities from Oude Bieten Haven, Netherlands - site A oxic | ecosystem: Environmental > Aquatic > Marine > Coastal > Sediment | place: Netherlands...
CCGGCACCATGGTGCGCGGCATCGAGCTGATCCTGCAGGGACGCGATCCGCGCGATGCATGGGCCTTTGCCCAGCGTATCTGCGGTGTCTGCACCCTGGTACACGGCATTGCTTCGGTGCGTTCGGTAGAGGATGCACTGGGTATTGAAGTTCCCGCCAATGCACAGTTGATCCGCAACCTGATGATCGGCGCCCAGTACGTGCACGATCACGTGATGCATTTCTATCACCTGCATGCCCTTGATTGGGTTGATGTCGTTTCGGCCCTGTCGGCCGACCCGAAAGCCACCTCGGAACTGGCGCAGTCGATTTCGAGCTACGCCAAGTCCAGCCCGGGCTATTTCGCCGATACGCAGAAGAAACTGAAGACTTTTGTTGAAGGCGGCCAGCTGGGTATTTTTGCCAACGGCTACTACGGCCACCCGGACTACCGTCTGCCGCCCGAAGCCAACCTGATGGCGGTGGCGCACTACCTCGAGGCGCTCGAATGGCAGCGCAACGTGGTGCAGATCCACACCATTTTTGGCGGCAAGAACCCGCACCCGAACTTTATCGTGGGCGGCATGCCCTCCCCGATCAGCAACGACCCCAGTTCGGCTACCGGCGGCTCGGCTTCAACAGCGACCAATATCGTGACGCTGGGCCAGGTGCGCGACATCATCAAGCGCATGCGCGCCTTCGTCGACCAGGTCTACGTGCCGGATACGCTGGCCATCGCCGGTTTTTACAAGGACTGGTTTGCACGCGGCGAAGGCCTCGGCAATTTCATGACCTTTGGCGACTTCCCCTCTGCGATGGGCGGCGGAAACATGCTTCCGGCCGGCGCCATCCTGGGGCGGGACCTCTCGACCATCCATGAAGTCGACCTTTACGACCCGTCGCATGTGCAGGAATTTGTCAGCCACTCCTGGTACGACTACGCGGGCGGCAAGGAAACGGGGCTGCACCCGCACCAGGGTGAAACCACGCTGAACTACACCGGTCCGCAACCGCCATACGAACACCTCGACGTCGACGCCAGCTACTCCTGGCTGAAAGCGCCGCGCTGGAAAGGCCACGCGATGGAAGTGGGCCCACTGGCCCGTGTTTTGATGCTCTACGCTTCCGGCCACGAGCCGACCCAGGAACTGGCCAACATGGCTTTGGGCAAACTGGACGCCCCGATCGATGCAATGTTCTCCACCCTCGGCCGCACCGCGGCGCGCACGCTGGAGACCAAGATCATCGCCGACCAGATGGACTCCTGGCTGGATGAACTGATGGGCAACATCAAGACCGGCAACCTGGATGTGCATAACAACGAGAAGTGGGATCCATCCACCTGGCCAAAAGAAAGCAAGGGTTGCGGTTTCATGGAAGCCCCGCGCGGCGGCCTGGCCCACTACATCGTGATCAAGGACGGCAAGATTGATAACTACCAGGCGGTCGTACCCAGCACATGGAATGCCGGCCCGCGCGACCCGTCCGGCCAACCGGGCGCTTACGAGGCGGCCCTGATGGACAACCACCAACTGGCGATTGAAGACCAGCCGCTCGAGATCCAGCGCACCATCCACAGCTTCGACCCCTGCATCGCCTGCGCGGTGCACGTGAACGACCCGGATGGTGAGGAACTGGTACAGGTAAAGGTCAATTGAACATGTAGGAGCGAGCCTTGCTCGCGAACACTGACCGTCGCGAGCAAAGCTCGCTCCTACAGGAGAAGAAACATGACGACAAGAACTGACGCACAAGCCGCAGCCGATCGCTTCCTGGCGCTCAACAGCGGCAACCTCGCTGCCTACCTGGAGACCTGCGTAAGCTGCGGGCTCTGCGCGACCGCCTGTCACTTTTACGAGGTGACCGGCGATCCGAAATACACCCCGGCCTACAAGCTGTTCCCGATGGCCAGGGCGCATAAAAAGACGATGTGGCCGTGGAAATGGTTCGGCGGCCCATCCGTTACCGAGGAAGACCTGCAGGAATGGGAGGAACTCCTGTTTGACAGCTGCACCATGTGCGGCCGCTGCACCCAGGTCTGCCCGATGGGCATCGACATCGCCTCGATCGTGTCCGCCTCGCGCTCGGCCTTTGCCGCCGCTGGCCGCGGGCCAGAGGACTTCATGAAAGCCGCCGAGAACGTGCGCGAAAAAGGCAGCCCGCTGGGCGTGACGCCCGCGGTGTTCGATGGCCGCGTGGAATGGCTGGAGGACGACTACGAGGTCGACCTGCCGCTGGACCGTGACAAGGCCGATGTGCTGCTGACCGTTTCCTCCATCGAGCTTATGAAATACCCGAAATCCATCGTCGCAATGGCCCGCCTGATGAACCAGGCTGGCGTCGACTGGACGTTCAGCACCAAGGGTTACGAGGCCACCAACTTCGGCTTCCTGGCCGGCAAACCCGACCTGGCCAAGCTCGCCATCGACCGCCTGGTCGATACAGCGGAAGCCATCGGCGCCAAGACCCTGGTCATCCCGGAATGCGGTCACGCTTATGGCGTGCTGCGCTGGTCAGGCGCCAATATCCTCGGTCGCCCCCTGCCCTTCGAGGTGCTGCACATTACCGAGTACCTGTCACAGCTCAAGTCGGCAGGGAAACTCAGTTTCCGCCCGATGGAAGGTTCCATCACCTACCACGACCCCTGCCAGATCTCGCGCCGTGGCGGCGCCACGCAGGCGGCCCGCCACCTGCTGGAAGACGCTACCGATTTCCGCGAGATGACGCCCACCGGCGACATGAACTGGTGCTGTGGCGGCGGTGGCGGTGTACAGGCCATGGAGCGCGCGGCCGATCTGCGCCACAAGGTGTTCCAGATCAAGATGAAACAGGTCGAAGACACCGGCGCCAACATGATGATCTCCGCCTGCGCCAACTGCCGCCTGACCATGGACGGCAGCAAGGACTACTGGCACTGGGACCGCGAACTGGAAAGCCTGGTCGAACTCCTGGCCGAGCACCTGGTCGAAGACGACCCCCACCCCTTCGACGCCAAACCCCACCTGGCCACCAACGTCTAAAAATCAGGGGCCGGATACATTTATCCCGTTTAAATGTATCCGGCCCCATTTGTTACCATTTCCTAAACCATTGATATAAATCGAAGTTTGATAAGAGAGAAAAAGGTACCGGATCCATTTTTTACATTTAAATGGATCCGGTACCTTTTTTTGTTTTTTACTTGTGGTGCCAGTCTTCGAGTTCGGCTTCGGGGGGGCAGAGGCCGAGTTGTTCGCCTTCGGTGTGCACGCCCAGGCCGGTGACGGTGCGGTTGGCGTAGGCGAAATAGCCGGCTACCTGGTTGACTTCGAGGATCTGGCCGTCGCTCAGGCCGGCGTCGCGCATGGGGGCTATGTCGCAGTCCGCGATGGCGCCCGGGTCCAGGGTCAGTTTGCGTGCGTATTCCAGTGCGGTCTGCTCTGCCGGGGTGAACGGTTCACCGGGCTGGTCCTGTTGCAACTGCTCGAGACAGGCTTCGAATTTTTCCGGCTCCCTCGATAACTGGCGCTTCATGCCGACACCATGGTGCTTGGCGCAGTAGGAGCAGTTATTGAGCAGGCTGACCAGCACGCCCACGGCTTCCAGGAACCAGATGGGCAAATCATTGCGCGGGTGGTGCAAGGTGGCCTTGTACAAGCCCATATGCCCTTCCAGGGTATGCGGCCGCAGGCTGTGGATCTGCAGTACGTTATCGACCTGTCCGCCCGGGCCGGTGACCTTGTCGTAGATTTTTTCGAGCCGTCCGGTGGCATCTGAGGGGTGGATGACTTTGATAAACGGCATGGGTGATTCTCTTTCGTGAGTTTGCCTATATCATACGAGTATGTACCGCTTCATTCCCTTGTTTTTTGTTTGCGCAGCCACCGCCAGCCCGGCCCTGGCCCAGAGCCAGACCCCGGCTCAGCCGGTGCGCGTGGCCACTTTCAATATCGCGATGGGATTCGACCGCCAGGGCGAGATGGCAGAAGCACTGGAAGCAGGTGGACACCCGCGACTGCTGCAGGTCGCCGAGACCCTGCAGCGCGTTCGTCCCGACATCGTGCTGCTCAACGAGTTTGACTACGACCCGGACGTCGATGCCGCGGCCCTGCTGATGCAGAACTACCTGGCCGACGGCCTCAATGGCCAGGATGGCATCAGCTACCCCTGGCACTTCAGCGCCACGGTCAACACCGGCGAGGACAGCGGCCTGGACCTGGACGGCGACGGTAAAACCGGTGGCCCCGGTGACGCCTGGGGTTTTGGGCACTTTCCCGGCCAGTACGGCATGCTGGTGCTCTCGCGCTACCCTTTGCTCGAAGACAGGACCCGCACTTTCCAGCAATTCCCCTGGTCCGCCCTGCCCGGCGCCCGGCAGCCCCTAAACCCGGACGGCAGCGCTTTCTACCCGCCCGAAACCTGGCAACAACTGCGGCTGAGTTCCAAGAGCCATTGGGACCTGGTATTCAACATCGACGGCCAGCAACTGCACTTGCTGGCCCACCACCCGACGCCGCCGGTATTCGACGGCCCGGAAAACCGCAACGGGCTGCGTAACTACGACGAAAACCGTTTCTGGAAAACCTATTATGAAGCCGGTTCGAAGGATACTCCCTGGCTGCTCGATGATACCGGCCGCAGCGGCGGCATCGCCCAGGATGCCCGCTTTGTCATCGCCGGCGATTTCAACGCCGACCCGCTGGACGGCGACTCCGTTCCGGGCGCTATGGATCAACTGCTGGACGCCGCCTGGATCAACAACAGCTGCCTGCCCGCCAGTAGCGGCGCTGCCGAGGCCAGTCGCCTGCAGGGCGGCCTCAATGAGGAGCACAGCGGAAACCCTGCCCTCGACACCTCGGACTTCAATGACCGCTACACGGGCAACCTGAGGCTGGACTACCTGCTTCCCTCGGCAAACCTGCAGCCTGTCGACTGCGGTGTGTTCTGGCCGGCGCAAGGCGAGCCCGGCCATCAACTGACCGGAGCCTCCGACCACCGCCTGGTATGGATCGACCTGCAACTGTGAACACCCTGAAACAGCTTTACCGGGATACCATCCGGCAGCACGCCGCCGAACCCGTCGGCTTCCGCAAAAACATCGAGCCGACCCACCACCACGAAGGCCTGAATCCCCAATGCGGGGATCGCATCGAAATATTCCTGAAAATCACCAGCGGCATGATCGAGGACATCGCCTTTGAAGGCGAGGCCTGTACGATCTGCATGGCGTCGGCGTCGCTGATGTGTGAATACCTCGCCGGCCAGGCGGTCGAGGTGTTGGGTGAACGTAAACAGGCCCTGCAGAGCGCTTTGCGGGAGCGGCAGGAACCGGCCGATATCGGCTGCCTGTCGCCGCTGCTCGGGGTCAGGCCCTACCCCAGCCGCATCCAGTGCGCCACCCTGCCCTGGAACACCGCCGACAAAGCGCTGAATAACGATGCTATTCGCATGGAAAAATCCGTCCCGGGCGGCTAAAGTGAAGGTTGGAGGTCGACATGACCGCAGGTCACAAAGGCGAGCATTCAAAGGATCCGTTTGAAGGCCTGATCAAGGCCCTTGAATTCGTTCGCGCCGAAGTTGACAGCTACGCCGAATCCCGGAGCACCCTGGTAGCTGAATTGCCTGAGGAACGGCAGGACAGCGCGCGCAACCTGCTGCGCTACATGGCGCTGCGAAACCGCGACCTGCGCCCCCTGCAGGAACAGCTGGCCCATATCGGCCTGTCCTCGATCGGACGTGCCGAGTCCAACGTGCTGGCAACGCTCGATTCCGTATTGCATAACCTTTACGTGCTCAGCGGCCGGGACGCCACCGCGGCAGGCGATTCCAGCATTTACCGTTCCTTCGACCTGCTCACTGCCCGCCTGGAACAGAACACCATCCGCCTGCTCGGCGATCCGCCCAAGAACCGCCGTGCCCGGATCATGGTGACCATGCCGGAGTCCGCCGCCAACGACTACATGATGCTGCACCGGCTGGTAGAGGGGGGGATGGATTGCATCCGCATCAACTGCGCCCACGGCGGCCCCGATAACTGGGAACAGATCATCCGGCAGAAGCGCTATGCCGAGCGCGTCATGGGCCGCAGTTGCAAGGTGCTGATGGACTTGCGCGGCCCGAAAATCCGTACCGGCCCGATGGAAGCCGCAGCGGCGGTGTTCAAGGTCAAGGCGGTCAAGGATGAATACGGCAAGCTGGTCCGGCCGGCCCGGATCTGGCTGACCAACGACCCGGGCCAGGGTAACGAGTGCGGCTCGGCCGATGCCTGCCTCAAGGTTTCGCGGGACTGGCTCGCCTCGTGCAGCGTGCACGACAAGATCAGGCTCAAGGACGCCCGCGGGGCAAAACGGCGCTGGCGCATCATCGAAGTCGGCCGCCACGGTTGCTGGGTGGAATCCGTCAAGACCACCTACCTGCAGGACGACACCCGCCTGAATCTTGCGGGCGAGGATGACGGTACCGCCCTCGAAGGGCTGCCCGAACGACAGAGCGTCATCCGGGTACGCAGCGGTGACAAGCTGAAGGTCACCTGCAGCAAGCGGCCCGGCAGGCCGTCACTGATCGACCGGGACGGCGTCCAGCTCCGGCCGGGACGGGTTTCCCTGCCGATCCCCGCGGTCTACCGCGATGCCCAACCGGGCGATTCGATCAGTTTCGACGACGGCCGCATCGCCGGTATCATCGAAAAATGCGCAAAGGACCGCCTGCAGGTGCGCATCACGCACACCCGCAAACCCGAGGAAAAACTGCAGGCCGACAAGGGCATCAACCTGCCCGATACGCAACTCGACCTGCCCGCCCTGAGCGCCGAGGACATCGCGGACCTCGAATTTGTCGCGGCCAATGCAGACATGATCGGCCTGTCGTTCACCAACACGCCGGACGACGTGCGCGAGTTACGTCAGCGCCTGCTGGAACTGGGTTTCGACGATGTCGGCGTGGTCGTCAAGATCGAGACCAAGCGCGGATTCAATAACCTGCCCGGGATTCTGCTCGAAGCACTCAAATTCCCGGCCTGCGGCGTGATGATCGCCCGCGGCGATCTGGCCGCCGAGTGCGGTTTTGAGCGCATGGCCGAGTTGCAGGAAGAAATCCTCTGGATCTGTGAATCAGCTCACGTGCCCGTCGTCTGGGCGACCCAGGTGCTGGAAGGCCTGACCAAGCGCGGCCACGCCAGCCGCGCGGAAATTACCGATGCCGCGATGGGGCAGTCGGCTGAATGCGTGATGCTGAACAAGGGCCCGTATATCCTGGAAGCCGTCAGGACCCTTAACGATATCCTGCAGAGGATGCAGGATCACCAGACCAAGAAACGGTCGATGTTGAGAAAACTGGGCCTGGCCGCGGATTGCGCCACGACCGGGCCCTTTAGTACATACTAACTGTCACACCGATGTGACTGGACGTTGCTGTAAATCGGTCCGTAATTCTCGTAACCCTCGAACGGGCCGCTTTGCACCGTAACCCACACCTGGCCGAACATTTCTGCATTCGCCGTTTCGTGATCGTTACCGAAACACACGACCGCGTGTCCATCGCCCGGGTAATCCGGGTTGGCGGAAACGTATTCGAGCAATGCGTAGAAATTGCAGTTGTCGCCAAAATCGCCCAACTCGCCAAAATCCATGATGTGGCCGGAGATTTCGACCGGAACGGTCCAGCCTTCGTCCGCCAGGTTGAAATGCCCGGCTGCCTCGGCGTCACAGCTCTCTACGCTGAACCCGAAGCTGGCCTTGCTGTCGCCAGGCCCTGCCGTATCAGCCCAACCGCCACCGGTGTACATGCCCGGTGAACAGGCTACAAGAAACATCACACTCGAAACTACCATTGCTGTTTTTATCATTGTCCTCATGACTTTCTCCTTACAAACCGCGTAGCCGCCGGAGGCTGCTACCGGCTCAACATCCTCCGTTTTTGAATTCAGTGATTGAAAATTGCGTCCGTTCGCCGTTCAACGGCAGACCGGCCACGTCTTTGTTTTGAGGAGAAACAGAATGACAGCGTGGAGAGCGCTGCTCGATGGCAACGCTGCGTCTACAACAACGGCTATATTCAGGCCGGTACATCCGAGTTCTCCTCTCAGCTGAATCCATCATAAGCAGGAGGGGGTTAGGGTGTGATGAACGGAATGTTTAGCAGGGTTTAAGCGCTTGTTTATCAATGATTAAGCAACATTTATGTCGCCCTAAGCGTAACTTTATCAAGCGCTAAGAAAGTCTTTATCCAGTCTTAAGAACACGCTCTTTCAGCTTGTGGATCTGGTCGCGAACCCGGGCGGCATCCTCGAATTCCAGTTGCTCGGCGTGTTTGAACATCTTCTTTTCGAGTTCCGCAACAGCGCGGCCCAGGTTTTCCGGCCTGACATCGGCGTATTCGCCGGCTTTCTCGGCCACGCGGGTGGCGCGCCGGTCGTAGCGCCGGCCGCTGTCGTGCGCACTGTCCATGACGTCGGCAACTTTCTTTTCGATGGTTTTCGGCGTGATGCCGTGTTCGAGGTTGTACTCGACCTGCTTGCTGCGGCGGCGATCGGTTTCCGCCATCGCCCGCTCCATCGAACCGGTAATACGGTCCGCATAGAGGATCGCCTTGCCGCGCAGGTTACGCGCAACACGCCCGATGGTCTGGATCAGGGAAGAATCGGAACGCAGGAACCCTTCACGGTCGGCGTCAAGGATTGCCACTAAAGAAACTTCTGGCATATCAAGACCTTCACGTAATAAGTTAATGCCAACTAACACATCAAATTCACCCAGCCGAAGGTCACGGATGATCTCAACACGCTCCACCGTATCGATATCGGAATGCAGGTATCGCACCCGGATACCATGTTCGGACAGGTACTCGGTGAGGTTTTCCGCCATGCGCTTGGTCAGCGTCGTCACCAACACCCGGTCGCCCTTTGCGGTGCGCTTGTTGATCTCCGACAGCAGGTCGTCGACCTGGTCGGTCGCCGGCCTGACTTCGACCTCGGGGTCGATCAGGCCGGTCGGACGTACGACCTGTTCCACCAGGTCACCCGAGCGCTCGATTTCGTAGGGGCGCGGCGTGGCCGAGCAGAAAATCATCTGCGGCGCCCTGGCCTCCCATTCCTCGAACTTCAGCGGCCGGTTGTCGAGCGCCGACGGCAGCCGGAAGCCGTACAGCACCAGGTTTTCCTTGCGTGAGCGGTCGCCCTTGTACATCGCGCCCAGCTGGGGAACCATCACGTGGCTCTCGTCCAGCACCACCAGCGCGTCGTTGGGCAGGTAATCAAACAGGGTCGGCGGCGCCTCCCCTGCCCCGCGGCCGGTCAGGTGGCGCGAGTAGTTCTCGATGCCGTTGCAGTAACCCAACTCCAGCATCATCTCGAGGTCGTAGCGCGTGCGCTGCTCCAGCCTCTGTACCTCGACCAGTTTGTGGGCCTCGCGTAACTGCTCCAGCCGCTGTTTCAATTCCACCGCGATCGATTCGGTGGCGTCGAGTACGACCTGGCGCGGCGTGACATAGTGCGATTTGGGGTAAATCGTGATGCGCTGGAGTTTTTGCAGAATCTCGCCGGTCAGCGGGTCAAGCACGCAGAGCGATTCAATTTCCTCGTCGAACAGCTCCACGCGGATGGCCTGGGCCTCTTCATCGCCCGGGAAAATATCGATGATGTCACCGCGCACGCGGTAGGTGCCGCGACGCAGTTCGAAGTCATTGCGGCTGTACTGCATTTCGGCCAGGCGGCGCAGAATGGCGCGCTGGTCGATGGTTTCCCCTTTGGAGAGGTGCAGCACCATGCTCAGGTATTGCGTGGGATCACCGAGGCCGTAGATCGCCGAAACGGTGGCCACGATGATGGTATCCCGGCGTTCCAGCAGGGCCTTGGTGGCCGACAGGCGCATCTGTTCGATGTGCTCGTTGACCGACGCGTCTTTCTCGATATAGGTATCGGAAGACGGCACGTAGGCCTCGGGCTGGTAGTAGTCGTAATAGGAAACGAAGTACTCCACCGCGTTCTGCGGAAAAAAGTCGCGGAACTCGCCGTACAGCTGGGCCGCCAGCGTCTTGTTCGGCGCCATGATCAGGGTCGGCCGCTGCACACGGTTGATGACATTGGCGATGGAAAAGGTCTTGCCGGAGCCGGTTACGCCGAGCAGGGTCTGGTGCGCCAATCCGTCCCGCAAGCCTTCTACCAGCTTATCAATGGCCTGCGGCTGGTCGCCGGCGGGCTTGAATTTGCTTTGTAAAACAAAGGACTTGGCGGCTTTTTCTGGCATCGGGCTGCTTCTCTTTATTCTCGCCGGGTCATGCAGGGAATTTGCTATTATACGTGCAGACGGGGTTGAGAGAGACCCTGGGGGGAGAGAGAAATAATGACCAGGACATCGTCCCGGCTTGACCTGATCAAGCCTTCCGCCACCATCATGGTGACGATGAAAGCCATGGAGCTGAAGGCCCAGGGCAAGGACATCGTATCCCTGGGGGCCGGCGAACCGGACTTCGATACACCCTCGCATATTCGTGAGGCGGGCATCGCGGCTATCAACGAGGGCAAAACCCGCTACACAGCGGTTGATGGCACGCCCGAGCTCAAGGCCGCCATCATCGACAAATTGCGGCGCGATAACTCGCTTGAGTTCTCGGCGCAGGAAGTGATTGCATCGAACGGCGCCAAGCAGTGCCTGTACAACCTGATGGTCGCCGCACTCAACCACGGCGACGAAGTGATCGTGCCGGCGCCCTACTGGGTCTCCTACCCCGACATGGTCAAGCTGGCCGACGGCCAGCCCGTCATCCTGGCTACCACGGCGGAAAATGATTTCAAGATCACCGCAAAACAGCTGCAGAACTCGCTGACCGAAAATACGCGCATGATCATCCTGAACTCGCCTTCCAACCCGACCGGCAAAGTGTACAGCGAAGAAGAGTACCGGGAGATCGGCGACGTATTGCTCGAACACCCGAAAGTGCTGATCGCCTGTGATGACATCTACGAGTTCATTTACTGGGGTGAGGGCTCCTACCGCACCTTCCTCAATACCTGCCCGGAACTGCGCGACCGCACACTGGTGATCAACGGCGTTTCCAAGGGTTACGCCATGACCGGCTGGCGCATCGGCTACCTGGCCGGCCCGGAAGACCTGGTCAAGGCCATGCGCAAGGTACAGAGCCAGAGCACGTCCTGCCCGGGATCGGTCTCACAGGCCGCCTCGGTTGCTGCACTGGTCGGGCCGCAGGATTGCGTGCAGGAAATGCGCCAGGCCTTCGAGGCGCGCTATGAATTCATGTACGAGGCCCTGAACACCCTGCCCGGCGTGCAGTGCGCCAGCTGCGATGGGGCTTTTTACGCCTTTCCGTCATTCCAGGACTTTATCGACGGCCGCGAGGATATTTCCAATGACGTGGAATTGGCCGCCTGGATGCTGGAAGAAGCCGGTGTGGCCACCGTGCCCGGTTCGGCCTTTGGCGCGCCCGGCCACCTGCGCCTGTCCTATGCCGCCGGCATGGACTTCCTCGAGGATGCCGTGGGAAGAATGAAGGCCGCGATGGGCTGACAGGTGTAGGAGCGAGCCTTGCTCGCGACCGCGATATCGCGAGCAAGGCTCGCTCCTACAAAAACTGTCCATGTTTTCCGACAGACGGATCGTTTGTCGTATCTCACAATACCCCCCATGAAGATCCACGGCCACGGCACCGGAACAACCGTCATCGAACTGATGGTCACCCTGTGCATTGCAGCCATCCTGCTGACCGTGGCGGCGCCCGCCCTGGAGTCCTTCAGCAACCGCCAGAGGATGAAAGCGGCCGTCAGCGCGCTGCACAACGACCTGTTGGCGGCCCGCAGCCAGGCCGTGTACCGCAACGCGGTGGTAACCGCCTGCCCGGGCGCCCCGGATTCGGGCTGTACCGGCGCCAGCGACTGGACCGGCGGCTGGATCGTTTTCGAAGATATCAATGGCGACCGGCAGCGCCAGCAAAGTGAATTCCTGCTGCGCCATGGACAGCCGTTCGAAGCGATCGAGATCCACGCCCCCGCCAGCCGGCAGGAGATCCGCTTCTTCCCGGACGGCAGTACACCGGGCAGCAACGGCAGCATCAGCCTGTGCGGACGGGGTGGCCCGGATGGTGCAAAGAAACTGGTTATCTCCAATATCGGCAGGATTCGCCGCGATGCCTATCCGGGGATCAATTCCAGCCTCTGCCCGGCCTGAATACCGCACGACAGGCCGCCAACAGCAGGTATAATGGAGACAGGTGCACTTTTTGCCGAAAAAGCAGGGATTTGACCTTGACTCCCCTGCCCAAAGAACGCAAAATACCGCGCCTTACACAATTCCCCAGTAGCTCAGTCGGTTAGAGCGGGTGACTGTTAATCACTAGGTCCGCGGTTCGAGTCCGTGCTGGG
>Ga0316197_10002849_pt1 | contig 12320 bp, 10 predicted proteins | sample OudBiesiAoxic_MG_FD_204939 | JGI IMG/M metagenome (GOLD analysis project Ga0316197, IMG submission 204939) | Coastal sediment microbial communities from Oude Bieten Haven, Netherlands - site A oxic | ecosystem: Environmental > Aquatic > Marine > Coastal > Sediment | place: Netherlands...
CTGCCCGGAGTTCATGAACGCCTTCATCGCCACACTCGCCAGCATCGCCAGCGCCCCGCCACCGAGGGCGCCGCGCATCGAGTCGCCTCCACCGCCGAGCAGGGAGCCCAGCACGGCGCCGATGCCGCCAGCCTTGGCGGGACTCGACGCCGCGCCGCTCAGTCCGCCCTGCACCACGTCGCGCAGGCTGCTCAACAGGTCGCCTGCACCGCTGCTGCCAGCACTGGCACCACCGGCGAACGGAATGTCGAACTTGTCACGCTGCAGATCATCCATGGTACGGCCGATCCGGTCGTTTCCGGACGATGTCATGGCATTCTGCAGAAAGCCCCCGATCAGGTCACCGAAATTCATAAGGTTGTCATCTCCTCGAGTAGTTTTTTTAGTCTGGCCGCCACGCGGCCTTCCGCCGGGACGCAACGGCACGGATGCGTCCATGAATCGGCTCAGCTCGGCTGACGATACGCCGCCGCAGCGTTGCCATCAGCGACAATCCGCCGAACGCAGACTATCGCCCATCGATCGAATAGACATAAGCAGTTTTTGTCGGGGATTTGGCGTCGATCCACTTACCCAGCCCATTCTGGATAGCGACAAAGGCGCCATACGCACGGCGCGCCATCTTCCCCGAATAGGCCTCGTCCGGGTCCGCGTATTTGAAGCTGAACTCGGCCAGCAGCGGGGCCTCGCCCTGCTCGCTGTCGTACCACAGGGTCAGCGAGCACTCGGCTGACACCTCCGGCTTGTTGCGGATCTTGAAGCTTGTGCCCTTGACGACGCGTTCATAAGCGGTGAGGCCGCCGACAACGCTCAGGGGTTCGGTTTCCGGAAATTCGTCGACCGAGTCCGGAAGCCCGGGATAGAGTTTGGCGACGACCTTCAGGGTCTCCAGTTCCGTGTCATCCTTCACCAGGGTATTACTCGAGAAGCTGTAGAGCGACTGAAAGGGCGGTTTGATGTCCTCCTCGAACTTCAGATCCGGTTCGAAGCCGTCGGCCGGTTTCATGTCGCGGTCCTGACTGATGAACCGGTCCGGGTGGCGGAACTTCAGGGTCACCTCGCGCTCGCCAGCCTCCCGGTCGACGCGTTCGCGAAACGCATAGTCGCTGGTCCGGAGCCATTTATCCGCGGTGTCGAAAAAGCGCACCTCGCGCCGCCTATGTTCGACGTCATCGGTACCACTGACCGCTATCGCATGCGGAATGATGATCGCCGCCAGCTCGCCCCATAGCGTGCCAGCCGCCTTCTTCAGGTGCTCCTCATCGCCGGCGAAGCGGGCGGCGTCGAGCATCAGTTTGTATTCGCGCGAGCCAATCGTCTGCATATCTTAGGGTTCCTCGGGAGATGGGTCGGCAGCAGCGCCCGATTGTAGCAGCCGGCCGAATAAGCGGCGACGAAGGCGGCACCCGGTCAGCGCAGCCCGTCCTATCTCTGACGACGTCGTCGTGCGCGAGCATTCCGGAACGACAACCCCACGTTGGGCCATCTGGCCCACTGGCGAATAATATCTATTAATTCCGCAACTTATAACTTTCCCACTGGCAGCGGCCCGGCGGCATCGACCTGTGGTGCAGCCATCAAGGTGTCACAGAATGTTCACACCCTGGTAACAACACTTGTGCACGCTGCTCGCACACACATAACAAGCGGAGCTCCGTCTCGCCATGTCACATTCCACGAGTCGCAATAGTCCGCCGGCCCCCATTCTTGTTCCGGTAGATTTCGAGCCGGCGGCCCGATCCGCGTTGATTACCGGTGCCCGGCTGGCGATGAGTACCGGCGCCCCGCTCAAGATACTGCACGTGGTCCACGAACCGGCCGACAAGCCCAGTTACTACGAGCGCCGCAGTGCGGGCGATATAATGTTGCCGATCGACGAGGTGGCCGGCCGGATGTTGCAGGATTTCCTGCTGGACATCTACCGACTGAACCCCGAGCTCGAGAACCTGGAGACCCCCGATACGCTCCTGGTGCACGGGCTCCCGTGTACCCGCATCCCTGAAGTGGCCAGCCTGATCGGTGCGAGCCAGGTCGTCATTGGGCAGCACAGGACCAAAGGGATTCTCGGCAACCTGTTTGCCCTCCCGTCGGAGCGGATCGCAAACAGATGTGATGTGCCGGTTACGATCGTCTACTCGGATGCGCCCCCGCAGCATGCCGAGCATCCACCTCAGCTGGTTCCTGTAGATGGCGACCATGTGGCTGCGATGCGTTGAGGGGCGCAGTGGAGGCTGGGGTCGCGGAATAAGGCAACCCCGACATCGCACCACCCTCTGGCGGATTGTGCGCCTGCTTGATTACAGGCGCTCCGCCCGCACCTTGATCACCGAACGCTCATCCGCCTCCAGTACGCTCAGTCGATAACCCTGCTCCTCCACATGATCACCGACCGAGGGGATATGGCGTAGCCGACTGATAATGAGCCCGCCTATCGTATGCGCCTCCTCCACCGGAAACTTGGCGTAAAGGATATCGTTGACCTCGGAAATCGGCGTCCTGCCACTCATCAGATGGCTGTCCTCGTTCTCGTGCTCGATGTAGACACGCTGCTTGGGGTGGTACTCATCGAAGTCGTATCCCACATCGATCTCGCCAACCACCTCTTCGAAGACATCCTCCATCGTGAGAATGCCCACCGCAGAGCCAAACTCGTCCACCACCACCGCCATGTGATCGTCTCGGGCCTGCAGTTGCGGGAGGGCCATATCGATCGTCTGTTTGGGCGATAGAAACAGTACCGAGTTCAGATAGTTCGAAATTGGCTTCTGCAGGATATCGGGGTCCATCAGATCCCAGGAACTCAGCGTGAGGACACTCTTGATATTGGTGATGTTTCCCCGGTAGATCGGCAGGCGGTTGAAGCCGTACCTCATCACCAGGCGCACGGCCTCCTTCATCGGGCGAGCCTCGTTCAGGCCGACCACATCGGCAAGCGGAATCATCGCCTCCCCGACGGTAGTATCACCAAAACGTATGATTCGTCGGATCTTCTTGCGGTCGATCACCGATGGACTGCCGGCAGATTCGGACACGTCGAGCATCACCCGTAGCTCCTCACGGGTGATGAACATGTTCTGCGGAATCGTTCCGCCACCGACGATGCGTGTGATAAAGCGTGCCACACGGCTGAAGACGAAGATCACCGGATAGAAGAGATAGGAAAAGAAACGCAGGCCATAGATTGCCCGGCTGGCAATGGTATCCGCCTTCTGCTGGAAAATGCTCTTTGGGACGACCTCGCCCAGAATCAGCAGCACGGGCGTCAACACGACGACTGAAATCAGGTCACCCGAGGCACCGAAATGATCGATGAATATCAAGGCGCCCAGGGTGGATATGGTGACCGTCGCGATATTGGTTCCTACCAGCGTGGTGCCCAGGATGACATCCGGGGTGCGGAACAACTTCAGCACCATCCCGGCACCGCGGTCCCCGGTCTTCGCCATATGCCGCAACTTGACCTTGTCCGAGTTCACCATCGCAATCTCTGAACCCGAGAAGAAGGCCTTCAGCACCAGAAACAGCACAATGAGCAAGAGTTCGATATACCAGTCCATCAGTCTTCCCCCGACCGGCGTGTTTCGTCAGTCACCTTGTCGGACACATCGCCAGGCTGCCCAAGCTGATCGACCGGATCCTCCTGCTGACTGCCGTCGGACAACTCATCCCGCCCTTCTCCTTCGATCGTGCGCTGCTCCGATGAAGACATCTTCTGCACCTGCAGCTGGCTGATCCTCAAGCCCTTGCGTTGCTTCACGACGAAGCGATAACCATCGTTGGTCACCTGATCACCGGGTTCGGGCAGGCGATCGAACAGTCGGAAGGCCACGCCGCCGATTGTGGCCATCACCGGATCTTCGATATCGAAGTTGGTGAGATTGTAGAAGTCTGCCAGACGCATATCGCCGGGGACGACATAGCTGTTCTCGTCATCCTCCTTGTAATATTCCTGCCCCGCCATCTTCCCCGAGATCTCGCCGAAGATGAACGTCAAGACGTCTTTCATCGTGACGATACCGAAAACCTCGCCGTATTCGCCCAGGATGATCGCGACCCGGGTATTGTGCGACTGAAAATAATCGAACATCTCGTCCACCTTTTTGGTGGGAGGCACGAAATGCGCCGGTTTCAGGATCATATCGAGGGTGACTGACGACAGATCACCGCCGCCCCTGACCAGCTTCAGGACATCTTCCGAATGGATGAACCCGATCACATTGTCCCAGTGACCCTGGTACACGGGGACGCGGGGATGGCGATAGCTGCGGAACTGCTCAATCAGTTCCGCCACGGGGAGATCCGCGTCGAGGAACAATATGCGGGGACCGGGTGTCATGATGCGCGAAATATCCGTTTCCGTCGCCTCCAGCAGATTGTCAATCAATACCCTTTCGGTGGCATCGATGATCCCGGTCTCTTCCCCTTCTTCGAGCAGCGTTCGGAGTTCGTCCGGCTGCAGGATGTTTTCCCGATCGACGTCGTCCCCGACGACCATGGTGGTTATCCGGTCAGCCACCACACGCACCGCCTCGCGCAATGGCGTTATCAGGACCATCCAGCGCGGCAGAATGCGCGCACTGATCACCGTGCTGAACTTGATGGGGAAACTGACCGCGATCGTCTTCGGCGTCACCTCGCCGATCAACAGGAGCAGCGGCACCATGATCAGGACGTTGATCCAGCCCACGTCCTGCTCACCGAAGACGAGCAGCAGTATCGCCGTCATATTGACCGCGGATGCGATGTTGACCAGTTCGTTGCCGCACAGGATGGAGATGATCAGGCGGCGCGGCTCATCCAGCATCGCGTGAATGCTGTCGGCATCGCCGTGGCGTGACTGCCTGAGTTTTTGCAGATCTATGCGACTGAGCGAAAACAGCGCGGTCTCCGAACCGGAGAAAATCGCCGACAGCAGCAGGAACAGCGCCTGAAGGAAGATGCGGACGTAAAGCTCCACATTGTGGAGATCGATGGCGAACGTATCAGCAAGCGCATTGATGTCGCCCATAGTCGTGCCCGATATTATCGTTATCCGATTCGCGGCCGAATCTTTGATGTGCAATCAGCCGGACGATGGCGGCGCACCCGGTCATGGCACCTCCAGCGCAAAAAAACGCCGGCCCAAGAAGATGCCGTCGCGCATGAGGATAGCGCCCTTGCTTTGTCAGGTCGAGTCGCGAAGGCCCAGCCACGGCTGCATGCGACGACATCTTTGGCGCGCCGGGCGCTGACGAATCCGAACGGGCTTTGCGAAATGGACGCCTGTCAGCGTGCGCCGCCCGGTCGAGGTCGAACCGCTATCGGATAGCCTCGGTACTCGTGGGATGAGCGACGGAGCCTTCCAGCGAAGGGCCGATCTGTTGACCCGCCGGGCAAAGCCGACCCGCATGCCGAGCATTTTTTGCTGCCAATAGCCGTTTCCCGGTTTTTTTGTTAGGTTTCTGGGACACTGGCGTGCTGGGGGCCTCGCTCTGAGCCCGCCGGCCTCACCTTTAAAGGTCTGCGCAACATTGGATTTGACCCTCTGGATCGAGCTGATCCTTTTTGTCGTTCTGCTCGGCTTCTCCGCGTTCTTTTCGAGTTCGGAGAACTCGCTGTTTCCGCTCAACAGCATGCAGATCGAGAAAATGCGCTTTGCGTGCCTGATAGCTGGGCTGGGCGGTGCGGGCGGTAACCGACTGGTTCACCACCCTGATCGTCGGAGCCGAACGCTCCCCGGGCATCGGCGGGCCAAGCGCCAGTATTCCGACGCGTATGGACCCTGCAGTGAACGTCCGCGCCGCGGCTTCGGCCGTTATCCGGCACTTTGATTTTACCGCAGGACACAGATGACAGACGCACAAGACAAGCAGGACACCCGGCCACACGACACGCAGCGAGCAGCTGTTCGCACAGGCGCTGGTCCAGCCGGCGGCGACGCCGGCGGTCCTGGCGACAAGGCATTGGATACAGGGTCGGAATGGGCTCGTGCCAGGGACAGTCTCAAGACCAAATGGATCGCTTCGGTGGTCGCGTTCTGGGTCAGTGCGTCGGTCTGGGGAGTCGTGTTGTTCATCGACGGCAAGGTCAATCTGATCCTCACCTCGATCGTCCTCGGCATGCTGGTTATCGGGATGTGGCTGAAGACCCGGTACCAGTTGCATCTGCGCAACGAACCCACAGAGGCATCCGCACGTGGCCAAGATAATTGACCTGGCCTGCGGTGTTGCCGATGTGCACCATCGGTATCACCAGATCCACGGCGCCATTTTCGGTGCTGCCTCGTTTCACCTCATCATCGATGCACTGCTCGGCAGACGCCGACATGCGTATCAGGAGTTCTCGGGCAACCTGAAAGACCTGCAGATCGAGCTCGCCACGCTGGAGGCGCAGGTAACCGATCTCGAGCAGCGAGAATCCGCCCGAGGGACCGAGCGCGAGCTGCGACAAATGCTGCTCGAATACACGAGGGTCTTGAGCAAGGCCATTGCCGGACTGGGCAACATCTTTGCGAACCTGGAGCAGGACGAATCGGCATACCGCGATCCTGGATCCGACGGCCGCTCCCGTTTCACACGGGACAAGCTCGAATATGACCACCTTATTTCAGAGCTGGAACGCCTGGGGACGAGGCTGAACAAGCTGTTCTCCAACTACTGAGAGACCAGGCCCCGGACCAGCCTGCCGACATCACCCTTGGCGAGGCCAACTCTCGCCGGATTTCAATGGTAATCATAGCGATGGGCGGGCGTCAGGGTTGCCGGTCGAACCGGTTGACCGCTACCAGGCGCCGGCATTTGCTCGAAGTCATAAAAGTGTCAGAAAACGCCGCCCCGTCGCCTGCAGCGATTGCCGAAACGGGTTAACTGGCGCATTTTACGGACAGTGGACGCCACAAAATCCGTCTCGGTACAAGAATTGAAATATGTACACAGCCGCAAGGTGCACACTCGGCCCGGCGTTTGTGCAATCCGCCGAATCACCCGAAAGGAGAATAAAGATGAAATCGACCAACCCGATGGCTGCCCTGTTCGGCAAGTCACCGTTCAAGCCCATACAGGCGCACATGCGCGTCGTCGTCGAATGCGTAGCCGAGGTCCCGCCGCTGTTTCAGGCGTTGATCGATGGTGACCAGGGCAAGCTGGAAATCCAGAAAGGCCTGATCTTCGAAAAGGAACAGGCCGCCGACGAGATCAAGAACGAACTGCGCGGGCGACTGCCCAAGAGCCTCCTGATGCCGGTCGACCGGCGAGACCTGCTCGAGGTGCTGGCCATGCAGGATTCCATCGCAGACACCGCGCAGGATATCGCCGGCCTTCTGGTCGAACGTCGTATGGAGGTGCCGCAGGGCATGGGCGAACCCCTGATGGCCCTGGTCAACCGCTGTATCGATACCTGCAACGCGGCAGGCGAAATCATCCAGGAGTTGGACGAGCTGGTGGAGATGGGCTTTCGCGGCCGCGAGGCGAACCAGGTCGAAGAGATGATGACGAAACTCAACCAGATCGAGGACGAAACCGACGAAATGGGCATGCAGCTGACGCGCAGCCTGTTCGCCCAGGAGGACAGCATGTCTCCGGTATCGGTGATGTTCTGGTATCAGCTGATCCAGTGGATCGGTGACCTGGCCGACTATGCGGAAAAGGTCGGCGACCGACTCCGCTTGCTGATCGCACGCTGAATACGGGCCCGCCGCACGCGAGCGCCTGAAACCATCCCGCAGCTGCCATTCAACGCAGCGCACGACCAAAAGAATAGGTAAAAGCAATGGAAATCATCTCCGAATACGGCACGATCTTCATGATCATGGCGATCGTCTTCGGCCTCTACATGACCTGGGGCATCGGCGCCAACGATGTCGCCAATGCCATGGGCACCTCGGTCGGCTCTGGTGCCATCACAGTAAAACAGGCAATCCTGATCGCCGCCATTTTCGAATTCGCCGGCGCCTTCATTGCCGGCGGCACCGTAACCAAGACCATCCGCAAGGGGATAATCGACCCCACGGCGATAGAGGGGAGTCCGGAACTACTCGTCTACGGCATGCTGGCCGCCCTTTTGGCGGCCGCGATCTGGTTGATGATCGCGTCCTACCGCGGCTGGCCGGTATCCACCACCCACTCGATCGTCGGCGCCATTGTCGGTTTTGCCATCGCCGGTATCGGAATGGATGCGGTGAACTGGGGCAAGATCGGTCAGATCGCCGCCAGCTGGCTGGTCTCGCCGCTGCTGGGCGGGATTATCGCGCTGCTGCTGATGTTGAGCATCCGCAAGCTGATACTGAACGCCGAGAATCCATTCGCCAAGGCAAAGACCTACGGCCCCATCTACGTGTTCCTGGTCGGCTTCATCGTCAGCCTGGTCACCATGTTCAAGGGCCTGAAGCACATCAACCTCGAGTTCTCGATGGGCCAAAGCTTCCTGTTGGCCGTGGTCTTCGGCCTCATTGTCGCGTTCATCGGCAAGCTGATGATCAACCGGGTCCAGGTGGATGAGACCGCGGATCGTGACTTCCACTATGCGAGCGTCGAAAAGGCCTTCGTGCCGATGATGATATTCACCGCCTGTGCAATGGCCTTCGCGCATGGTTCCAACGATGTGGCGAACGGTATCGGCCCGCTGGCAGCAGTCGTCGCGATTGTCGAAAGCGGCGGCGAGGTAGGCCAGAAGGCGTCCCTGCCCCTCTGGATTCTGGTTCTCGGCGGCGTGGGTATCGTGGTCGGCCTGACCACGATGGGCTGGAAGGTCATGCAGACTATCGGCACCAAGATCACCGAGCTGACCCCGACCCGCGGCTACTGCGCCACGCTGGCAGCGGCCACCACGGTGGTGCTCGCCTCCAAGACAGGCCTGCCGGTATCCACCACCCACATCGCGGTGGGCGCAGTGATGGGGGTCGGCCTGGCACGCGGCCTGGGTGCTCTCGATCTGCGCGTGATCGGCAACATCGTGGTCTCATGGTTGGTCACGCTACCCGCCGGTGGCATACTGGCGGCGATCTTCTTCTTCATCTTCAAGGCCATTTTCAGCTAGGCACGGAGACGTCGGGGACCGCAGAACCAGCGGTTCCCGACGCCCGCGTCTTTCTGCAAAGGCCATCCCCTGCGTTCGTGAGCGGCATGCAAGAGTACGACACAGCACCGTGTCCGGGCGCACACCAGATGAAGGGGCTGGCCTTCCCTGCGGACGTCAAGTTTCGTCACGTCCTGGTGACCGGCCCGCCGGGGGCCGGCAAGAGCACGCTGATACGACAGCTGGGCGGGTGGTCGGAAGAGGGCTACCTGGACCTCAGTCGGCCGCGTTGGTGGACCGACCAGGCGCTGGCGATACGTCCACGCGAGATTCATCTGGGTTTTCCCTTCACCGGTTTTAAGCAGGCGCTGGCAGTCTTCGATCCCGAGTGGCTGGACGCCGACCCCCATCCTCGCCTGGACCTGGCGCGCATCCAGATCCCGCCACCCAAGCGTCATTTCCTGTCGGTAGACTGGCGCAATCGCTATGTATTCGAGTTTCTGCTGCCACCGGCGGAGGCACTGTTCGAACAACGCAGCCACCGCGCCGATAAGGGCACACACCCGGTAGACTGCAATCTCAGTCTGGAACTGGTCACCGCGCAGCGCGAGGTGTTTTGCCGCTGCGCCGGATACCTTTCGCAACAGGGCCTGCGCGTGTACATCAGAGAAGGCACCTCCGCCGCCCCCATGTGTTTCGTCGCAAAGGGGCGCCCTGGTGAATAAATCCCCCAAGGCCAAGCCGGATCTGCTGAAACGGCTTCGCCGCGCCTTTTCCGGTCTCAGTCGCTGCCGCCAGTTGAAGCTGCGCGAAGCCTACCGTCTGGCGGGAGACAGCGTGCGGGTTCCCTACGAGGGTTTTCCGATGGAGTTGCTGTTGGGCGAGGATGGCAAGCGACTGCACCTCTACCCGGAATACTCCCTGCAGAGTGGGGGCAACACCAGCGCGCCTCCGAACTTCCTGCTGGACGACCCCGATCATGCCGGCGGTGCCATCCATGGCTTTCTGCGCTTGGAGCCCGGAGACGAGCTCACCCTCGGCCGGCATGACCCGAGACAACAGGCGCTGTTCAATTACCCCGAAGCGGTGGCACTGCGCCATCTGCGCCTGATCCATGACGGCGACGCCGTGGTGTTCGAGGACAAGACCAAGCTCGGCACCTGCATCTCGCCGGCGCTGAACCAGGAGAAGACCGAGCGTATAGCCTGTCTGGAGCGGGTGCTGGAGATATTCGGTGGCCCGTTGAGGCAGCTGCCGAAAGACGAGGCCCTGGCGCTGATCCAGGAGGTGAATCAGCTCATGGAGCACGAGGCCATGCGTCCGCGCGACAGTCGCGGCCTTCCCGGTGGACTCTTGCGAATTCCGGCAGAATTGACCCCGATCATCGTGGCCGACCTGCACGCCCGGGTCGACAACCTGTTGGTGATCCTGAGTCACAACGGCTTTCTGCAAGCCCTGGAACAGGGTGAGGCCTGCATGGTAATCATTGGTGACGCCGTGCATTCGGAGCGCGACGGAGAACTGGATCAGATGGACGACTCCATACTGATGATGGATCTGATCTTCCGTCTCAAACTGCGATTCCCCGAACACTTTTTCTTCATTCGGGGCAATCACGACAGCTTCGTCGAGGAGATCTCCAAGGGCGGTGTCCCACAAGGACTGTTGTGGAAGCGTGCCCTGAAAAAGGCGCGCGGCAAGGAGTATCGCAAGGCGATGCAGCGCTATTACGATCTGCTGCCCTACGTCGTCGCCTCGCCCGACTTTTGCGCCGCACATGCCGCACCTTGCCGCAGCAAGGTCTCAGAGGACATGCTGATCGACATCGGTCGCTATCCAGGCCTTGTGCCGGAACTCCTCAGCAACCGCATGATTCGCGCCAACCGTCCCGGGGGTTACACCAAAGGCGATGTGCGGCGCTTCCGCAAGACCCTGGGGCTGCCGCCGCAGACGCCGTTCATCGTCGGCCACACCCCGATGGATCAGACCAATGCCTACTGGCTGAACGTCGGTGGGGCCGACAATCACCATATCCTGTACAGCGCGAACGAAGCCTGGATCGGCGTATTTGCCCGGATCGGCGGAGAGATGTGGCCACTGAAGTACCCGGTCGAACCCCTGCTGGCATTGACCCACGATCTGGCAAGCGCCAGGGACAAAGCAGAAGGCGCTGCCGGGGTGATGTAGGACGCCGCAGCAGCCCCGTGGGCGGCATGCGCGAACCGGGTTCAGCCCTCGCCCGGCAGCCCCCCAGGGACCCGAACGCTCCTGTGCGCCGGGAACAGGCAGCTAAAGCGTGTTCCACGGCCTTCCTCGCTGCGGATCAGCAGGCGGGCATCGTGCATCTCCAGGATCTGCCGCACGATCGCCAGCCCCAATCCGGAACCACCCGCATCACGCGAGCGGCCGGCATCGACACGATAGAATCGTTCGGTCAGGCGCGGCAGGTGGCGCGCCGGGATCCCTGCACCGTTATCCTGAACCTGCAGTGCGGCACGGTCGCCGTCCATGCCCCATGTGATGCTGACCCGGGTGCGCCCAGGCGTATGCCGGATCGCATTGAACACCAGATTGGAGAAGGCGCTGCGCAGCAGCGACTCGTCACCCAGCAGCAACAGGCCCGGGTCACCCCTCAGGTCCAGCACATGCTGCGTTTCGCGTGCCAGCTCCCGGCCTTCCCCGACGACGGCCTCCAGCATGTCGAGCACCGGCACCGGTTCGTGCCGGACGGTCTCCGACCCGTCCTCCAGCTGGGACAGCATGGACAGGTCCTGGATCACGTCCTGCATGCGACGGGTCTGGTCCATCATCCGCAGTAAGGGAGGCCTGTAGGGCGCCTGCTCGTCTGCCGCATCGAACAGGGTCTCCAGGTAACCGTGCAATACCGTCAGCGGCGTTCGCAGTTCATGCGACACGTTGAGTGTGAAGTCACGCTGGGACCGGTTCAGGTGATACAGCCGCGTGATATCGCGGGCCACCAGCAGATAGCGCTGCCGCCCCTTCTTGAAACGGTTCACGCTGATCGCAAGCACCAGTGCCCGATCCCCCGGCGCCTCGATCTCGAGGACGCGACTGAAGTCAGCGGTCTCGAGATAGTCTCGCAGTACCGGGTGGTCCACCAGATCGAGCAGTCTGCGACCGACCGCCAGGCCATCGTCTATGCCGAAATACCTTTCGGCCTGATGATTCAGCCAGCTCACCTTGCCGGCGCTACCGAGGATCACAACGCCGTCCGGCATCGCCGAAGCGATTTCGCGGAAGCGCGAGAAAAAGCGCTTCTGGCGACGCTTGCGCCTGCGATCGCGCCACATCAGCCAAGCCACCTGATC
>Ga0316197_10002850_pt1 | contig 12318 bp, 13 predicted proteins | sample OudBiesiAoxic_MG_FD_204939 | JGI IMG/M metagenome (GOLD analysis project Ga0316197, IMG submission 204939) | Coastal sediment microbial communities from Oude Bieten Haven, Netherlands - site A oxic | ecosystem: Environmental > Aquatic > Marine > Coastal > Sediment | place: Netherlands...
CCACGCATGCAGGTCAGGGATGGTCGCTGCGTGCGCGGATGCATGGATCGCATCGATCGGGGTCGCCTCGCCGCCGCGCAGCAGCGCGACCGCGCGCTCGGGCTGCGTGGGCACTCCGAGCGACAGCGCCAGATCGTTCCCGGTGCCGATCGGGAGCAGGCCGCACTCGACGTCCACCCCCGAGTCGAGCAGCGCGGAGGCGAGTAAGCTCACCGTGCCGTCCCCACCCGCGGCCACGATCCTCTCGAATCCCTCGGCCACCGCTTCGAGTGCAATCGGACGGACCGAGTCCGGCGTCGGGCTGACGCGTAGCTCGGCCCCGGGAATCGAGAATACCGATTCTCGAATCCGCTCCGGCGAGCAGCCGCCGCCGGCTGCCGGGTTCAGGATGACACAGGTGCGCATGATCCCCTAATTTCGTCTCCCGGAAGGCCGTTCACCACAGGACAGATGGGAAGCTACTCAGATGACGTCGCCAGAAGCCCGGGACCAGGCTCGCGAGCTGATCGCCTCGTCCCGATCCATAGCGGTGCTCACCGGCGCCGGAGTCTCCGCCGAGAGCGGCGTACCGACGTTCCGCGGCGCGGGCGGGTTGTGGCGCGGCCACAAGGCCGAATCGCTCGCCACACCCGGGGCGTTCGCCAGAGACCCGGCCGAAGTATGGGAATTCTATCATGCGAGAGTCGAGGGTCTGCGCGGAATCGAGCCGAACGCCGGCCACCGGGCGCTGGCGGCGCTCGAGGCCCGGTGCGAGCGCTTCTGGCTGCTTACCCAGAACGTGGACGGCCTTCACCGCGACGCCGGCAGCCGGAAGCCGATCGAGCTGCACGGAACGATTCGGAACGCTCGCTGCCAGTCCTGCCGGCGCGAATGCAGTATCGAGGCGGCGCTCGCCGGATGGACGGCGGGAGACATACCCGGATGCACTGCCTGTGGGGGCTCCCTGCGACCGGCAGTCGTGTGGTTCGGAGAGGCGCTCCCCGTCCCGGCGCTCCAGGCCGCCGACCAGGCGATCCGCTCCTGTGACGCGATGCTGGTGGTTGGGACCTCAGGCGTCGTGCAGCCGGCAGCGTCCTTTGCGTACAGCGCAAGCAGTAGAGGCGCGACAGTCATCGAGGTGAATCCCGAGGAGACGCCGATCTCGGACATCTCGGACGTCGTATTGAGGGGACCGGCGGCGGTGGAACTGCCCTTCCTGCTGCCGCAGGAAGAAAGGGAAAGCCTCAGGAGCGAGTCCGGGGTCGACTGACGGCTTCGAGGAATGCAACCAGCAGGGACTGATCGAGACGGCCGTCCTTGCGCACACCGCTGCACACGTCCACCCCATATGGCCGGACGATTCGAAGCGCCTGGCCAACGTTGTCCTGTGTCAGGCCACCCGCCAGCAGGATCGGCAGGTGAATCGCATCCGAGATGCGGCGACTGAGTTCCCAGTCGTGCGTCTGGCCCGCCGGATTCTGCCAGCGGAACGGGGGCTCCGAGTCGCCGGAATCGAGCACCAACGCGTCGACGTGCCGTGCGATCTCGCGCGCAGAATCGAGCGCTTCGTCGGCCATGACGTGGACGGACTGGGCGATGAAGATCCCCGGGGCCTTCTCCCGCAGCCGCTCGTACTCCCCGGGTTCAAGCGGTTCCCACAGCTGTACGGTATTCACGCCGGTCGTGCGATACAGCGCTTCGAGTCGGTCGACGTCCGTGGTCGCGGTGAGCACGAACGTGCCGGTCGTGCGGGGAACCGCCTGGACGATCTCAGCGATCGTCTCGACCGGAATGCGACCTTCCCCGGACGGGGTCTCGTCCACCATTCCTACCGCCGCAACACCGAAAGACACTGCGAGTCGAGCCTCATCCGGAGACGCGATGCAGCAGACTTTCACCTTGACCGGCGGAACGAAGCTCATCCAGCCTCCACTCGGGGTCCTTTCGGACCGGGCCACAGATTGCGAATGGGAGCCCGACAAATATCGCAGGTTCTGGGCCGCGTGACGAGGGCAAGCTCTTCAGGTGGCCGAATTGCGGTCAGATCAGTCCGTCCACCGAAAGGTACACGCGCCAGGCGTTCGGCTCCCTGCCCTGCAACGAGCGCGCGACATCGAGACGGATCAACCCGTCCAGCAGTGAGAAGCCGATTCCCGCGCTGATCGCCGGATCGTCGAAGGTGAATTCCGACCTGGACCCGGCCCAGCCGAGATCGCTGAACAATACGATCCTGAGCGCCGGATTCCGCGTACCGAGCTCGACCCGGCCGAGCCAGAACGCCGTCCCCCGATTCGCGTCAGGAGTATTCGGAAAAGCGCGGAGCGTTTCCACCCCACCCAGAAAATAGTATCGCTGCGGCGGAGGAGTTCCGACCGAACTGCCGGCCGAGGCCTCCAGCGCCACTTCGGCGACCTTCGCGATCGGCACACCCACGCTGCCGGACCCGGCAAATCGAGCATACTCGCGGTCACCGACGGCTCCCTCCGCCCACGCCGTCGCCGTGTAGATCGGCTTGTCGGGATCACGCCCGGCCTGCAGGCGCACCCGACCGGAGACTCCGAACAGGGTCACCTCTTCCGCCGTGACATTCTCCGGAAACTCGTAGTCGCTCAGCAGGTGCGGCAGAGACACGTCCGTCTCCTTCGGCGCGTCCCAGTGTCTTTCGCCGAACATCCGCACTTCCGTCCTGGTCGTCCCACCCCCGCGCCAGCCGACAGACAGCCCGGCGACCCGGTAATATTGCGCGTCATCATAGGCGAGCAGCAGCGCGTGCGCCGACGGAAGCAGGGCGAACGGATTTCCCCAGTCTCCGACGTCCTGCAGCTTCCAGTACCCCGCCATTTCCAGCTCGCCGTCCCCGGACCGTGTCACGACCGAGGCCGAGAGATTGGGAACCAGGTCCGCGAGCCCGATCCGCGCTTCCCCGATCAGTCGAGTCTCGCCGTCCAGCGGTACCTCGGCCCGTACCCCGCCGCTGAGCGCTTCCACCCGATTGTAGCGGGACCCGGCCAGCCGGATCGTGGGCTTCGTGGCTGGAGCGGGGGGAAGACTGATCTTGCCCAGTCGATCTCGAATTTGATTTAGTTCATCGTCACTAAATGGTTTTGAGTCTGATAGTTGACTTTCCTCGTCACTGTCAAACCATGCGACGAGCGCTTTTTCGGGAGGCAGGAGAATGATGCGCGTCGGACCGTCGGGATTCTCGCACGGCTCGGCGTCCTCGGCAGCCTCCTCGGCCTCGACCCTGGCCTCCTGCTCCTCGTCGTCCTCGACGGGCTCGTCGCGATCGCGATCCCGGCGACGCCCCTCGTGAGGATCGTCACACGGGCCGATCTCGCTCCGCGTCCAGCCGTCGGGAATCGGGAATTCGGGATCGAGTCCAGGCTCGTTGATTTCCACGTCCTGTGTGAACGCCTCGACGACCACCGGAATCGTCAGCAGCGAGCCAATCCGGCCGTCCCCCTCGAACCGCACCCGCGTCGGGAGCCACCACTGCAGGTCGTACAGGGCGTACTCCACGATCATCGCCTCGACACGGAGGATGATCGGCTTCAGGAATCCCGGCACGTCATCCGCTTCTTCCGGTTCATCCAGCTGCAGATCGAACGGCCGCGCCGGCCGGAACGCGCCCCGGACCAGCGCGGCGCTGGAGAGGTCGAACCACAGGGAGCCGGCGAGGACCTCGAAGTTCGAGGTGCGCGGCTCGACTCGAACCTCGGCGAGCACCACCTCCTCCCCCGATGGGAGGATCACGCGCATCGTGTCGCCGGAGGCGTAGCGGTAGTAGTCGCCGGCGTCGTCGGCCAGGGGGTGGTGGAACGGAGATCCCGCGAGCACCAGCCGATCGCCCGCCGGATCGACAGGGAACTCGGTGAGGTTCTCCGGGCGCTCGACCTCGATCTCCGCGCCTTCTCCGGCGATCGGAACGGCCCGGCGAATGCCGAACCACCTGATGGTCTCCACGCCGGTGGAATCCCAACGCACCCGCCCGACGCGCTCGCTGGTGAACAGGCCGCGCTCCCGTCGGATGTCCTGGGTCGTCAGACCGACCGAGATCCTCTCCCGGATCGTCGATTCCCAGCTGGCAAGCCCCGCGGCTTCCCTTCCCCGCTCCGCCCGGGCGCGCCGGATGAGTTCCCGGGCCGCCTCGTCGCGGAAGGTGTCGGCTTCGATAGAGGAACGACCCGGCGGGACGGAATCCGAGCGGGACGCAGAGGATTCGTGGGGCGACCTCGCTACTGCGGGATCGGCTACGCATACGCTCAAGATCGCGCACGCGACGACGATTGCCGGTCGGTACAGGGACTTCGATGCGTTCATGGTCTCCCGTACGCGGCAGTAGCTCGCGAGGTGTCAACGCTGGACTCGCACGCGGTTTGCCCGTGCTCGACCCACGGTGACAGTTTGCGGCCGGGGTGGGCGTCCCGTCCAGCAGCTCGTCCCCGGCCCGTCCAACCACCACGACCCGGATGGCGATGATGCCGATCACGAGCGTGAACCCGGCCACTGGCCGGACGATTCAGTCCTTTGAGCCTCACGACGCTGACGACATCGAGCAGCGACTCGCCCGTGCCGTCACGGCGCAGGCCGAATTCCGAACGACGAGTCTCGAGCAGCGGGCCGCGATCCTCCGCCGGGCCGCCGACGAGCTGGAGTCGCGTGCCCCGGAACTCGCGCGGCTCATGACGCTGGAGATGGGGAAGCCGATAGGCGCGGCAGAGGCTGAGGCCCTCAAGTGCGCCCGGGTGTGCAGGTGGTACGCCGACAACGCCGCCCGTCTGCTGGCCGACGAGGAGGTGGCAACGAACGCGCGCCGCAGCTTCGTCCGCTTCGAACCGCTAGGCATCGTGCTCGCCGTGATGCCGTGGAATTTCCCCTTCTGGCAGGTCTTTCGGTTTGCGGCCCCGGCTCTCGCCGCGGGGAACGCGGGCCTCCTGAAGCATGCTTCGAACGTTCCGGGGTGCGCGCTCGCGATCGAGCAGGTGATGCGCTCGGCAGGCGCGCCGGATGGCATGTTCCAGACGCTGCTCGTCGGCTCCGACCGCGTCGAAGGGCTGATTCGCGACCCCCGGGTCCGGGCGGTCACTCTCACGGGAAGTGACCCGGCGGGCCGAGCAGTGGCCCGGATTGCCGGGGACAGCCTGAAGAAGACCGTGCTGGAACTGGGGGGCAGCGACCCCTTCGTGGTACTGGAGGATGCAGAGCTCGAAACGGCGGTCGCGACCGCGGTCACCGCCCGCACGATGAACAACGGCCAGTCGTGCATCGCGGCCAAGCGCTTTCTCGTCGCCGAGCCGATCGCGGACGAGTTCGAGCGCCGGTTCTCGGCCGCGATGGGCGCCCTGTCGGTCGGTGATCCGCTAGACCCGGCAACGGATGTGGGTCCGCTCGCCACGGCGTCGATCCGGGACGAACTGGCCGCCCAGGTGGATGCGACAGTCGCAGCTGGAGGACGGCTACTGCTGGGAGGAAAGCCGTTACCGGGACCCGGCAACTTCTATCCGCCCACGGTCGTTGCGGATCCTCCCCCGGGAACGCCGCTCCGGATCGAGGAGACGTTCGGACCCGCGGCGGCGGTGTTGCGCCTCGGCTCCGTCGAGCAGGCGATCCAGCTGGCCAACGAGACGGAGTTCGGACTGGGCGCATCCGTGTGGACCCGGGATCCGGATGCAGCAGCGCTGTTGATAGATGGAATCGAGACTGGATCCGTGTTCGTCAACGGAATGGTGGCATCCGATCCGCGCCTGCCTTTCGGCGGAATCAAGAACTCGGGATACGGTCGTGAGCTGGCCGGCTACGGCCTGCGGGAGTTCCTCAACATCAAGACCGTGTGGATCGGCGACTGAGTCTTCCTCGAGCGGCATCGACCGGGCGTCGTCGAGCGGCCGGCACCGGGCCGCAAACCGGCTCCCGGCCCGAGGTTGCCCGGCCCGGGACGGCGGCGCAGGTTAAATGGATTCGGCCGGTCTTCGCGCTGTTTCCGTCGTGAACGATACTGAGCGGGAGTTGAATGATGATCAGCAACGTACTGGTGGATGAGATCAACGAGCAGATCAAGTTCGAGATGTACTCGGCATACATGTACCTGGCGATGTCGGCATGGTGCGCCGAGCGCAATCTGTCCGGATTCGCGCACTGGATGAACATGCAGGCGCAGGAAGAAGTGGATCACGCGATGCGCTTCTTCCACTTTCTGCTCGAGCGTGGCGGGCGGGTGGAACTCCAGGCGCTCGATGCCCCGCCGGTCGACTATGGCACGCCGCTGGCGGTGATGGAGAAGTCGCTGGAGCACGAGAAGTTCGTCAGCTCCCGCATTCACCACCTCTACAAGCTCGCCGTAGAGGAGGGTGACTATCCCGCCCAGGTAATGCTCCAGTGGTTCGTCTCGGAGCAGGTCGAGGAAGAAGCCAGCATCGACGAGATCATCGAGCGGATGAAGATGTTCGGATCTGATGGCGCCTCCCTGCTGATGGTGGATACGCAGTTGGCGGCCCGCAAGCCTGAAGCGGAGGAACAGGCATGAGGATCTTCTCACGACACTTGGCTCTGGCAGGGCTGCTCACGGCAGTGGCCGCTTGTGGTGGAGCGGGCGACGCTGACGAGACCCGGGCCGCCGGCACTCCCGATCCGGTTGAGACCGAGACTCGACCCGAATTCGCGGTGGCTCTCGACATCGACCTGGATGAGATGGAGCGTTCGAGCACCGGGCTGTACACCCTGGACGTGGTGGAAGGCACCGGCCTCGCGGCCCGGGATGGTTATGTGGTGACGGTCCATTACACCGGCTGGCTGCCCACCGGAGACGTGTTCGACAGTAGCGTGGAACGGGACGAGCCGTACTCGTTCCAGCTCGGTCGGCGTTCCGTGATTGCCGGGTGGGAGGAGGGAGTCCAGGGCATGAGGATTGGCGGCAAACGAATTCTCGTCATCCCGCCCAGCCTGGCCTATGGAGCGCGCGGCAGGCCCGGCGCGATCCCCCCCAACGCGTACCTGGTGTTCGAGATCGAGCTCCTCGACATCAAGATGTAGGGAGGCGACCGCGCCTCCCTCTCCGGCCAGCCCGGGGGACGGTCAGTCGTTGGTCTCCAGCCGCGTTTCGCTGGCCATCGGGCTGATTTCCGGCTCATTCGGTGGCCTGCTGGGCATCGGCGGCGGCGCCGTGATGGTGCCGCTGCTCACGGGCTGGGCACGCCTGGATCAGCACTCGGCTCACGGCACCAGCCTGGTCGGCGTCGTGTTTACCGGCATCGTCGGGGCACTCGTGTACGGCAATGGAGCTGCGGTCGATTGGCAGGCGTCCCTCCTGCTGGCGCTGGGTGCCGTTCCGGCGACTATCTTCGCCGCCCGCTCCAGTGCGAAGATTCCGGCGGTCGTGCTCAGGCGGTTCTTCGGACTGTTCCTGATCGCCAATGCGATCCTCCTCCAGTTCAAGGGAGTGGTCCCCGTCACCGGTCTCCTCGAAGGAGCCGCCGCGACCGTGTCGCTGGTGATCCTCGGTATCGTGGTGGGCGGGCTGTCGGGACTGCTGGGGGTCGGGGGCGGCGCCCTGATGGTCCCGGGCCTGGCTCTGGGACCCGGGTTTGCTCAACAGGTCGCCCAGGGAACGTCACTGGCGGCCATGGTGCCGTCGAGCGCCGTGGGCGCGACGGTTCACGGGCGTCTCGGTCATGTCCGGCGGGACGTCGTGTTTCCTCTCATGCTGGGCATCGCCGCCGGATCCTGGTTCGGGGGAAGCAGTGCGCTGGCCCTGCCCGATCACACCTTGCGCCTGGTGTTCTCGGGCGTGCTGGTCGTGCTAGGCGCCCGTTACGTATTCCGAACCGGACGGCCGGCCGCCGAAACCGCCTGACCGCGCCTCCGTCCGGTCAGGCTTCAGCCGCTTCGGCAATCTCTGCCTCCCACTCTACTACCACTGCTCCCGCGAGCGAGGCGGCCGTCGGACACTTCGATGCGTGCCTGGCCAGCGCCCGATCCACCAGTTCCCTGCTACCAGCGGGAATCCGCAACGTGTACCTGACGATGATCTTCGTGAGCACCGGCAGCCCGCCCCGCACCTCGTTGATCCCTTCGACGTCGGCCGCGATTTCCTGCGGCGCCAGGCTGATCTCGCGCGCCTCCAGCGCGCCGTTGAGCGTACCCAGCATTCAGCCGCCGGTAGCCGCCACGATGTAGTCGACCGGCAGGGGAAGGTCCTTCGAATCGAGCCGGTAGTATTCCTTGATCGGGCCATGAACGCCCATCTCGAATCGCGTCCCGGCCGCGATCTCCGCTGCCCGGTGAACGCCTTCGACCTTCACGACCTTCCCGCGTGCTACATAGAACGGATCCGACATTCGTGTCTCCCTGGCTGGGGACTGAGGGACTTCCGCCGCGACCGGGGCTCTCCCACCGCGCTCCCCGGCTCATTCTGAAGCTAACCTATGTGCGATCCGTCACCCGGAGCGAGGATCCTCGGTTGCCGGCTGACGTACGACAGGCGTCGAGCGGTGGGAACGAACGAATGACGGAGGTACCGGAATGACCCAGTCCAGCGACAGCACGGATCGAGTCGATCGAACCGACGAAGAGTGGCGGGCAACGCTGACGCCCGAACAGTACAGGATCACTCGCCAGAAGGGTACGGAAAGGGCGTTCACGGGCGAATATCACGACACGAAGACACCCGGGCTGTACCTGTGCGCTTGCTGCGGTGAACCACTGTTCGAGTCCGGCGCCAAGTTCGATTCCGGCTCGGGCTGGCCCAGTTTCACGCGACCTTCGGCGGACCGGGCAGTCCGCCTCGAGCGAGACATGAGCCTCGGGATGGAGCGCACCGAAGTCCAGTGCGCACAATGCGATGCGCACCTCGGGCACGTGTTCGGCGACGGCCCGGCACCGACCGGCCAGCGCTTCTGCATCAATTCGGCGGCTCTGGAACTAAGTCCCCGGGAAGACTAGACTCGCGATCGGAATCGGACCCGGTGGCGGCGCCGGGTGACGGTGGTGCGAACAGAGTCCTCGAGCCCGGATCGAATCATGATATCGCTGAACCTTTACAAGCTGGTCCACATCCTGGGGATTTTGCTGGTATTCTCCGCCTTCGGTGGACTCGTGCTCCACGCCATCAACGGTGGGACGAAGTCAACCAACGTCGGCCGGCGGCTCGTCACAATCGGCTACGGCGTCGGCCTGTTTCTGATCCTGCTGGGCGGATTCGGCATGCTGGCGAGGCTGGGCATCGTTCAGGGCGGCCTGCCCGGCTGGATCTGGTTCAAGCTGGCCGTGTGGATCGGGATTGGCGGGCTGTTCGCACTTCCGTATCGGAAGCCGGAAGCCGCTCGCCTGTTGTGGATACTCGGGCCGGCGCTCGGCCTGCTGGCCGCATGGGCCGCCCTGTACAAGCCATTCTGAACTCAGGCCGATTCGTGGCAGCTGATCCCCGGTGAGCATGCGCCTGACGGGCCTCTACCTGTATCCGTTGAAGTCGGCCGCGGCTTTTTCCGTACACCAGGCGGAAGTGGACGCGATCGGCCTGGTGGGCGATCGGCGCTGGATGCTGGTCGACCCGCGGGGCAGGCCTCTGACCCAGCGGGAGCTGCCGAGGCTCGCCAGGGTTCACGTGATACCGGCGCCGGCCGGCGGTCTGGAGATCGTCGCGCTGGGAATGCCGATGCTGCAACTCGATGTCCCGGGCCCGGCGGCGTCGGTCGTCCACACCGAACTGCATGGGCGACCCGCGGAGGGATGGCTCGCCGCCCCGGACGCGGCGGACTGGCTCACCGATTTTCTCGAAACGCCGTGCAGACTCCTCTACGTTCCTCCGCCGCTGGCCAGGGCGGTCGCCGCTCCATGGGGCCTGGCGCATGATCGAACGGCCTTCACGGATGGCTTTCCATTCCTGCTGATCGGTGAGGGATCGCTGGCCGCGCTCAATGACCGGCTCGGGCGGCCGGTTTCGATGGACCGATTCAGACCGAATCTGGTCGTGTCCGGCACGGAGCCGTTCGAGGAAGACGACTGGCAACGGTTACGGATCGGAAGTCTAGAATGCCGGGTCGTGAAACCGTGCCCGCGATGTGTCGTCACGACGGTCGACCAGGCCACGGGAGCGCGGGACCCGGCGGGCGAGCCGCTGGCCACGCTGGCGACGTTCCGCAAGCTGAACGGCAAGGTGTGGTTCGGAATGAACCTGATCCACGAGGGCGCCGGACAACTTAGTCTCGGCGACCCCGTTGAGGTGATCAGTCGCAGGGATGCTCGGGCAACGTGACCGGCCGCAGCGTGTAGTTCCTCTCGATCAGCGTCGCCCCGGTCGCCTCGTAATACTCCCCCCAGAAGCCCTTCACGCGCTGTGAAGCGTCGGTGTCTACCCTGGCCCCGATCACCACGATGCACAGCCCCGCGAGATCCGGAAGCGTTCCCTTGGAGCTTTCCTTGCTGACCCATGCGGTCGCCGGCATCTTGCGCAGGCCTTCCATGTCTATGGCACGGTTCGACTGCAACATGTCGGAAAACACGTACAGGACGGCCTTTCGATTCGGAGCCGCCCGGAGGTCGGCAGCCACATCGTGCATCGTCGACAGGATGTCCGTTCCGTCGATCTCGCTCCGACCGGTCGTGTCGGTGAACACTACCAGGTAGTCCTGAGCGTCCTGGAGGAACCGGGCGCGGATCGTCGAGTCCCGTGACATCGCCTGTTCCTGCCACTGACGCTGCGGAACAGTTTCCGACCATCGTTTCGGGGGCTCGTCGAGGGACAGCTGGAGCAGCTCGTGAGCGGCGATCCGGTCGCCGTGATTGAGCTTCCGGATCCGGTCGTTGGTAAGCTGCCGCGCGAGTTCGAGCTGATGGTCCTCGATGCTGCTCGAGCGATCGTACACGAAGACGACCAGCTCGGGAGTAGACTTGACGGTCGTCCCGCCTTCGCCTTCACCCGCCGCAGCGTTTCCCTCCGGCGTACCGCATCCGCCAAGCAGGGGCAGCACCGCAACCGCTGCCAGCCCGAGTCCCTGCCTTACGGAATCGATGGCTGAGCCTCTTACCACGTCGTCGCCTCCCGAGTAAACCGACCTCGAATTTCTTCGAATCTCTTCACGAGTTCCCGTCGGTCCTCTTCGTACCCGGCGGCGTCCCGCATCTGAAGATGCGGTGCCTGTTCGTCAAGTTCCAGCTCGAGCCGGACCGGTTCGGTGAATGCCACAATCTCCCGGGGATCCAGTCCCCGGAGCCTGCCGTTCTCCGCCCGGTAGGCGACGATCGTCGCCTCCAGCTGGTGACTCATGGCAGGTGCCTCCTTGAGTGGCTTCTCGGTCAATAGACCCTTCAGCTCACCGATCCGCCGCACCAGCTGGCCCTGCCCCTCCCCGATGCGCATCTGTACCGCGTCGGCCTGCTCCACCAGCTCTCGTCGCTGTCGCTCCCAGGGAAGCTCGTTGAACCGGTCCCGGCGCGGATCGCGCATATGGAAGTACGCAGCCGAAATCGCCACCAGCACCAGCGTCGTGTTGAGCAGGAAGATCGGGAAGCTGAGGCCGCTCATCGAGGCCGCGTATTCCCGCTGTTCCTTGGCCAGGGCCTCGAGATCGTCAGCCCGGTTCGCCTGCTCGTTCGCCGCGACCAGGTTTCCGTCGACCCGCAGCCAGGAGGCCGTGCGCCGTAACTCCTCGATCTTCGAGCTGTCCTGCGCGAATCGGTCGGTCGCCACTTCGCCCAATGTGACACGCGCCTCGAACAACACTCCGAGCACGAGCACCAGGCCGAGACCGGACAGAACCATCGGCACGACATATTCCGAAGCCGACCGGTTGCGGATCGTCTCTCCGCTCTGGGCAGCCGACTTGTGCATCAGCAACCGGCGCAGCGAGTGACCGAAGAAGTGTGCGAGCACGCACAGGAAGGTCACCACACCGGCGGCCAGCAAGGCGGCGTCCGGGCGCAGGATGAACTGCGATAAGACACGCTGGAACCCGGCAAGCCAGCCTTCACTCGTCTCGGCCACGAAGCGGATCTGCTGTTCGGTCAGCGGGTCTCGCGGAAGCAGAGCGCCGAACACCGGAGCATTGGCGAGAAACTCCACGACACCGAGAAACCCGATTGCCAGGGCGTACCAGTGCGTCTTGAACGCGCGCGACTCGGACTCCTCCACCTGGTCTACCAGCGCTTCGGTCTCTCCCTGGGCGATCGCCTGGCGGTCGAGAGTCGACTCGACCAGCGATCGATTGACCTCCTGCCGCTTCTTGAGACGGAACAGCTCGGTCGTCACCCGTTCGAACCGATCAATATTCAACGCTACTTCGCCACTGGCCTCCGTGATGCGACCCTCCGTCTCGGAGACCAGAGAGTTCAGACGATCTTTCTGTC
>Ga0316197_10002851_pt1 | contig 12316 bp, 10 predicted proteins | sample OudBiesiAoxic_MG_FD_204939 | JGI IMG/M metagenome (GOLD analysis project Ga0316197, IMG submission 204939) | Coastal sediment microbial communities from Oude Bieten Haven, Netherlands - site A oxic | ecosystem: Environmental > Aquatic > Marine > Coastal > Sediment | place: Netherlands...
CTTTCCGTGGCCGGCTATGATGACGCACCGCTGGCCCAGAGAATGTGGCCACGCCTGACAACCATCAGGCACCCGGTCGAACAGGTTTGCCGGGGCGCCACCGAGATCCTGATCAACTACCTGCAGGACAAACCCACAGAGTTCGACCCGGACGTGATCCACTCGGAACTGGTGATTCGCGAGTCGACTGGTCCCTTCGTCGATTAATCGCAGGCTTAGAGCCGGGCAGACCATGGAGCCGTCCAAATTCAGCAACGAGCCCTGGTTCAAGCTGTCCGCACTCAGCGCGGTGTACCTGGTCTGGGGCGCCATCGCCAGCATGAACGACTTGTTGATCCCCTACCTGAAAAGTGAGTTTGAGCTGAACTTCAGCGAAGCCATGCGCATCCAGCTGGTTTTTTACATGGCCTATTTTTTCCTCTCGATCCCCTGCGGACTGCTGGCCCGGCGCCTTGGCTACCGGAAAGGCGTGTTGACCGGTTTGCTTGTCGCCATCGGCGGTTGCGTACTGATGCTCGCCGCGTCGCAGGCCAACTCTTTCCATGTCGTACTGGGCGCCATCTTTGTGCTGGCCTCTGGTATTACGATGCTGCAGGTCTCTGCCAACCCCTACGCAACTTCCCTGGGTCCGGAGAGAACGGCGCCAAGCCGGCTGACACTGGTGCAGTCTTTCCATTCCCTGGGCACCACGATCGGACCCTATGTTGGCGCCATACTGATATTTTCACTGGCGGCGAGTGGCAGCCACGAGGCCCTGTCCGGCACCCCCGGGCAAGGCATCTGGCGGCCCTATGCCCTGCTGGCCGCCATACTGGTCTTCCTGGCCATCCTCTTTTCCAGGCTCGATGCCGACCCCATCGGGCAACACAGCACCGCGACCGGCTTCAATCCCCTGAAGCTGGCCAGGCTGAATCCGCGCCTGCTGCCGGGCACCCTCGGTATCTTTTTCTACGTGGGTGCCGAGATCGCCATTGCCAGCTTCCTGGTCAACTACCTGGTTCGGCCGGAAATTGCCGGGCTGGACCACGAATCCGCCGGCAAACTCGTCGCCGTTTACTGGGGCTGTGCCCTCGTCGGCCGCTTCGTGGGCGTGGGACTGTTGCGGGTCTTCCGGCCCGACCGGCTCTTGATGCTGTACGCCGTGATCGCCTGCGCGCTGGTGGCGACAACCATTAACAGCAGTGGCCCGTTGGCCACATGGTCCGTTTTACTGGTCGGATTCTTCAATTCCATCATGTTCCCCACCATTTTCGCCCTGACCATCCGGGGCTCAGCCCCTGAAAACGTGCCCGGCACTTCGGGAATTCTGTGCCTGGGTATCGTAGGCGGGGCCGTGATCAGCCAGGCGCAAGGCATCCTCGCGGACCGTATCGGCATTCAGCTGGCGTTTGTTTTGCCCCTGCTTTGCTACGTATATATCGCGTTCCTTGCCGCAACTTTTTTGAAACCCAACCGAGCGGGCGATGCCCGAATACCGATATGAAAACTCTTCTGACCGCCGTATTGCTGTCCTGCCTTCCACTTACTGCCGTATGCGACAGTGGGCAACCCAATATCCTTTTCATTGTCACGGATGATATGTATACCTGGCAGATGAATTTCATGCCGGACGGTGAAGGAAAAAATTACACCCCGAATATCGACAGGCTGGCCAATGAAGGCACCGTGATGCGTAATCAGTACGTTTCGTCTACCGTCTGCACGCCCAGCCGTTACAGCGCCATGACCGGACGCTATGCCAGCCGTTCGCAGGACCCCCGTTTTGTCGAAAACACGGAAAAACTGGGCCAGTCACACGTGCAATGGAATACGTTTGCCGATCCCACGAGGGAAAAGACCGTGGCGCACCGACTGGCGGCAGCCGGCTACCGCACCGGCTTCGTCGGCAAGGATCATGTGATCCTGACCCCGGGCCGCGAGCACCTGGGCCTTTCGTCCGACGTGGGAGACCCCGCCGTCCAGGCGGCAATGAGACAGAACGCGAAAGCCAGCAAGGCCGCCTTCAAACAAGCCGGTTTCGAGTTCGTGGACCGCGTCTATCACAATAACCCCGATTTCACCGGCAGCAAGACCCTGGCCGTGCACAACCAGGACTGGGTTACAGAGGGCGCCCTGGAGTTCCTGGAACAGGATGACGGCCGCCCGTTCTTCCTCTATTTTGCAACAACCATTCCCCATGGACCGACAGCGCCGGAAAGGTCCTGGAAAGCGGACCGGAGAGCGACCCCCGAGGGATGGCTGGACTACACCCCGGAAGTTCAACCGGACGCCGATTCCATCGCCCGGCGGGCCAGCAAAAATGGCGCAAAGGGCCGGGAAACCATTCTCTGGATAGACGACGCGATCGGCGCCGTGCTGCAGAAACTGGAATCGACCGGGCAACTCGATAACACGGTGGTCATTTTCTTCAACGACCACGGGCAAACCGCCAAGGGATCCGTTTACCAGGGCGGCGCATACAACCCCAGTATCGTCTGGCGGCGTGGCGGCTGGCCTACCGGCTCCGAAGCAGGCGCACTGGTTTCCAACATCGATTTTGTACCCACCATGCTCGACATCGCCGGCGCAACACCCCCGGAGAATGTCGACGGCGTAAGCTTTTTACCGGTACTCGAAGGCCGCGCGGACAGCGTCCGCGATTCCCTGTTCTTCGAGATGGGTTATACCCGGGGTGTACTGAAAGACGGCATGAAATATATCGCGCTTCGTTACCCGCCATCCGTCGCCAACATGAGCCGTGAACAGCGCCAGGCCCAGCTGGACCATATGAACGACAACCTGAGGGAGCGCGAGCGGCCGGTGCACAACGAGGACCCGATGCAGCCGTTTGGCCACCTGATGCCAGTGCCTGGCGGACACGATGCCGAACAGGGCGCGGTAAAGGCCTACCCGAATTACTACGACCAGGACCAGCTTTACAACATCGGCGATGATCCGAAGGAACAGGTCAACCTGTTTGGCGACCCGGCATATAAAGAAAAGGCTGAAGCTCTGCAGACCCTGTTGCAGTCCTACCTGCTGACCCTGCCGGGCCAGTTCCCCCTGCTGGAGAGCCCCTGAAGCAGCTCAGGCCCGCTTCATCGCGGATTCCAGGGCGGAAAGCAGAGCGCCAGGCTCATCCGTGCCTATCCGGTACTGTCGCCCGTTTTTCAGCTTGATCTGAATCGCGTCAAAACCGGATACGCTGAAAAGCCAGCCATGGGGGGTCAGCTTGATGCCCCAGCCGTAGAACCAGCGGTTGCGAACTTTTTCAGCACTTTCAATATCCCGGACCCGGAACTGCCTGTGGATCAAACCGATGCCAAAACGGAAGCGCAGGTAACCCCGGACGACTTCCACGGTCAGGCAGTGAAACAGCAACAAGCCGGCAAGCATAAGCGCCGCCATTCCGCCAAAGACCCAAATCGCCTTCGAATCATCCGTGCCCAGGTAGAGGGCAGCGGCGAAGCCGAGCAAGGCCAGGGCGCCAAAAGTAACGCGGGCATAAGTCCCCGGCTGTCTGTGTTTGTACGGTGACATGACAGGACAGATAGTAACCCCAAAACCGGGCAAATAAAAAAAGGGCGGACCGAAGCCCGCCCTCTCGCCTTGTCCGGTGACGGGTATCAGCCGAACTGGTTCATCGTATTGTCTTCACCGGCCGCCTTCAGGGCACGATCTCCGGAGAAGTATTCCTTGTGATCGTCACCGATATCCGAGCCAGACATGTTCTGGTGCTTCACACAGGCGATGCCCTGGCGGATTTCCTTGCGCTGTACGCCTTCCACGTAACCCAGCATGCCGGCTTCGCCGAAGTATTCCTTGGCCAGGTTGTCTGTGGACAGCGCGGCCGTATGGTAGGTCGGCAGCGTGATCAGGTGGTGGAAGATACCCGCATCACGTGCGCCATCGGCCTGGAACGTGCGGATTTTTTCGTCAGCGGTTGCGCCCAGATCGGTATTGTCGTATTCAGCGCTCATCAGCTTGGCACGATCATAAGCCGAGACGTCTTTTCCTTCTTCAGCCCATGCATCGAATACCTGCTGACGGAAGTTCAGGGTCCAGTTGAACGACGGGCTGTTGTTGTAAACCAGCTTGGCGTTCGGGACGGCTTCGCGGACGCGATTGACCATGCCACCGATCTGGCCGACGTGCGGCTTCTCGGTTTCGATCCAGATCATATCGGCTCCATTCTCCAGCGAGGTGATGCAGTCGAGTACGCAGCGGTCTTCCCCGGTGCCCTCGCGGAACTGGAACAGGCCGGACGGCAGGCGCCGGGGACGAAGAAGTGCGCCGTCACGATTGAGCACCACGTCGCCATTGTTCATGTCATCCGGCGATATGACCTCGCAATCGAGAAAAGCGTTGTACTTGTCACCCAGGTCGCCGGGTTCATTGGTCACGGCAATCTGCTTGGTCAGGCCGGCACCCAGTGAATCGGTGCGGGCGACGATAACGCCGTTGTCGATGCCCAGTTCGAGGAAGGCATAACGGACCGCATTGATCTTGGAAAGGAAATCGGCGTGTGGCACGGTAACTTTGCCATCCTGGTGACCGCACTGCTTCTCGTCAGACACCTGGTTTTCGATCTGGATGCAGCAGGCGCCTGCCTCGATCATCTGCTTGGCCATCAGGTAGGTGGCTTCCTCGTTACCAAAACCGGCATCGATATCGGCGATGATCGGAACCACGTGCGTTTCGAAATTATCGATCCGGGCCTGGACTTCCGCCTCTTTGCCAGCGTCACCAGCAGCCTTGGCTGCATCGAGCTCACGGAACAGACCACCCAGTTCACGGGCATCAGCCTGGCGCAGGAAGGTGTACAACTCTTCGATCAGGCCGGCGACCGAGGTTTTTTCATGCATGGACTGGTCAGGCAGCGGCCCGAATTCCGACCGCAGGGCAGCGACCATCCAGCCTGACAGGTACAGGTACTTTTTCTTCGTGCTGCCGAAGTGCTTCTTGATTGAAATGAGTTTTTGCTGCCCGATAAAACCATGCCAGCAACCGAGAGACTGGGTGTATGCAGCGGGGTCGGCGTCGTACTCTTCCATGTCACGGCGCATGACGTCCGCGGTGTATTGCGCAATCTCCAGTCCGGTCCTGAACCGGTTCTGTAAACGCATGCGCGCGGCGGATTCGGGGCTGATGGCATTCCAGGAATTGCCGGCAGCATTGCAGACGCCTTCCAATGAGGCGATTTCTTCACGGTACTTTGACATGGTAAGCCCTCGTTACTTATTGAAATAATGGGGAAATAAACGGTGCGATTTGTACTGAAGCCCTGTTCATTTTAGCCAGATACATTAGATAAACCTAATCAATGAATGCTATACTCGTCATTCACGAAATGAATATGAAAAGCGGAATGTATGGCGCATCTTTATGACCTTGCCCGGCATCGCGCCGGAATTCACCAGACCACTGGAACCCCTTATCGTAATACCAAATGAACCTTAAAAACATTGACCTGAATCTACTCGTTTACCTCGATGTATTGCTGCTCAAACGCAACGTCACCCGGTCGGCCGAAACACTGGGTATCAGCCAGCCGGCGATGAGCAATGGCCTGCGGCGGTTGCGTAAACTTTTCAATGATCCGTTGCTGGTGCGAACCAGCAACGGAATGAGCCCCACGGAGCGCGCTGAACAACTGCAACCCCTGGTTCGTGAGATCGTAGCATCCGTCGAAAAAGCGGTTGAATCGGGGCAAACCTTCGACGCCAGTACCGCAGACCGGGTTTTCAGGATCTCGGTCAGCGACTATGGTGAGACTACCCTGATACCCCACCTGCTGCGCCGTATGCGATCCGAGGCACCCAACATTACCCTCGACATCCTGACGCCCAGCGACGTGAGTTACACAGATCTGGAACACGGCAACGTGGACCTGGTAATCAATCGGTTCGACGCCTTGCCCGAGTCACTGCACCAGCGGACCATTTGGCGGGACAGCTTTTCCTGCCTGGTCAGCCACCACAACCCGATTCGCGACGATTTCAACCTCGAAAGTTACCTTCAGGCAAGCCATGTCTGGGTCAGCAAGACCGGCATGGGTATCGGTGTCGGCGTGGAACCGGGCGCCGTACAGCAACTCGGCTGGGTAGATGATGCCCTGGCGAAGCTGGGTAAAAAACGCAGGATCCGGGTTTTCACACGGCACTACCAGGCCGCCATGCTGCTCGCCGAACTTCGTGACCTGGTCATTACAGTCCCGAGCAAGTCTGCCGCCCTTGTGAAGGACGACCCCGGTATCACCATCCTGCCGCCACCATTCGACATCCCCAAGATCGAGCTGCAGATGGCATGGAGTCCGCTGCTGCAGCACAATCCCGCACATCGCTGGTTCAGGGGGCTGATTGCCGAAGTAGCGAGCGATTTGATTTGACGGCACACCCGGCAATTCCGGCCAACTTGCAAGACAGGACGCAGCGTGCGCTATAATTGCCGCCCCCTCAATACAGTGAAACCAATCACCATGTACAAATCCATCCTTTTTATTGCATTGCTGATCGCCCCTGCACTCGCTTCTGCAGTCGATGTCGGGAAGCTGGCCGAAGCGGTCGATACCGACAAGGCCGTTGAGTCAGTTGACACAGAGCAACTGAAACAGTCGGTCGATGGCACCGATATCGATTACAAAAAAGCCGTTGACTCCGTGGACAAGCAAAAAGCCGCAGATTCGGTTGACATGGACAAGGTCAAGGAAGCTATCGGTTCGGAATCAAAGGACGTGAATGCTGCCAAGGATGCAATTGACAAAAATTGAGTAGGTGGCGAGAGCGTTCATATGAGAACGCTCTCACACTTTATTGCCTACTCGATCACAAAATCAAAGTAGTTGTCCGGGAACGGTTCTTCGATCAGCGTGAAGTGCCACCACTCCTCCGCCAGGGGTTTGAAACCGTGCTTTGTCATCAACTGCTGCAACAGCATGCGGTGAGCACGCTGCTCTGCGCTAACCACCTGGCTGCCAGGCCAGGATTTCGGCCCGAAAAAGTCCCACCCGGTCCCCATATCCAGTTCTTCGGTATTTCCAGCATCGAGCGAAACGATGGTCAGGTCGACTGTACTGCCTCGCGAATGACCTGATTTGGCTGCGATATAGCCATCCTTGAACAGGTCTTTCTTGGCTACATCCGGATAGTATTTTTCCTTCATTTTCGTATCAGCAAGATCCGAAGCCCAGCGCACAAAGTGATCGACCGCCCGTTGTGGCCGGTAGGCATCGAAGATTTTCAAGCCAAGGCCAAAAGCCCTCAGCTCCTGCTGCACTTCTTTTAATGCCTCCGCAGCCTCGGCCGTGATGTAACAGCGGCTGCTGTCGTAGCCTTTTATACGCTGCCCGACGAAGTTGTCGTCACCAAAGTACCGCAGTTCGACCTCCACCCCCGGAATGACGTCTTCGATATCGACAAAGCCCGGAGGCACCGACACTGCGGCCGGAGCGAACAACAGAATTCCAACCGTGGCCACCAGTAAAACGAATATTTTCATCCCTTTGCACCTGTCCGAATCAATGCCCATACCAACAGCACATTTTTCTCATCCGTTCTAATGATAGTCTTTGTCGCTGAGAGGAGAATACGATGGCGTTTGTAAATTTACAGGTCAACATGGCCGACCTGCCTGTCGCTGCCGGGCTCGAAATGGAGCCGATGGCGGAGGCTTACCAGCAGGAAGTCAAAACCCAGCAGCTGATTATCTGGCTGCCCCTGCTGCTGCTGTCTTTCTTGCCATTTCTGATCACCCAGATCTTCTTTTTATTGCTGATCCCGGTATTCATGCTGCTGTTGGCCGGACTGGTATCCGGCCTGGTGATCAAAAAATCACGGCTTAAGGGTATTGCACTGCGCGAACACGACATGGCCTATCGATCGGGTCTGTGGTGGCAAAAAACCGTGATGCTGGCGTATGACCGTGTGCAGCACGTCGAAGTCAGCAGTGGTCCCCTGCAGCGGAAATACGGGCTGGCCTCGCTGAAATTTTTTACCGCCGGGGGCAGCAGTGTTGACCTGAAGGTTGATGGGTTGAGCCGTGAACGAGCCGAGCAGATTCGCGCCTATATCCTGGAAAGGAGTGGGGGCCAGGGCCGCGCATGAGCGATACGAACGCTGCCCAGGAATGGCACCGGACGTCACCGGTCGCCGTGGTGTTCTTCCTGTTTCGCACTGCACGCCAGTTTGCGGCCAATGGACTACCCGCGATCGCTGTCATTATCGCCGCTTACGCTTCCGGTGGAACAGGCAGAAAGGCGCTGATGGTGGCCGGCCTTCTGTTATTCATTTTGATCAGCGTCATTGCTTCGTTTTTGAACTGGTTGCGGTTCCGCTTCTGTATCACCGGTGACCGGGTACTGGTTCGAAGTGGCGTACTGCACCGGGAGGAACTCAGCGTCGAGTTTGGCCGCGTTCAGAACGTCAATATCCGTGAGCCTTTCTACATGCGCCCCTTTTCACTGGCTGTGTTGGCTATCGATACCGCCGGCAGCAGCCAGAAAGAAATTTTCCTGGGCGGGATCAACAAGGACCTGGCCGTTCGCTTACGTGAAACCATCCTGGCGGGAGGAAAAGAACAAACAGACGATCCCGCTGTCGAGGCAAGTGCCAGCTCCGGCCCGACCACGTTGCTGTCGCGCGATGTCAAAGACATCATCATTTACGGACTGACGGTCAATTTTATTCTCTGGTTCGTGATCGCCATTGGCGCCTTCTTTGGCGCCTGGGACTCCTCCGAGGAAGTACTGAAATGGCTGGCCGCCAAAATCCAGTTGCAGGATGTGGTCCAGGCCGCGGAAAACAGTGTCGGCCTGCTGGGCAGCATCCTTTTGCTGCTCGGCCTGGTGCTGGCCGTATTTCTTCTGCTGCCCCTGATTTCGGTCCTGGGTGCCCTGTTCCGTCACTACGGTTATGAGCTTAGTGTCGAAGGCGAGACCTATCGCAAGAGTGGTGGCCTGCTCACGCGTCACGATGAGTCGATGAAGCGACACAAGATCCAGGCCCTGGTACTGAAACAGAACTTTGCGGCACTTTTTTTAAAGCGAATCAATATGCAACTGAGAGTGGCCAGCGCGGGTTCTGGCATCGAAAGCGGTCAATTACCTACTGGTGGCAAGGCCACTTTCCTTGTTCCCGCCTTGCACGAACCCGAAGTGCTTGAACTGGCTAAAGAGTTTTTTCCGGCTTGTGATGTGGCCGGCGCCCGCTTTTCCCGCGTCAACCGCCGCCGGATGACGACCTTGGTCCTGGCCCTGATAACGGTCCCCGTGCTGGCCGTGACCACCTCCCTGGGCCTGCTGCTAAGTTGGAAATTCTTCGCCATCGCGCCGCTGGCCTATGCCATCGCGTGGTCAGCAGTCAGTCGTTACTGGAAAAAAACCGGTTATGCGGTGGTTGGTGAATATGGGTTTGTACGCCACGGGTTCATAGGCACCGAGACCACGGTGTTCCCCCTGTTCAAGGTGCAGAGGGTCGACATCCGCCAGACCCCGGGGCAACGCCGCAAAGGGCTTGCCCACCTGGGCATCCACCTTGCCTCACATTCCCTGAAAATCCCGTACGTGCCCATTGAGGATGCTGAACAGTTCAGGGACCTGTCGCTTTACTGCGTCGAGTCGACAGACCGCGCCTGGTATTGACTACTGGGTCAATGGCACGATCGTGATTTCCACGCGCCGGTTCAACTGCCGCCCGGATGAGCTGTTATTGGAGGCAATCGGATAGTTCTCACCGGCGCCCACCACCATCAACCGCTGGTCCATGACCTGGCGGCTGCGCAGGTAAGCCGCGACGCTGTTGGCGCGCCGTTCGGACAGCCCCTGGTTGTATTGCGCTGAACCCGTACTGTCGGTATGCCCGGCCACTTCCACCACGGTTTTGTCGAATTCGTTCAGCACCAGGGCGACCGAGTCGAGGATCCCGTAAAAGCCCGAACTGATATCTGCACTGTCGACGGAGAAAGTGATATTGCCCGGCATATTCAGCGTGATGTTATCACCCATACGCGTCACGCTGACCCCGGTTCCTTCGAGTTGCTGACGCAGTTTCATTTCCTGCTGATCCATGTAATAGCCGATTCCACCGCCGGCCAGCGCACCGACGCCGCCCATGATCAAGGCATGCTTTTTCCGCTCACTGGAACTGTCGCCGCTGATCAGGCCGATGGCGACACCTGTGGCCGCGCCAATCGCCGCGCCTTTTGTCGCGTTACTGGTTTTCTCTTCCCGGGTATAGGGGTCCAGCGTGGAGCAGGCGTTCAATAAAAAGAGCAGCGTCGCGCCGAGTGCAATTGCAAACCTGGTTTTCAACATGTCTTTTCCCTGGCGTTTTGCCTGTTATCTGTTTGGCTGGATTATACAGAGTGAATACCGAACGCCCGCTGAAGCCGTCATCACCGTTGTGGATGACAGTCGCACTGATTTCCGCATAAGATTGAAACATGTGGGGAAAAGTGATTAATTTCAAAGAAAAACAAGAAACGGTAATCCGGGCGACAAAGAACACACTGAGCCATATCAAGAACCCCTTTGAACTGCCGCAATGGTGGTCCGAGCTCAAAGACCGGAATGTTCTGAAAAAAGACTTCATCGCTGGCCTGACGGTGGCCCTGGTCCTGATCCCGCAATCCATGGCCTACGCGCAGTTGGCCGGACTGCCTGCCCATTACGGGCTTTATGCCTCTTTGCTGCCACCCATTATTGCCGCTTTCTTCGGTTCATCCCGGCAGCTGGCGACGGGACCGGTGGCGATGGTTTCCCTGATGACCGCAGCGGCACTCGAACCGCTGGCGACGGCGGGTGGCGAAGCCTTTATCGGCTATGCCATCCTGCTGGCGTTTATGGTCGGGCTGTTTCAACTGGTCCTTGGCATGTTCCGGCTGGGCGTGCTGCTCAATTTTTTGTCACACCCGGTGGTCCTGGGCTTCGTTAACGCGGCCGCCATCATTATCGCAACCTCCCAGCTGGGCAAGATCTTCGGGGTCAGTGCGGAAAAAGGCGAGCACCACTACGAATACGTGATCAACACCATCCGGGCGGCGATGGAAAATACACACCTGCCCACACTGGGCATGGCGGTGATCGCTTTCAGCATCATGTACGCCGTTATGCGCTACAAACCCAGGTTCCCGGCCGTGCTGGTCACGGTGATCGTCACCACCATACTCGCCTGGCTGTTTGGATTTGCACAGCACACCACCGTCAAGCTGGAACAGATCAACGACCCGAAAATCCGGATCGCCCTGGTTTACGACGCGATCCAGGCAAAACACACGGCCAACCTGCGCGGAAAATACATCGCTGCCCAGCAGGAATACGAGACGCTGGCGGGTAACGCAGAACAGGAAAATGAAGCCATTCTCGCGGCGCGGCAACAGCTCGAGCAGATTGCCCTGAGACTTGAGCAATTGAAGGAAGAGGGCCTGTCGCACCACAAGGAACTGTTCGCCACCTCGCTCTACCAGATCGGGCAGGGCGAACACAAGAAGTTCTACACCAGGGCGGAGATCAGCAACATCGCTGGCGAAAAGAGCAAGATTTACTTTCAGGACTGGCACATCCAGAGTTATGAAAACGATACGGTCGATCTACAGGCCGGCGGCCAGGTGATCGGCAAGATTCCCAGCGGCCTGCCCGGTTTCAAAATGCCGTCGTTCGACCTGTCCGCCATCACCCACCTGGTCGGGGCCATGATTGCTATTTCGCTGATCGGCTTCATGGAAGCGATATCCATCGCCAAGGCAATGGCCGCCAGAACCCGCCAGAGCTTGAACACCGACCGCGAACTGATCGGCCAGGGCATGAGCAATATCGTCGGCTCCCTGTTCCAGTCCTACCCGGTATCGGGTTCATTCTCCCGTTCGGCGGTGAACATCAATGCCGGGGCCGTAACCGGCTTCTCCTCTGCCGTTACCGTGCTGGGCGTCGCCACGACCCTGCTGTTTTTGACGCCGCTGCTGTACTACCTGCCACAGGCAACGCTGGCCGTGGTGATCATGGTGGCCGTGGCGGGACTGGTCAAGTTCAAGCCGATGATCCATACCTGGCAGGCCAACCGGCACGATGGTGTCGTCACGGTAGTGACCTTCGTGCTGACACTGGCCCTGGCCCCCGAACTGGAAATGGGCATCCTGTTTGGCATGCTGCTCTCGCTGGCCCTGTTACTGTTCCGCATGATGACACCGCGTGTGGCTTTTCCGGCCCACGACATACACCTGCTGCCCGCTGAAGCCGTCGCGGCCGGCGCACTGGACGACGGCACCATCGTACGCATGCGTTTCGAAGGCTCACTGGTATTTGCCAATGTCGCCTTTTTCGAGGAGCAGCTGCAAAAAATGCTGG
>Ga0316197_10002852_pt1 | contig 12315 bp, 10 predicted proteins | sample OudBiesiAoxic_MG_FD_204939 | JGI IMG/M metagenome (GOLD analysis project Ga0316197, IMG submission 204939) | Coastal sediment microbial communities from Oude Bieten Haven, Netherlands - site A oxic | ecosystem: Environmental > Aquatic > Marine > Coastal > Sediment | place: Netherlands...
AAAAGGTCGGTGTACTGGGACGGTTCCCGCTGCCCGTTGAGGTCATTCCAATGGCCCGCAGTTTCGTTGCGCGGCAACTGGTTGCCATGGGCGGTCAGCCGGAACTTCGCCAGGGTTTCATTACCGATAATGGTAATGTCATCCTGGACGTTCACAACATGGACCTGGTCGATCCTGTCTCGGTGGAAAAAGCACTGAACAATCTGCCCGGCGTGGTCACGAATGGACTTTGGGCCTTACGCCCCGCGGACGTGGTGTTGATGGCAACCGCGTCGGGCGTCAGGGAGATCTCCTAGAGGTTCAGAGGCGGGCACCCCTGGCTGGACCCGTCACCTTCTAGTCACCTCTTGCCGCTGCCACTTCAGCCGGGCTGACTTCACCACCGGGGTTTCCCCAGGAATTCATGACAAACGCGACAATTTCGGCAACCTCGTCATCGTTCAGGTACGACAGATTGGGCATGACCGCGTTGTACTCCGTTCCATTGACTGAAATGGGTCCACTGAGGCCATTGAGTATGGCGCTGATTGCAGCCCCGGGGCCATCAGCCAGGTAAGTAGATTGGGCCAGTGGAGGAAAAGCGCCTGTCAGGCCCTGTCCGTTTGCCTGGTGACAAGCCGCACAGTGCGCGTTATACAGCTTCTTACCGCTCGCCATGCGTTCTTCGGGCGATTTGCTAACCACTTCTACCGGGTGAGCAGCGATGGCAGGCTCTGCCCCTTCAGCTGGTGCTGCAGCTTCTTCCCTGGCGCAGGACGACAGCGATACCGCGAGTGCCGCTGCTATGAGTAGCACTGGGTTGGATTTCATGCTGATTCTCCCCGGCTGAATAGATGTAATAAAAATAAAGTTTTATACAAAAAACATTTACCCCTCACACATGCAGCCTTCATTGATAAATATCAAGCAAATGGGGCGATGAGCGAGAAGCTCTGGCCCTGCCTGGATCAAGAAGCCTTGATATGAATCAATCGCCTACGCAAAGGCGTCTGTAAGATTAGATGTAAATCTGAGCATCAATAGGCTGCTCTGATTCAGTATTGATAGAAACGGTGTACAACCATGAAACTTACAAGATTCACCGACTACTCTCTTCGCGTATTGATTTACCTCGGACTGAAAGATAACGGTCGGGTGACGATCCGTGAGATTTCGGATGCTTACGGTATCTCCCGCAACCACCTGATGAAAGTGGTCAGCCTGCTGACCCGGATGGAATATCTCGATGCCCGCAGGGGACCCGGCGGAGGCATTGCGCTCGCCCGGCCACCCGCTGAGATCGTCATTGCCGATGTCGTTCGAGACATGGAAGACGACCTGAACCTGGTCGAGTGCTTTTGCGAAGACGGGTCTTGCCTGATCAAGCCCATGTGCGAGCTTAAAACTGCATTGAACAAGGCTCTCAAAGCCTATCTCGACACGCTGGAGCAATACACGCTGAGTGATTTACTCAAGCCGAGGAGTCAACTGGCGCAGGTCTTTGGCCTGACTGCCTGACCCCCCAAAAAACAAAGAGCGCTCAAGGCGCTCTTTGTCATTACAACCGATTCGGTGCATTACACACCTCTAACTGTTTCTATCAGAGACGTGTCCGTGCAAAGCTGACGGCTCCACCCAACAGGATAAGCAGTCCGCCCAGCAACGCAAACAGCGGTATCTGGGTAGCAGTTGTTGGCAGTGCTTCTGGCTCTGGCTCTGGTTCCGGAGCAGGTGCAGGTGCAGGTGCAGGTGCTGCTGCAGCTACCGGTGCAGGAGCAGGCAAGCTCCAGTTACCCGTCATAGGAATGTAAACATTCACTTCCTGGCGGGGTGCAAGCTCAGCGATCCGTACGGACTGGCCGCCAATTTCAGCGGTGGCCCCACGCTCAGGGAAGCGGCGCTCAGAAGCGGACCAGGAACCATCAGGCATTTGCCATTGAACGATGGTGGAGTTCACGCCCTGGCGAACAACACGGGCAGTAAGCTTCACAGCCATAGTGCCTCGCTTATCAACAACATCAAGACATGCGGGCGCGACATTGGGGTTGCTCTCTAGCATTTCAGCACCCCAAATTACGTCACTACAAGTAGCGGCCTGCGCGGTTGTGGTAAATCCGAGTGCGCCCAGAAGTACCAGCATGGTTAGTATAATCGTCTTCTTCATAAATCCCTCACTTAGGTTTTTGCCAAAAGATGCTTAGCTGTTGCCGTCACAATATACCGCTTCGGCGCATGCCCAACATAATAAAAAGGATAGCAGGTTACAAGTGTCAGTGTACGTTCAGGCGTTGGCGCCAACACGGAAACATCGCTTGGATCCACTATAAGTATGGATGATACCGTATACAAAACCTCGCCGCGAGCAGTTTGAAACCTAATTTCATCACCCACAGCAACATCTTTCAGGCCACGGAAAAAACCATCCCGGTGCCCGGCTATACCTAGGTTGCCCTCTGCTTCCAAATGAGCGGTACCAATAATCCGGCCAACACCCCGGTTGAGATTGAACTCATCCGTGCCGTTATAGACGGGTACTTGTATGTCAACTTCATCAATGGTCAGGAGGGCAAGAGGAGGCCCGGCCTCGACCTGGAGGCTTTCCTCGTACTCCCTGATTCGTTTGTCCGCCCACAATTCCTGGTTGGGTGACCATTCATTCTGATCACCCTGATCCCTCTGTACTGTTTGCTCAGCTGCTTCGATCGATGCCTGGAAAACACGAACCCCTTCTTCGCGCTGGCGCTCACCGCTGGTTCTTATCTGGAAAAACACCACGAGCAGGGCCACACCGCCGAGGTACAGGCCTATCTCCAACCAACCTAATTTTTTCTTGAGAGTACTGCTGACCATAAGTATTGTGTCGACCGGATTACGCGCAGCTACGAATCATACATTGAGTCTAAAATAACTTACAACGTATTCATTGATTCCCGACCCATTGGAGCAGAAAATGGTCCGGATGCCCGTCCCCTCCAGAATTGGCCCTACCAGCACTCAAACTCGAATTCGGTCGATTGACGCGGTCCGCGGATTTGCCCTGTTCGGCGTATTGCTGGTCAACATGTTTAATTTCGGTGCCTACTCTCCTGAATGGACGGGCACTGCGGATCAGGCATTTAGCGCTACGATGCACTTGCTGTTTGAAACCAAATCCCTGCGATTGTTCTCCCTTTTGTTTGGCTTTGGTTTCGCATTGCAAATGGTAAGGGTCGCATCACTTGATGACGGTTCTATTGGGTTTTACTTCAGAAGGTTGTTCTTCCTGTTCCTTTTCGGCATGGCTCACGCACTGTTCTACGATGGCGACATCTTGATGGAGTATGCGATTCTTGGACTTGTTCTTGTCCTGTTTAGCAAAGTACCCAACCTGGTACTGCTGGCTCTGGCCTGCCTCCTGTTGGCAGCCTTCCCGGTTGGGAACCTGGTCCACTCGCCGGGCGAAGAAGAGGTTGCGATGCAACTGGAAGATGAATGGCCGCTGGAGGTCCTGCGGGCAGGCCACCCTTACCTGGGTTCAGTAATGGATGTCTTCGAGGAAAATATTGCAGCCATTCCTCCTCAAATCTGGTCAGGCCTGCACCAGCCGGAATCCAGTCTGACGATCTTTGCAATGCTGCTACTGGGGTTTTTTATTGGCCGGTCCAGGATCATTCATGAAAAAGAGTCGAATATTTTCCTTCTCAAACGCGTGTGTTACTGGGGTCTGGGAACAGGTATCGCTGCTGCCGTGCTTGAATGGTGGCTGAGCAGGCAGTTTGGCTATTCCGTATACCTGGTGAACCAATCAACGGAAAGAGTCCGCGTCCTGGGCGATGCACTGTTTGCCTGCGGCTCAACGGCAATGGCCCTGGGTTATGGCGCGGGTATCGTCCTGCTGGCGCGAAGGCAGGAATGGCAAGTGGTGCTGAAACCACTGACTAACGCTGGCAGAATGGCCTTAACGGTGTATCTGTCCGGTACGCTGATGTTTACCTTGTTGTTTTACGGCTGGGGCTTTGGACAGCTTTACCGGCTGGGTCCGGCGGCAACGACCGCATTTGCTGTCCTGTTTTTCGCGGTGCAGCTGATGTTCTGTAACTGGTGGCTTCAGCGTTTCCGGTTTGGACCAGCTGAATGGCTATGGCGCAGCCTCACTTATCTGAAATTCCAGCCAATGCGATTGAATAGACCGTAGATTACGGAAGTCAGGCGCACCGGTTTCTCAGGACCATTGCTCCGCAGAATTCAACTCCATCAACGATATGCAAGATGAATTTTTCCGGCCCGCCGTGACCGGGCGGCACCCGAATAACGCGCATTTCCGGCTCCAGCTCGAACTCAAAAACATCGAGGCCTAAAGGTAATCCCTCGCCTATCGATTTCAGCGCAGCTTCCTTGAGGTTCCACAACCGAAAAAAAGTCTTCCGGCGCTGCCCCCCACTGGCGCTCTCAACAGCCTGGATCTCGGCCTTCGAATAGTACTGCCGGGCAAGCCCGGCGGCATCGACATCCCTGGTTTCATCTTCCAGGTCGACACCGACGCCATGAGTCAGCGACCATGCCCCGGCGAACCCGAATCGGCAGGAGGAAAAACCGAACCACGCATCAGGCAGATCGCGGAGGTACGGCCTGCCGTTTTTTGTTTCTCTGAAAACGATTCGTGACAGGGGTTGCTTTCCGCCAACTACCTGCCCGCCGCAGAATCGGCGAAACGCCCGGCGTTGGATGAAATGCTCCCTGAGGTCCCGGGTGGCAAACCGGTCTGCTCTTTGCAATTCGGCTTTTGACAGCACTGAAGAGCACATTAACGTCATGGCGGGGTCAGGCAAAACCGGTACATAAAGTAAAGTAACTTCCCGGTGCATGGACAAAGGTGTCAGGTCACAAGCACTCGCTTTGAAATAAGTTAAAACCCGGTCGCTGCAATCTGTGCTCATGTGTCAAAACGGCATAAAATTACCACAAAAAAAAGACCGCCAGAAATGACGGCCTTTTCAATTCGAATAAATTCAAGCTACTTGACTTCCCCGCCTTCCCAAAGGGCTGCATCGTTGCAGGTGGCCATCTTTTCAAGCTCATCATCAATCTCTACAAGTTTGGACGCTTCATAAGCGTCAGTGAATTCACCCCATTGAGCAAAGTCAGGTGCGGTCAGGACAAACTTGAAATCGATGTCATCTACCGAGGCAGCAACCGGATACCTGACATAGGCCTTCAGGTTCTTACCGCCGGGGATTTGCTTTGCAGCTGCGAGCCATTTAGCGCCCATTTCATTAACATCGTCTTCGGTTGCATCGCCTTCGTATTCGCAATTAAAAATCTGGATGGCTTCTGCATGCACCGGGGCAGCAATCAGCATAAAAAAGGAAACGATCATTAAAGTGAAAAATGTTTTCATCGGGTGATTCTCCTAGAGTATTTATAAAATTCAGTGGTTACGAGTTTGGAAAGTGATTCTTGCGCCCTACCCTCGTGGACCTGCTCGACTCATCGAACCCCAATCATAAAACAATTTAAACTCTATCGTCTTGAATCGTTGATCAATTGTGATCCGCGGGTTCAGCAGGACTTCCATGGTAGATGTCCGTTGGCAAGCGCATCTCTTTCAGAACCAGGCTCAACGGTAAAAGCACGGTTTCAGGCTCGATGACCGCGCCGCCCATGACAGTGGCGCCGAAATTGACAGTGCTGCCATCCTGAATATGCGTCAGTTTAACCTTCAACGTCATGTTCTCGAACGTGTGGAACTGCAAGAATCCATTAACGATGCAATCATCGCCAAAATTTACCGCATTCCAGTCGGAAGCCTGCATTGGCGAACTCACGAGGGTTCGTTTGCCGATTCGACAGCCCATCATTCTCAGCAAGGGATTTGAGAGCACGCTCCCGGAGGACATTCTCAATGATCTCTTGCACCAGGCGAAGAAGCAGTCCTGGACGAAAAAATAGCTGAAATGCCGCCACGACCAGAATGGTGTCGAGTGTGCAGAGCCCCAGTGACGACCCACAAGAACTTTCTTGATCATGGCGCAGAGCAACACCAGGTAGGCTTCTGAGAGTATCAAAGCCATGAAAGCACTGGGCACCAGGTGGATGTCCAGACGCAAAAAACCCGTATACATGACCACGTAAACCAGCAACCCCGCCATGGGCAACAGGCCGATGCTGAAAAAGTCATTCAGGAAAATACGCGCCAGGAACAAGGAAAAACCCGGCAGCGTCTGGGATTCATTTTCTGCCTCGAACTGTGCACTCGAGAATCGCAAGGGCGGATTTCCTGCCACCGTGACGGGTTCGGCCAACCGGGATCTCATTTGGCGTCTGAACCGGATGTCATTTCCCAGTGTGGAAACGCCCAGCAGGAAATTTGATGGGAACTGCCCCGACTCCGCAACACAGTTATTACCACTGAAAAAATTGCGGGGCATGTCGAGTTGTCGAAGCTTGATATGCTCCGCGCCGTGGTCAAGCATGTTGGTGAAGCTGCCGTTCGACCAAAACACCTGGGAGTCGGCACTGGTAAGCTCAGGCACGAGATTAATCATCAGATCACATTCCGAGGCGCCCAGGCGCGGAAAACGCACGCCAGCGAGCGCTCGCAGATACTGTCCGGTGATCGTCCAGGTCCATTGTCTCTGCACCTGGTTCATTTTCTTCATCCTGTACAGGAGAAAGTAGCCTCTCAGCCCTCTGGTTGAGTAAAGTCCGGGTTTTGCGGGTGTGAACCGCAGGAACAGGCAGACCAGAATGGAGATCAGGACCACGGCCACCCAGGTCGTCACGAATGCGTAGATACCCAGGCTCCAGATAATATCGGGCAAGGGTGTCAGCCTGAAATAGTCACTGGGGACGACGCTTTCACGGACCGGTATCAATGAGGCGGCAAACCAAGAAACAGCAGCCGTGGGAACAACGAGGAGCCAGAAATCCAGGAAAACCTGCATGAGAATGTTGATAGATTCCATCAACCATGCGGGCTTCCGGGAATAGCAGGTTCTGGCGGTTCGCTGCAGATTGACACATCGGCCGGCCAGCTTCGCCGGTGCACCCTCCCACATTTCATGCTTTCCGATGTCTTTCAGGGCCGGTGAAAAAGGATTGACCCAGGAACCTCTGCCCACCGTCACACCACTGGACACGGCCGCGCGCATGCCGATTTTACAGCCACTTTCAAGGCTCACGGGGCCGATTTCAAGTTCCTTTCCTTTCCAGCGCGACGTGTGCACGTAGGCTCCCGTCTGGATGGCGACGTCGTCACCGGCGGAGAACAGATGCAACGGCCCCAAGAATTCCACATCGTGCGCACATTGCAGGTTGTTACCCACGCTGGCGCCCAGGCGCCGCAGCACGTATGCCATCAGGGGGGCACTGCGAAACATGGCGGTCAACGGCCGCAATACCGAAGTCTCCATGCGACCGATGCACCAGACCCTGAGGTGCATTCTGCTCCACTTGGGATAGACCCCCGGTGTCACGTTATTTTTGTAAGGGTGGCCGCCCATAAACAGCTTGATCGTCATCACCCAGAGCAGGTCGGCGAAAGGCACCGCCAGGGCCACTAAATACATCAGGGAACCAACGAAAACAAATTCCCGCAGATGTGCCGTCATGAAAAATTCGCCGATTTCCGCGAAGGCGAGTAACGCCAGAAACCCTGCCATGGCCGGAGAAAAAAGCAGGCACAGGAACAGCACTTGCAGCGCAGTGAATAACCCCACTGAAAGCACCTTTGCTGCGGTTTCATCACGGTGATAAGCAGGTTCATTGGAGGGAGCCTCCATGACCGGGTCTCTGCCTGGCATAGCAGGCTGCTGTGCACGGCTCGCTACCTTCCGAGCGGTGTCGCAGTCACTGAGCAATGCTCTGACCGGTACAGCCCATCCGGCGGCATACAGCCGCTGCGCCAGTTGTGCGATAACGATCGAGTGCCCGCCATGGTCAGCAAAGACATCATCCCATCCGATGGGTGAGTCAAAAACCGCTCTGCAGATGGCCAATACTTCTTCGCAACCCGGTTTCGTTTCTGCTGCTGATTTGACCGCTTTGGCATTATCTGCGGTTGGTATTTCTTGCTTGGGCAGTGCCGATAAACTGGGCAGATGTTGCCGATCGATTTTGCCTGAGACCGGTTTCATGACAAACCTTTCAACCAGGAATATCCGGGATGGGATCGATGGCGCCGGAAGCTGCCTTGCCAGGGTTTGTGTTACCTGTTCAGCCCACTCTTCGGGTGCCGGAGCGGCACCTTGTATCGTGCTTTCTGCGATCGACGGGGCACTGACGAAGGCAACCAGTTCCTGGTTCTGATAGTCCAGCACTGCGAACTCAATCTCGCCAAATTGTGACTGGAGAATGTCTTCAACTGCCTGGGGCTCTACCCGGTGGCCCCGAACTTTGAGTTGAGTATCTATTCTGCCCAGGAAATGTACGCGTTGTGAATCGTGATCGATTTTGCATTTATCGCCGGTGCGGTACAGGCGGCCAAACCGTGGATGCTCGATAAATTTCTGAGCCGTTTGCTCTGGGAGGTTCCGGTATCCTCGTGCGACGTGCACGCCGCCAATACAAAGCTCACCCGCTTCACCATGAGGCAACGGGTCAAGCGCATCGACCTCCAGGATGACGTAAGTGACATTGGCCATTGGTGAGCCGATCGTGACAGGCTCGCCGGGGCGAAGACTCTGGCGGCTTGTGTCGGTACTGGCTTCAGTCGGGCCGTAGGTGTTGATAATTTGACGCCTTCCCATTGTCCAGGGCTCCACCAGGGCGTTGGGAAAAGCCTCGCCTGCCGGCACAACGTAACGGCAGATCGGATAGGGTAAGTCGGTACTCGGGTTCGGCGTCAGCGTGGTCAAAAGCACAGGCGGGCAGAACAGCACCGTGACTTCCGCTTCACAAAGTACAGAGACGAGGTCCGGACCCGACCGGATCTGATCACTGGTCAACATGACCACTGCGCAACCGGATACCCAGGCGCTGTACATTTCGGAAATACTGCCGTCATAACCCAGGGATGAGGTAAGAGACGTTGCATCCATGCCGGGGATAAGGTCGAAATAGTCCGCGTAGCTCAACGCCAGATTTACATAACCTGCGTGAGGTGACTCCACGCCCTTGGGCATCCCGGTGGTACCGCTGGTATAAAAAAGTGTGGCAAGACGTTGTTCAGGGCTATCCATCCACAAAGGAGACTTACGCGTAGGCAGTTGCTCCGGCAAAGCCATGACATCGATCGTGGGCAGGTCACGAAAGCTACCCTGCCCTCTCGTCAGAATGACCACGGGCTGCGCGTCATCGAGCATATGGCTGATCAGAGCTTCCGGCAGGGATGTATCGAGAAACATCAAGGTTCCACCCGCCTTGAGGATACCCAGGTGTGAGGCCACGATTTGCCAATTGTCCTGCGACATCGCAACGGCCACCACCTGGTCAGGGCCGGTAAGGAAGGGAGCAATCGCCGCAGCGATGTGCTCTGCCCGTGCATCCAGCTCTGCGTAGGTCAGGGCTTCGCCGGTATGGGGAATCTGCAAAGCCGTGTTGTTCGGAAATTTTTTCGCGCTCCGGCCAAATATATCCGTGAGCCATTCGGCTCCTTCCTGGTGCGGAATATTCACCAGGTACTGATCACCAAAAACATCTGTCAGGCTGTAAGGACAGTTATCTGCCTCCCCGTGCGGTACTTTCTCCGCCGCCCACAGGTAGCGCCTCCATGCAATAAACGTCAGTCCAACAAAGACTGCCAATACGGTTGCAAGGATTGTTACTGCCATCGCCAGATTTTAGTCAAAGTAGCGCTGTAGTGTTCCATTTCTGCGGATATCCAGGGTGACACAATGATAACCCCCACCCAGCATCTTGGAATGTCTGAGCTTATGCGGGATGACATCGATGCCCTGTTTCTCCAGCAGGTTGATCAGGGCCGTCTGGTCCCGGTCGACCACGACCAGGTTTGGGCTGATGCTGAACAGGTTCATATCGATCCACTTGCTGCCAATACTCCTGGACAGATAATCGGCGTCAAATGTGCCGGCACTTTCCATCGGCGGGCTGTAAATCACCTCCCACTGTTTCAGAATTTCCGGCAGGGTATCGTCATTGATCCTCCCGGGATTGCAGAGCATCAAGCCGGGACGTAGCGCGACAAAAGTCGAGTCGATATGGCTACCGTAATAGACATCTTTGAGAAAATGAACCCGGAATTCATCCCCCAGTATGGACTGCAGCCACTGGCCGCCCAGTTCATTGCCGGTTCCACTGACCAGGTAGATCAGGTCCTGGCCGAGTCGCAGCACGTTGGCTGCGTCGAAAGCGGGTTCATCGTTTCGCGGCGTTGGCTTATCCATATCGACGTCGAACAAAGAATCCAGCAACATCGGCTTTGGCGCGCTGTACCACCTTGCCCCGGCTGTCATGTACTCCAGTAGCATCTTGCGATAGCTGAACGATTCCTGGAAGCGGCTGCGAATCACGTTGGGCGTTTCGATGATCTGGTCGCCGATCACCAGCATGATGTCGCGTGGGCAATAATTGTAATAACCCTCGGATTCCCAGTGAATGGTGGAAAATTTCTGCTCATGCGGCCAGGTCTCGGGCCGCTTGACGGTAACGCCCTGCCCTTCCAGCACCTCGACAAAAGCATTCAGGTCTTCTTCCGTTTCCTCGATGATCCAATCTGGAAACGGTCCCTGCGGAATCTCTGATACCGGGCGGTCGGGGTATTCAGCCAACCGGGTGCTTGGGTCTGCGTGTGGGAACCTGGCTCGCAGCGGATTGCCTACGATCACTTCTTCAAGTGGATCCCATTCATTGCAACTCCAGACTACCGACATACCCGAAAAACCTCTATTAAGTGAACCTGACCCTTTTGATCAAGGCAGGAAGGATTCAATAACTGTTCCGCCGCCATCCCTGGCGATAGTGCGCTGGACCAGGTCAGCGACGGCAAGGTCCAGCACCCCCAGGCCAAAAGGTGAAAATATAATCTTGCGCTCATCCCGTTCGGGTAATTCCACATTCCCCAGCAACAGGTCTCCCAGCGACCCGTGGACGAAATCGGTGTTCCCTGCCTGCGTTGACGCCAGGTGAATCGAAGTAGCGGCCCGGTTCACGTGGTCGAGATCATCAACGATATTGTGATTCGAGAGCACGGTGCCGACACTCAGGTCCCGCAGCGAAACGTGGAGTATGGTTGCGCCTGCCGGGGAAGCATCAAGGTTATCCACGTAAGGCTTGATGGCCGTGGTTCCAAAAGAAACCATCGAACACTCAGCCAACAATGCTTCAAGGCTCGCTGCTATCGTGAAAACTGCTTCGGGAATGTGCTCGCACAATACTTCACCGAATGCGCTGGAGCGGGCCGGTTCCAGGTCAAACGCCATGAACTGCCTGACACCGGGCCAACTTTTTGCAAGAAACTGCGCCACTGAAACGTTGATGGGCCCGCATCCGACAAAGCCGATCACATCGGGTTCGCCGGTAGCAAGCACTTTTGAAGCCAGGGCGGCAGATGCTGCCGTCCGCTGCTTACTGATTATTGACCCCTCCATAAACGCCCTGGGGTGGCCGGTGAGGCGATCATTCAGGATAACAACCGCTGAAGCCCTTTCCATGCCCCTGGCCACGTTATCCGGCATGGAAGCTATCCACTTGACGCCGGCGAGCTGATAATCATCCCCCAGGTACGCTGGCAGACAGATGATCCGGTCCTTATCACTGTCGGGAAATCTCAGAAAGCTGGAGTGCGGCAAGGAACTGGCCCCGCGCGCGTGCGTTTCGTAGGCTTTACGAACCGTCTCGAGAACCTCCCGTTCACGGCCCCGGAGCACAGCTTCCACATCAGCTGCGCCGATAATGGTTAATTTGTTAGCCGACATCAGGCTTCCTTGATGGATTTTGTCCAGTGGTATGCGACATCGCCGAGCCTGTCCTGCACCCATTCATCGGAAAAAATGGTGTCGAGATAGCGTTCCCCCCGGTCGGGCAGCAGGGCAACAACCGTGGAGCCCTCTGGTATCTCGTCACTGGCCCGGTCGACTGCGGCAATAACTCCGCCGGATGATCCACCCGCCAGGACTGCCTCGGTCCGCGCCAGCCGCCTGCAGCCAACAACACAGTCGATGGCCGAAACATGCATCACTTTGTGCACACCATCGGTCGGGGTGAGTTTCGGGCAGATCCCGGAGCCAAGACCCGGTATCAGGCGATCGTGTCTGTCATTTGAAAAAATCTGGCTTCCCAGCGCGTCAACCGCGATAACTTTGGTTGGATAACCATGGTCTACCAGGTAATCGAGACATCCCCTGATCGTGCCACAGGTTGCCGTAGCGATAAAAAGATAGTCGAGCATGCGGCCGTCAA
>Ga0316197_10002853_pt1 | contig 12314 bp, 10 predicted proteins | sample OudBiesiAoxic_MG_FD_204939 | JGI IMG/M metagenome (GOLD analysis project Ga0316197, IMG submission 204939) | Coastal sediment microbial communities from Oude Bieten Haven, Netherlands - site A oxic | ecosystem: Environmental > Aquatic > Marine > Coastal > Sediment | place: Netherlands...
CTCTCTCAAGATATTTTTTCATTATTCTTACTGCCATATCTGGTTTTTCTCCTGCAAGGAGCCCCATAGCCGACAATATATATGTACTGTCAATTAAATAATTTGGTGATCTAGGTAATAGGTGTACAGGCTGTTCTTTATTAAATTCCCCAGCTTTTAATATATTCATAGGGTTTTCACTATGTACTAATACTCCACCTGTTCCAATTACATATTTAACATCTAAAAGATCTTTTCCATGTTGATAATACATTACTCCCATTGGAGTAAACACACTTTCTAACCATCCACAGTGTCTCATCATTGCAATTTCTGTTCCTGCTCCTGCCATAGCTTCATCGAAAAATATTTCTTCTGGTGTTTGTGGAACCATCATTATATTTTCATGTCTGTGGTTACAGTGAGCCTTCACATCGATCTCTTTATGAGCATCATTTAAATATTTTCTTATTTTCTTTGTTCCTGCTGCTTCTAATAAAGATAATGCAGAATATCTCATACCAAGATCCCCTTCAACGGTTCTTTTAGCAAAAGGTTCTTCCAATCCTTTTGGAATTACACCTGCATTACTAGGGTCCCCCTCTGCCAATGAATGAATATCTGTTGTAGCTCCACCGATATCCACAACCATTAAGTTTCCTAATCCTTCTTCATCGTCACTACCAAGAGCAAGCACTTCTGCAGCTTTTAATACAGCTGCTGGAGTAGGCATAAGTATTCCAGATATGAAGTCTTCGGCATTTTTCATCCCTTTAGCTTCTACTATCCTTGTCATAAATATCTTCCTTATTGCTTCTCTTGTTGGTTTTTCATTGATTTTATTTAATTTTGGCATAACATTTTCTGTTACTATATAATCTATATTTGCATCATCAAATATCTCTATAATTTCATCGTTAGCACTTTTATTTCCAGCTAATAATACAGGTATACCTATCTTTACTTCTGCTATTAATTTAGCATTATGTATGATACATTTTTTATTACCACCATCTGTTCCACCTGCTAATAATAATATGTCTGCATCTGAATTTTTAATCTCTTCAATTTCACTATGATTCAATTCATAAGAATATGTTTTCATAACTCTAGCTCCTGCACCTAGAGCAGCTTTTTTAGCTGCATCTGCTGTAAGCTCAGGTACAAGACCTATTGCATACATCTTTAATCCACCAGCAGCCGAAGAACAAGCTATTTTTTTTATAAAATTAATATCCTCAAATTTCACATTTTTTTCTTCTATACATAATCTAAGTTTTTGATATGCTTTTCTAAAGCCAATCATTATGTCATCTTCAATTGTAGTTATGTCTTTAGCAGTAGCCAATATCTCTTCAGTCTCTAGATCAACGGCTGTTAATTTAGTATAGGTACTTCCAAAGTCAATCAATAAGTAGGCATTCATTTCCACCACTCCTAATTTTTATAATGCATCTTTTTTTATTTATAATTTATTATTTAATCATTCCTAAATCTTTTTTCATATCTTCTGCTGTAACTTCAATAGGTGTTCCTGGTTTATATACTCTATCAAATCCCATGTCTAAGAATCTTTTATTTACCTCTTCCCAAACTTGCTTTCCTACTACGATGTTTCCTCCAACATATAATTTAACATCTTGTAATCCTGCTTCATCACATTTTTCTTTAAATCCTTGACAATCTAATTCTCCGTGTCCATATAATGATGAGATGATGATTGCATCTGCATCAGTTTCTACTGCTGCATTTATAAAATCTTCTTGAGGTGAAATAACTCCTACATTTATTACATTAAATCCTTGTTGTGTTAACACATGGTCAATAATCTTATTTCCAACTGCATGACAGTCTGATCCAATTACTCCGATTACTATAGTCTTTCCATTTTTCATTTTTGACCTCCAAAAATTGTTTTTAGTTTCTTTTAACTATTCCTTTATAAAACTATTCTAATCAATTTCAAACGAAAACGCAATAGAACCGAACATTCAAAAAAAAAATACCAATATATACCAAGTATTCACTTAGTATATGCTTGGTATTTAATTAATTGAAGTTTACCTATTGAAACAATATTTTGTCCATATATACTTCATTTCGTTTACTAAAAAATCATATAAGCACATTTTTATCACTTTTTTCATTTATCTTATTTAATCATAAGCATTTATTATATATATATGACTTTATTTTAAAACTGTAACTTGACCTGTTTCTGAATTTTGCACACTATAATAGAACTATAGCTAAAACAGAATCTATTATTACATCTCTTACCCCTGCTAAACATGGTATTTTATTCTTATTTTTCATATGAGGGCCAAAAGTTACTAGGATCTTATTTTTACTTAGCTCATATTCCTTTGCATTTGATTTACGATCTTTTATACCATTTCCAAATTCAATAGCGCTAACCTCCTCCATAAGGCTGTGGATAACTTGTGAAAACTCACCTTTAATAGGATTTAAGTCCATGGTATATGGGAGTACACACTCTACTACTCCTCCTATTGAATCATTTGTACCTAACATTTTTTGAATAGCAATAGTTATATAATCTTTATTCTGTTCTGCAGTATTTATTCCACCTATCTCTATTGCTAATGCTTGTAATTCATATGGTATATGTTTCTTAGCTACGGTTCCAGCTAAAACTACTGCTGAAAGTATATCTCCATATAGATATTCAAAAATAATATCTTCTCCTGTAGTTACTTCACCTTTCATTCCTTGTAATACATCGATCTCTTCTCTAGGATCTACAGTAACACCTTCCATCTTTCTTCTGTGAAGATCCATTCCAAAATCTGTAGGAGTAATCGAGATACCACTCTTTACTCCTCCTACTATTAATTTTACTCCATTTTCTATCTCAACTATCTCTACAGTCATATTTTTACCAAATTTCATCTTGTTCCTCCATCTATCTAATTTTCTTTATTTTATTATACCATAATCTATATCAGCTAAAATTTTACTAGAAAGGCTTTCTTTTAAGTTAAGACCTTCAACCTGAAGTTTATAGTCGTTCCGCTTCAGCAGTACTGTTCCTACAATGACGATTGTGGCTTACTCACAAAGACAAGGTGGTTTTAGCTTCGGTTTCTCTTACGAAGAGAAACCATAAAAAGGAAGAGTAAGGAAACCTTCTTGATTTTCTTTGCTTTTAACCTAAAAAATAAACCTGTTATCATTAGAGTTCCTTCCGTGTATGCGACAGCATTCGCGTTCTATTCCACGTCTTTTATATATATTTCTATCATCTTTTTAGCTTCTGCAGAAAACCACTCCCTCAAATTTAGAGGGGATATTATCTCTACATCACTCATAAAATAAGCAAAATATCTCTTTATCTTCTCCTCTGATCCCTCTACTATCCACCTATCATCTAATTTTTCTATTAATTTAGGTCTGTTGGTCTTTATCCTATCATATTTTTCTTTTCCTCTATCACTTAATCTTATCACGACTTCCATACCGTAGGACAAAAATGGATCAAAATTCCCTCTGACTCTCCTAAAATATTCTTTATCTCCTGGATATCTTTCTCCCTCTAATATATATACATATTTAATATTACACAATCTATAGTTTTTATAAACTTTTTCTTCCTCTGAATAACAAAATAAATAATTACTTACTTCCATACTAGAATATAAAATATTATAGGGACTTACAATTTTTTCAGCTGTTTCAAACTTTATCTTTATTTTTTTTTTACTTTTTATCCCTCTTTCAATCCTTCCTATTAATTTTTCAAATACAAATCTCTCTCTTATAACTTTCGATTGAGATATATACCCATATATTAAACTTCTTATGAGGGAGGCTTCTGTTTCAAAGTCGCTCCTATTATATACCTCTGTATAAAAATCCTCATTTTCCTTATTTAGATTAAACTGAACAATCTCCTTTTTCCCATGGAACGCAGGTATGTTTTTTCCCCTTAATAGGCTATAATTTTTCACTAAGTAATTTAATAGAAAATTTTTACTCACTCCAAATTCTATAGCATCATATTTTAGTATATCTCCCATGTATTTTGGGATAGTGACCCTTATTTTTTTCATTTTTATCCCCCATTATTAAAGTTCATCTTAATAGAACACTTTATAATACATAATAACTTTATTTACAGAGTTTTACAATAGATTAATGGAACAAAAAATATTTATTTTTGTTGCTTTAATGTTCTATATATAGATGTTATAATGATAAGAGAATTATCAAATAATTAATAGAGGTGGATAAAAAATGAAAATCTTAAATAACATCTTAGAAACTGTTGGAAGAACTCCAATTTTAAAAATAAATAATATCAACAATACCCATGCAGATATCTATATCAAGTTGGAATCTTTTAACCCTGCTGGTTCTGTAAAAGATAGAGTAGCATTAAATATGATAGAAGATGCTGAAAAAAGTGGAAAACTAAAAAAAGGTGATACAATTATAGAGTCAACTAGTGGAAATACAGGAATCGGTCTTGCTATGGTCTGTGCTGTAAAAGGATATAAATTAATCATTGTCATGCCTGACTGTGTAAGTGTAGAAAGAAGACAACTCCTAAAAGCCTATGGTGCTGAATTAGTTTTAACTGATGGATCTCATGGGATGAAAGGGTGCTTATGTAAACTTGATGAACTTATGAATCAACATCCAAATAGTTTTGCTCCTGATCAATTTTCAAATCCAGCTAACCCTATGGCACACTACAATACTACAGGAACTGAAATTTGGGAAACTTTTAAAGATGAATTAGATATCTTTGTTTGTGGAACAGGAACTGGAGGAAGTTTTTCAGGAGTTGCAAAATATTTAAAAGAAAAAAATAAAGACATTTATACTGTTGCTGTAGAACCTATGAGAGCACCATTTATCTCTACAGGAGTTAGTGGTCCTCATGACATTCAAGGAATGGGTATGAGTGCTGGATTTATCCCTTCTACATTTGATCCATCTGTCATGGATGAGATAGCTACTATCTCTTATGAAGAGGCTCAGGAGATCACTAATAGGTTAGCCAAGGAAGAAGGGGTCCTAGGAGGAGTTTCTTCTGGAGCAAACTTAGCTACTGCATTAAACTTAGCTAAACGTCCTGAAAATAAAGGAAAAAAAATCTTAACTCTTATTATGGATACAGGTGAAAGATATCTTTCTAGCGGTATATTTTATTAATTCAATTTATAGAAAAACTTAAAATAATACAAAAAGAAGATCATAGACTTAAAGTTTAACTCTATCTTCAGATTAATATAATTAATCTGAAGATTTTTTTATTGTATAATAATTCGTGATATTGTATAATTATAACACACTAAAATGATGAAATATTTATTGTTTTCTATAAACATACCACTAGATATTAAAAAAAATTTTATAAGTCAAAATTTAAAATAAATAAATTTTAGGATACATAACCATTAAGAGGAGGAAAAACTTATGAACACAGAAACATTAACAATGAATGTAAAAGCTATTTTAAATAATTTGTATGATGCTGTTTATATTGTTGATACAAATCGTAAAATAATCTATTGGAATAAGGCTGCTGAGGACCTAACTGGTTATAATCGTTCAGATATAATTGGAAATCACTGTTTTGATAATATCCTCAATCATATTGACTCCCATGGAACTCATTTATGTACAAATCACTGTCCCTTAGTGGCATCTATTAAAGATGATGAAATAAAAGAGGCAAATGTTTTCTTTCACCACAAAAATGGTCATCGTATCCCTATATTTGTAAAAGCATTTCCCTATAAAGATTCAAATGGTGTAATTATTGGTGCTATAGAAATTTTTAGTGAAATTTCTGAACGTAAACAAATTTTAGAAAAAATTAAAAACCTTAATCAACTGGCAATGTTAGATGAACTAACTAAAATCCCAAATAGAAGATACACCGAAAACGTTATTAAAATTAAATTCAACGAATATTCATTGAATAAAATAAATTTTGCTTTAGTTTTTATTGACATCGATAATTTCAAACATATTAATGATAATTATGGACATGATGTAGGTGATATGGTTCTCAAAGCTATATCAAAAACATTTTCACATAATTTGAGAGGTGATGATGTAATTGGACGTTGGGGTGGAGATGAATTTGTAGCTGCTTTTTCTGGGATTGATGAAGAAGGCCTAAAAATAGTAACAGAAAAATTAAGAATGTTGGTGGAAAACACTGTTGTAGACATCAAAAATGAGCGTTTAAAAGTTACAATATCTGTCGGTGCTGCACTTGTGACTCCTGAAGATGATTTAAGTACCCTTATAAAAAAATCAGATACTCTTTTATATAAAAGTAAGAAAAATGGGAAAAACTGTATCTCAATAGGTTAGTATTTTTAGAATGATTTATTGATGGTTTTCACATTTAAAAAGCCTAAGTTTTGTATTTAACAAAACTCAGGCTTTTTATTTTATCTTTTTCTCATTATAGCTATCTCATCAGCTAATATCTTAACTGTTTCTATGATTTCACCGTCTTTTTTCAATAGATCAAGTTCATCTTTTTTAGCTCTTTCTTTATTATATTCTTCCAAAGCTTTATAATCCTTAAGTTGTGGTTCATTTTTAGCAACCATCTTCTCATTGGTTATTGCTAGCCACTTATCTTCTAATTCCTTTGTTTCCATCTTTCTGACAGTTCTATTTAGAGATACCTCTTTATCCTTTGTTATCTCCTCAATAATACTATATCTTTTGATATTATAGTTAAAGTCAGGATTATTAACTATCCTTTCCTCATGTTTTTTAGACAAATATTCTTTCAATTTAACATTGTTTTTACTATTTTCTCCATTTATCAAAGAATCTACTTCATCCCAAGGAAGTGGGTTATCTAATGAACTTTCCCCTATCTCTGCACTATCATATGTAGGAGGGAACAAGATATCTGGTATTACCCCTTTATGCTGTGTACTTCCACCATCTATACGATAAAATTTTCCATTGGTATACTTTAGTTCTCCAAGATCTAATTGTTTTATAGTCTGTACTGTTCCTTTACCAAAAGTAGGAGTACCTACAATGATTCCACGTCCATAATCTTGCATTGCTGCTGCAAAAATTTCAGATGCAGATGCACTGAGTCTATTTACCATTACTATCACAGGTTTATCAAAATAAGTTGTCATGTCGCTATCCCCTAAATAACTTACACGTCCTCCTTCTTTCACTTGAACTACAGGACCGTAAGGTATGAATAATCCCATGAGGTTATTCACTTCACTAAGAGATCCACCACCATTATTTCTAAGGTCTATTATCATTCCATCTATATTTTCCTTATTTAATTTTTCTATTATTTTTTTTACATCTCTAGTAGTACTCTTATAGTCTTTATCTCCCTTACCATAGGCATCAAAATCCATATAAAATGAAGGTAGATTAATTACTCCTATCTTATAATTAGAGTTCTTTGACTTAGCTTCCTTTATAAAATATCTAGCACCTCTATCTTCTAACTTTATATTTTCTCTTACAAAGCTATATATCTTAGCTGTTTTACTTCCACTTGGAATTACCTTTAATTTTACAGTTGTTCCCTCTTTTCCCCTAATAAGGTTTATAGAATCTCCTAAAGGCCAATCCATTATATCTTCAAAATCCTTTCCATCTGTGGCTATAGCTATTATTTTATCTTCAGGCTGAAGTTCTTGACCCTTTGCCGCCGGTCCATCAGGCATAACTTTTACTACCTTTATAAAGCCTTTTTCCCCAGTAAGTACAGCTCCTATTCCTGAAAGTTGTAGCTTCATACTCATATTAAAATCCACTATTTCCTTAGCTGAAAGGTAGGTAGTATGGGGATCGTATTCCTTTAAAAAAGCATTTACAAAATATGAATATATATCATCTGTTGTTTTCTTCTCCAATAATTTTTTCCTTGTTTCCATCCTACTTTTCATCCTATTAACACTCTCTTCATATGTTAATTCCTCATAATCTTCTAGAGACAAGATAGATGATTTTAACATCTTCTTCCAATGATTTTCATATTCTTTTTTTGTTAAAAAATATGGTTGATCTTCCCTATCATAAACCAACTTTTCATCCAAAGTAAAATCTAAATCCTTAGGATTTTTTAATAATTTAGTCTGATATTTATTAACCCTTTCTACAGCTTTTTTATAGATGTCATAGATATCAAAAGCTGCTTTGGAATTCCCTTTTAAAAAATCATCATCTAATTGTTTACCCCATTTTTTATAAATTCCATCAACTTCAGATTGAGTGAAATATTGATGATTATAGTCTAATGTACTTAAATAATTTTTTAATACATTTTTAGAAAATTCATCATTTATATCCAAATCTTTATAATGAGTTGTTTCTAATGAAAAAGATATATCTGATAATACCTTATTCATTTGTTCCTTTTTTTCTGTATCTACTTTAGCAATAGAAACTATCGCTATAAGCAGTATCCCCATTAATACCGTTATTTTTCTATGTATTCTCATCTTATGCCTCCTAGTATCTTATTCATTTTAAGTATTTCTCACCATTAATCTACTTTCCCTTAAAAAATCAATTTTTTCTAAGTTCCTCTGCCAATAGATCTGTTATACGGTATTTTTTTAAATCATAAATTGTATGGTCTATCTTTGATACTGGCATAATCCCTATTATGGAGTTAGTCAGAAACACTTCATCTGCTTCTAATAGTTTTTTTAATGAAAAAAATCCTTGCTTTAACTCCAAATGTTTATTTTCATCTATAATCTCTATAATTTTTTCTCTAATTATCCCCTTTAACAGGCCACATTCCTTTGTAGGTGTATGAACCACTCCATCTTTAATAAAAAATATATTAGATGTTGCTCCTTCAGATACATAATTTTTACAATCTAAAAATAATACTTCATCACTACCTATACTTTTTGCCTCTCTAAGAGCATATATATTTTCTAAGTAATTTACAGATTTAATCCCAGATATAATGGAATTTGGGTTTCTTTTAAATTCAGATATTTCCATCTTAAATCCCTCTCTATATTTTAAACTCTTATATTTATTTTCTCTATGGGTCACTAATATATCAAAGGTGTCGGAATTTTTAAGAACAGTTACCCTCAAAATAGAGTTTTCTAAGGAGTTTTTTTGGATATAAAGGTTTAAATATAGACTTAATTTTTCAAAACTAATATCCATATTTATCTTAAGCCTATTAACTGCTTTTATCAACCGATTATAATGTTCTTCCAAATAAACCAATTTTTTCTCTTTTAATAAAATCGTCTCAAAAACCCCATATCCATATAGTAAACCATCTTCTATATCCAGCTTAAATTCATCTGATGATATAAATTTATTATTTGAAATTATATAATTCATCATGCTCAACTCCTAAGTTATGTTTAATGCCTTCACCAATGCCCTGCCTTTTACCAAGCTTTCTTCATATTCTTCATGAGGATCTGAATCCCAAACGATTCCTCCACCTACTTGAAAATATGCCTTCTTATCCTTTAAAACTATTGTTCTAATGGCAATATTAAGATCCATATCTCCATCAAAACCAATATATCCTATACTCCCTGTATATATATTTCTAGTTGTTGTTTCTAGTTCATCTATTATCTCCATGGCTCTTATTTTAGGAGCACCGGTAATAGAACCTCCTGGAAACGTTGCCTTGATTATATCTACTGCCGATAATTCTTCCTTTAATTTACCCTGTATTGTAGCTACCATTTGTAATACTGTAGCATACTCTTCTAGGTGAAATAATTCTGTTACATTTACACTTCCTGTTTTTGCTACTCTACTGATATCATTTCTCATAAGATCCACGATCATTAGGAGTTCCGCTCTGTCTTTTTCACTATTTACTAGCTCTTCTTTTAATTTTTCATCTTCTACTTTTGTTTTCCCACGGGGTCTTGTCCCCTTCATAGGTCTAGTTTCTATAGTCCCATCAGTTAATTTTATATATCTCTCTGGAGAACTAGATACTATAGTCCCTTCTCCAAATTCTAAATATGCAGCAAATGGAGCCGGATTTATTGATTTTAAATTTTTGTATAACTCATTAGAGTCGCCTTCAAAATCACATTCAAACCTTTGGGTAAAATTAACTTGATAGATATCTCCAGAATAAATATAGTCCTTTAATTTTTTTATAGACGAAAGATAATAATCCTCTGTCATATTAGAGTTTATATCTCTATTCTTTGGAATCTGTTTTTTGATTTCTTCTGTCTTTGATTTATTTTCATATTCATTTATACTATTTTCTATTTTTTTCCTTATTTCCTCTATATTTTCTTTAAATCCTATTACCCCTATATATTTTTTATGCTCTTTATGATCTATTATTACTATTCCATCATAAAAACCCATTACCATTTCAGGAATATCTACATCTTTTTTTACTGTATTAGGTAGTTTTTCCATCAAGTGAGCTAATTCATAGGAAAAATATCCCACTCCTCCACTTACAAATGGAATCTCCTCCCTCTGAATTTTATATAAGTCTAATTTTTCTTGTAAAATATCCAGTGGATTTCCATCTATTATTTTTATATTACCATCTTCCTCTAGGGTTACTTTATTTCCTTCTGACTTTATCATCAAAAATGGATCTACACCTATAAATGAATATCTTCCTAATTTTTCACTGTCCATTCCACTATCCAAAAAAAATGGATAGTTTCCATTTTTTTTAATAGCTTCAAATAATTCTAGACTAGTCAAATCACTTTTAAATTCTATTATTTTTGCTTTTTTCATCCCTACTCCTATAAATACAATTATTTTCTTTTGCCACGAATTGTACAAATGACACCAATCAAATTTAAAAAATTTTAACACAGAGATTCACCGAGATTTTAAATAGAGTTTCACAGAGAAACTCTACAATAATTTAGATAATCTATCACAAAAAGATCTTCTGGCCTTTATTATCAATTAGTTTTCGTGTCATTCGTGATTTAGTTTTTGACTTTAATTATCAATTATACATTATACATTTTCAATTAAAATCTACCTCATTTTTTTTGCTTTTTTTAAAAAATTAGCCAACATCTCATGTCCGCACTCAGTTAAAAGAGCTTCTGGATGAAACTGTACTCCTTCTAAAAGGTATTTTTTATGTCTTACACCCATTATCTCTCCATCAATAGTCTCGGCAGTAATCACCAATTCTTTCGGTAATTTACTTCTATTAGCTATAAGGGAATGATATCTTGTCACCTTTATTGGATTTTTAAGATTTTTAAAAACTCCTACTCCAGTATGAGATATCTCTTCTACTTTTCCATGGACCGGTTTTTCAGCTTTTATTATCTCTCCACCTAATATCTGAATCAAAGATTGGTGTCCTAAACAAATTCCTAATATAGGTATAGTTTTGTAGAATTTTTTTATTATTTCTACACTTATTCCTGCCTCATCTGGTGTTTTAGGCCCAGGAGATATCACTATCATCTCTGGGTTTAATTCCTTGACTTTATCTAAACTTATCTTGTCGTTTCTATATACTCTTACCTCTTCTCCTAATTCATTTAAATATTGAACTAGATTATAGGTGAAAGAGTCGTAGTTATCTATCATTAATATCATAATTTTTCTCCTAAAATGTTTATATTTTATTACTAAAATTATATGTTAATTTCTTAATATTATCAAGGAATTAAATAATATAAAAAATCCTAAGTAAAATTAATTACTTAGTCTTCTAAGATACTCCTCACTATTTCTACCCCTCTCCATTTATTCTCAAAGGGAGAGAAACAAAGAGAGGGGTACACCTATCTCTACTTCATCATCTTCTTTATAGTCACTAACAGTTCATCTATAACCTCTGTCTTCCCCTCTGATAACTGCTCAATTATACATGATTTCATATGAGCTTCTAGTAATAGATTAGCTGTCCCACTGAGAGCACTCCTAATAGATGATATTTGAGTCAATATATCATCACAATAGATATCCTCTTCTACCATCTTATTTATACCTCTGACCTGCCCTTCTATTCTATTTAATCTATTCTTTAGTTTTTTCTTTAACTCCTCGTTATGATGTGACTTTTTATCTATACAGCATGTTGACATTTTATGCCCTCCTTTTATGGTTCTTTCACATTTCAAATCCATTCTAAACATAACTAACTTTAATTTTTGTGACATCAAAAAATTAAAATTAACAGAAAAATCTATTCTGTATCTCTTTTTAAAAAAAAATTTATTAAATCCAATTCTAAACTACATATGAATCTCCTATTTTGACATTCCATTGTTAAAGTAATATAATACACTTAAAATATTTTAAGGAGGTTTTTATGTCATCAGTTATAATCCCAATTTTAATTTTTT
>Ga0316197_10002855_pt1 | contig 12313 bp, 12 predicted proteins | sample OudBiesiAoxic_MG_FD_204939 | JGI IMG/M metagenome (GOLD analysis project Ga0316197, IMG submission 204939) | Coastal sediment microbial communities from Oude Bieten Haven, Netherlands - site A oxic | ecosystem: Environmental > Aquatic > Marine > Coastal > Sediment | place: Netherlands...
CAAGCGGGACAGAACTCGGCTTACAGGCCACCTCACTGGCGCTTCGCTTCGCCTTTCCGGCGTTCTGTCATCGATACGTCGCAGTCCCCCCACAGAATCCTTGTCCTCCACGGCCGATCCGGCCCCGACACACGAGGTGACCCCCCGATGCCACGTCTCTTCCCTGCCTTCAGCGCCAGCATCCTCTCCATCGGCCTGCTGGCCACACCCGCACTCGCCCAGGACGGCGCGCTCGACCGCATCGAGATGCCCGACGGCTGGGCCCCGGAGGGCATCACCACCGACGGCCAGTCACTCTTTGCTGGCTCGCTCGCGAACGGCGCCATCCTGACCGCGGACCTCGCCACGGGCACGACCGATGTCCTCGTCGAGGGCACAGAGGGCAGCATCGTCGCGGGTCTCGACTATGACGAGGCGGGTCGCCTCTGGACGGCCGGCGCCACGACCGGAGAGGTGCGAGCCTACGACGCGGTGACCGGCGAGCTGCTCGAGGCCTACCCCTTCGAGGCCGGGTTCCTCAACGATGTGGCCGTGACGCCGGAGGCGGTCTACATCAGCGACTCGTTCGTGCCGCAGGTCGCGGTCGTGCCGATCGGCGACGATGGCGCTCTGGCCGCTCCGGACGAGGCCTTCGTGGTGCCCATCACCGGTGACCTCCAGTACGGCGAGGGCTTCAACGCCAATGGCATCGTGGCCACCCCGGCCGGGCTCGTGCTCGTGCACTCGGGCCTGGGCCAGCTCTTCCTCGTCGATCCCTTGACCGGCGCCTCCACGATCATCGACACCGGTGAGGCTGACCTGACCGCGGGCGACGGCCTGGAGCTGGTCGATCAGACCGTCTACGTGATGCGTAATCGCATGGGCGAGATCGTCGCCGTCGAGCTCGACGAGCAGGCCACGAGCGGCGCGGTCACGGGTACTGCGACCTCCGACGATTTCGACGTGCCCACGACGGTCGCGGCAGTGGGTGATGACCTCTGGGTCGTCAACGCCCGCTTTGGCACCGATGCCGCGCCGGAGACCGCCTACTGGATGAGCCGGGTGGATGCGCCGACCCCGACCGACGGGTAGCCGGCGAGCCGGACCTTCAGCCGGTCACGCCGACACGCATGACCGCTAGACTGCAGCCGCAAGCACCGCCCGAGGTGCCACACCACCAGAAGGAGTCCCCGAACTCATGATCAACCCCCGCATGCGCGTGGCCGCCGTCGCCGGCAGCATGGCCCTCACCCTGTCGTTGGCCGCGGCCCCCATCGCGATGGCGCAGGACAGCCCCCAGGATGCCATCCAGGGCTTCATGGACGCGGTCGTGGCCAAGGACTTCGAGGCGCTTCCGAGCTTCTTCTGTGAGGGCGAGGCCCAGCAGGCCGCGCAGTTCGACGTGAGTGCTCTCGCGGGCGAGATGCCCGAGGGCATGGACGTCGAGTCGCTGCTTGACGCCTTCGTCTTCGACATCTCGATCGACAGCATGGACGTCGTGAGCGAGACCGAAGCCGAGGCCGTCGTGCGTGTCGTCGGCAGCATGGCCATGGATCTCGACCAGGACGCCCTGCTCCCGTTCGTCGAGGCGGTTATCGAGATGAGCGGCATGGAGGCTGACGAGGCCACCGTGGGCATGTTCCTGGGCATCATCGCTTCCGAGTTCGAGGCCGAGGTAGAGACCATCGACGCCGATGTCACCCTCGTGCCCGGCGATACTGGCTGGCTCATCTGCAGCGATCTCGACTTCGGCGGCACCGGCATGGATGACGACATGTCCGAGGAGGAGGACGGCGAGTAGGCCGCCTTCCTGCAGCCGGCCGACAGTGGCCGGCGAACGAACGAAGAGACGCCCGTCCCTCTCAAGGGGGCGGGCGTTCTGCGTCTCTGATGGGGCGAAGTGGGTCTGGCCTAGTCCTCGTCGGGCCGGAAGATGCCGGACGCGGTGCAGGACTCACACACCGGACGAGCGGCGCTGAGGTCGCCGAGCGCCAATGGTTCGTCCCCACCGTAGAGGCACATCACTTCGTAGCTCGTCTGGCCTGAGCGGCCGGGCAGGGCCGAGACCTGGTCGATCCGTCGGAACGTGCAACGTCGCAGGCGCCCGACCGGCGTCACGACCTCGGGCGCGGGCGCATCCCCGAGCGGGACCGGGACTCCGACCTCGGGCATCGGCGGGCGCACGAGGGGAGCGGTCGGCATGGGGGCGATGGCGTTGATGGCGGTAGGCCGGCGCCGTGCGATGGTCACTGACAGGTCCTCTGCAGGCGGCTGAGTGGAGTGACGCTATCGGCCGCGCAGCGGCCCGGGCTATGGGCGATACGTACCCCGCACGGGGCCGCCGGAATGCCCCCGACCCTGCGTACCGCACAGAGATTTGGGCCCGTGGGGAGATTTCTCCCGTTCGACCCTTGACGATGCCCACGAATTGGGTATCATGCCCATCCAAGTGGCACGAAGTGGTGCGGAGTGGGGAAGAAAGGTGAACCAGGCCGGTTGACCACCGCCGTGGTGGTGAACGCAGGCAGGGGAACCGTCTTCGCCGTCAGTGAGGGAGTCGGGAGATACCCGGCCACTGCACACCGTGGATGTCACTAGTCGGAGCAGCCCAGCCCGGTGTTTACAGGTGAGTACCGACACACGGTGGACGACAAGGGACGTCTCGCGATCCCGACGCGTCTTCGTGCGCAGCTCGCCGAGGGTGGTCAGGTCAGTGCCTGGATGGATGGGTGCGTCGCACTTCATCCCAGGGACGAGTGGGAGCGCATGACCGAAAAGGTCGACGCCCTGCCGTTCACCGCCGAACCGGCACGGAAGCTTCGACGCTTGCTCTACGGCTCGGCCTATGAGGCCAAGCTCGATCGACAGGGCCGGTTCGTCCTGCCGCAGAAGCTCCGTGACTACGCGGGCATCAAGGCAGAGGTCGTGCTGGTCGGTGCGGGAAGCCGCATCGAGCTGTGGACGCCCAAGCGGTGGAGCGAAGTGAGCGAGCAGATGGATCAGCCCGAGGCACTCGCCGAGTCCCTCGACGGTCTGGGCATCTAGAACCATATGAGCCTCCAGGGTCCGGGTGGACCGTCGGGGCGGTCGGATCGTTGATGGAACAGGAAGTAGGGCACCTGCCTGTGATGCTTGAGGAGGTCATCTTGGCTCTCTCGCCGCACCCGGGCAGCTTCCAGATCGATGCGACCGTTGGCGGCGGAGGGCACGCTGTTCGGATCCTGGAGGCCGCCAACCCTGGTGGCCGGCTCCTGGGGATCGATGCCGATCCTCGAGCCATCGAGCGCTCCACGAAGCGCCTTGCCGGGTTCAGCGACCAGGCGATACTTCGCCAGGCTAACTTCGAGTCCATCGGCGCAGTCGCGACCGAGACCGGCTTCGACTCCGTGGACGGCATCCTCATGGACCTCGGCGTCAGCTCCCAGCAGCTCGACGACGACGACCGCGGCTTCAGCTTCCGCTCCAGCGATGCGCTGGACATGCGCTTCGACACCCGTACAGGCATCCCCGCCAGCGAGGTCGTGGCCACCTACAGCGAGGCCCAGCTGGCCGACGTCTTCAAGCGCCACGGCGAGGAGCCGTACGCGCGCCGTATTGCCCGCGCCATCGTGGCCGAGCGCGACACGGCACCCATCGAGACCCCGGCTCGGCTGGCTGAGGTCGTGGCCAGGGCCACGCCCAGGCCGAAGAACCAGCGTCGCCGTCGCATCCACCCCGCGACCCGGGTGTTCCAGGCATTGCGCATCGAGGTCAACCGTGAGCTCGAGACGCTGCCCGCCGCGCTGGACTCGGCGGTCGATCTGCTGAAGCCCGACGGACGCCTCTGCGTCATCAGCTACCACTCCCTCGAAGACCGCATCGTCAAGCGCTTCCTCGCGCGTGAGCGGCGCGGATGCATCTGTCCACCCGAGATCCCCGTTTGTGTCTGCGGCAAGGAGCCGCGCGTCGCCAACGTGGGCGCTCAGCCACAGCTCCCAAGCGATGCGGAGGTGGCGACCAATCCCCGAGCACGCAGTGCCAAGCTGCGGGCCGCCAGGAGGCTTCCAGCATGAGCAGCCGTCACGGCAACTCGCGACGCCAGGCCTATGGGCGTCGGATGAAGGAACTGCGCACACGTCGCGCTGCGGATCTCGAGGTCGATCTCGAGGGGCCCAACGGCTGGAACCGTGGCGGCAACTGGGACGGCGACGGCACGCTACCTAACGCTCCCCTCGACATCAACTCCTCCGGCTCGGGCGCCCGCGCGCGCTGATGGCCGTCTACCAGGGCACCCGCCTTCGCACCAGCACGCTTCCGGCAGCCGAGACCTCGGCTCGGCGGGAGCGCTCAGCTGCGCCGGCGAGCGTCAGTGCCGCCCCGCGGGTCCGCCCCATGGGCCTGCTCATGGCCGCCATCGTGGCAGCCACGATGCTGGGCCTGGTGTACCTGACGCAGACCCTGGGTACGAACGCCACCTCGACCGAGATCTATCGGCTCGAGACAGAGCGAAACGGGCTGATCACCGACATCAAGCGCAAGCAGGTGTGGGCGCTCGAGATGGTCCAGGCCGAGGCAGTCCTGCCCAAGGCGAGCAAGCAGAAGCTCAAGTGGCTCGGCGAGCCCATCGTCCTGCCCACGCCCTGATATGCCAGCACTGGGTCGCACTGACAGCCGTCTGCGGATGGTGGCCATCCTGCTCGTCTTTGCCGTCATCGGCACGGCCGCCAGCTTGCGCCTGGGCTATTGGCAGGTGGTGGCTTCCGACGAGCTGAGTGCCCAGATCGACGAGGTCAAGACCCGCAGCGCGGCTGCCGCGCAGAAGGTCGTGCGTGCCGACATCGTCGACCGCAACGGAAAGCCGCTGGCCACGACCTCCTCATTCGATAAGCTCGTGGCCTATCCCGACATCATCGATCCCGACGACCTCGAGCCTAGCGTCGAGCTGCTCTCGGTCCTGCTCGATCTCAGCTCTCGGGAGCGACTGGAGTACGCCGAGCTGCTGAGCTCCGGTCTCGAGGGTGGCACGCGCTTCGTCACGCTCGATCCCAAGCTCTCCGGGGAGCAGAGCGACAAGCTGCGTGATGCCCTTGACGACAAGCTGCTGCCCGGCTACGGAGTCGAGGCCGTGAACGTGCGCAACTACCCGCGCAAGGGTGGCGAACCCGGCACGTCGCTCGCGAGCCACACCCTCGGCTTCGTGCGGCTCGATGATCTTGGCGGCGGGGGTATCGAGCAGTACTACGACGACGAACTGACCACGCTTGATTCGTCGCTCGTGGACATGGCCACGGTCGAGGGCGTGCCAGTCAGCCTCCAGGGCATCGAGCCCGAGCCGCTCGTCTTGACCATCGACGCCAAGCTCCAGCGCGCGGTCGAGAAGGAGCTCCACAGCGTCAAGGTGGCGACCAGGGCCAAGAGCGTGAGCGCCCTCGTGATGGACCCGCACACCGGCGCCATCCTCGCCGTCGCCTCCGTGCCGGCCTTCGACTCCGAGGACTTCGCGGCGGTCGCTCGCAACGACATGAGCAGGCTCATCAACCCCGTCTTCAGCCACCAGTACGAACCGGGATCGGTGATGAAGATCTTCACCGCCACCGCCGCCCTCGACCTGGGCCTGGTCACGCCCACCACCATCATCAGGGACCAGAGAGAGCTCGAGTTCTGGAAGTACACCGTGCGGAATGCCGACCACCGGAGCAAGGGCAACCTCAAGGTCAAGGACGTCATCGCACTTTCGCGCAACGTGGCCACGGCCAAGATCGCTCGCATGCTCGCGCCGAACAGCACCCAGAAGGCCGCCCATCGCCTCTACGACCTGTGGGCGAAGCTGGGCATGGTGGGCAAGACCGGGCTCGATATCTCCGCCGAGGCCGGTGGCAACTGGTTCGATCCCGACGAGTACCTGTGGTCACCGGTGGACCTGGCCAATCGCGCCTTCGGTCAGGGCGTGTCGGTGACGTTGCCGCAGCTGGCGCGTGGCATCTCGACCATCGTCAATGGTGGTCTCGTGGTGCAACCGCACCTGGTCGCCGGAGGTGAGGCCACCCAGGTCGAGCCGGAGCGGGCGCTCAAGGCCAAGACGGCCAGGCAGGCCAAGGACATCCTCAGGCACGTCACAGGGTCGGTGCCGTGGTACGCGAAGGGCTCTCTCATCCCGGGCTACGAGGTCGGCGGCAAGACCGGAACGGCTCAGATCTGGGACTCGGTCAAGAACAAGTGGAAGGAGCAGCGCTTCAACCACAGTTTCATCGGCTTCATCGGTGGCAGAAAGCAGGAATACGTCATCGCCGTGCGTCTTGAAGAGCCGAAGCCGATCAGCATCAAGCAGGGCGCCATCCCGTTGCGTATCGAGTCCTACGAGCTGTACCAGATGATCGCGCGCACGACCATCGACCAGCTGCAGATGAAGAAGTCGAAAGATCCCAACGCCGGTCTCCCGATCATCGGCTCTGCTGCGGCCAGGGCGCTCGACCCCGTTCGCAATCGCCAGGCCATCCAGGCCTCCAAGAGCCAGGCGAGGAGCGCAGGCAAACAGACTGCCGGGAAAGAAGCCGACAAGTCCAGGTCGAGGTCCTCCGGTCTGAACGTCGCGTCCGATCCACCGGCCGACGCAGGCCAAGGCACCTAGTGGTGTCAGGATGGGCCGGCGTGAGTGATGGACCGAAGGCGATGACAAGGAACGCGGCGTCGAAGGGAGACGCCGCGACGCGATTCGATGCGCCCTGGCTGGCGAGCGCCGCTGGTGGCGTCGTCTTGCATGCGGGCAGCACCCCCATCAGCGGCGGCGCCGTCGACTCGCGACTGGTCAGCGAGGGCGTTTGCTTCTTCGCACTTCCCGGCGAGCGCACCGATGGACACCGTTTCCTCGAGGCGGCCGTGCAGGCCGGGGCCGGTGCCCTGGTGATCAGCGCCGAGCTGGAGCCGGAGCGCCTCGACGCGCTCGCCGACGGCGGTCGTGTGACGGTCGTGGCGGTGGCCGATGTGGCAGCTGCACTGCGAGCGGTCGCGGCTGCCTATCGCGATCGATTCGAACCCCTGGTCGTGGGTATCACCGGATCGTTGGCCAAGACATCGACCAAGGAGCAGATCGCCGAAGTCCTCGAGGAGGGCTTCGAGGTCCTGCGCAACCCGGCCAACTGGAACAACGAGATCGGCCTGCCCATGACCCTGTTGCGGCTCCGTCCGGAGCACCGCATCGCGGTCCTCGAGATGGGTCTCTACACGACCGGTGAGATCGCCCTGCTCGCAGGCCTGGCTCGGCCGAGCATCGGCGTGGTCACCGCGGTGCGTGGCGTGCACCTCTCGCGAGCCGGCTCTATCGAGGCCATCGAGGCCGGCAAGCGTGAGCTGGTGGAGGCGCTGCCCGCCGACGGCTGGGCCATCCTCAACGCGGATGACGAGCGGGTTCGGCGCATGGCCGATCACACCGTGGCGCAGGTGCGCACATACGGGTTCGCGGCCGACGCGGACGTGCGCGCCACCAACGTCGTCTCGCTCGGCAAAGAGGGCATGCGCTTCACCCTCCATGTCGGCCGCGACAGCTACGAGGTCAGCACTCCCGTCCTGGGCCGCCACGGTGTGCACAACGCGCTCGCGGCGGTGGCGGTAGCCGACCGCGCCGGCCTGGACATCGCCGATATCATCACGGGCCTCGCTCGCCCGCTGCAGATGCCGCACCGCTCGCAACTGGTGGCGGCCGGTCCGTGGACGATCCTCGACGACTCCTACAACGCATCTCCCGATGCTGTCCTGGCAGCCCTGGACCTCCTCTCAGAGCTGCCGGGACGGCACATCGCCGTTCTCGGCGAGATGCTCGAGCTGGGCGACAGCGCCGCTGCTGAGCACCGACGCGTGGGTGAGCATGCCGCCGCCGTAGCCGACCACCTGGTGGCCGTGGGCGAGGGGGCCCGCGGCATCGCCGAGGGTGCCATCGAGCGTGGTCTTGACGCCGGCAGCGTCCACGTGGTCGCGGATCGGGATGAGGCCCTGACGGTCCTCCTGGGCGAGCTGCGGGACGACGACTCCATCCTGGTGAAGGCCTCGCGCGGTGCGGCCCTCGATCTACTGGTGGAGCGGCTCGTGCTGGCGGGCGGGGCAGGGGAGGCACGGGCGTGATCGACGGCGAATCAATCGTCTATGGGGTGCTCATCTCGTTCGCGCTGGTGGTCGTGCTCATGCCGGCCTTCATCCGCCTGCTCAGGCGCGTGGGCATGGGCAAGCGCATCCGCCTCGAGGGACCGGAGACGCACTATGCCAAGGAAGGCACCCCGGCCATGGGTGGTCTGCTCATCGTGGTCGTGGTGCTCGGCATCGCGGCGATGCTCGAGCTGCTCACCGGCAACTTCCTCGACGGTTCGACGATCGCGCCGCTGGCCACGCTCGCGCTGGTCGGTGGCTTGGGCACGGTCGATGACTGGCTCAATGCCCGTACCGGCGATGGCATCAGTGCGACGCAGAAGCTGCTGTGGCAGACCGTGGTTGCCGGTGCAGCCGCTTGGCAGATCCAGAACACCTACGGCATCGACCAGCTGGCAGTGCCCTTCGTCGGCGCCGTGGACATCCACCCGTTCCTGTTCATCCTCATAGCGGCTTTCGCCATCGTGGCCACCAGCAACGCGGTCAACATCACCGACGGGCTCGACGGTCTCGCGGGCGGCACGCTGATCTTCGCCTTCGTGGGCTACATGATCATCGCCTTCACCTTCGGCCAGCCCAATCTCGCCGAGCTGTGCGCGCTCATCATCGGTGCGCTGCTGGCGTTCCTCTGGTTCAACGTCCACCCGGCGCAGATCTTCATGGGCGACTCCGGTTCGCTCGCGCTGGGGGCCACGCTTGCGGTCACGGCGGTCATCACCGGCCAGGTGCTGCTGCTGCCACTCATCGGGCTCGTGTTCGTGATGGAGACGGGCTCGGTCATCCTGCAGGTGGCCTCGGTCAAGATGCGCGGGAAGCGGCTGTTCAAGATGTCGCCGCTGCACCACCACTTCGAGCTGGCTGGCTGGGACGAAGAGAAGATCACCCTTCGGTTCTGGATCATCGGCGCCCTCGCAGCGCTCGTCGGCGTGGCCTTCTACATGGCCACCGTCGGGTTGCTGAGTTGACGCTGATGGCGACACCACCGTCGATCGACCTGGGGGGTCTGGGACTGGAGGCGTTCCGCGATCAGCCGGTGGCGGTGCTCGGCCTGGCTCGTAGCGGCATCGCGCTGACGCGCTTCCTGGCCGACCACGGAGCCCGGGTCACGGTCTACGACACCCGCACGGCCGACCAGCTGGCCGAGGCCATCGAAGCGCTCGGCGATCGCCGGCCACGGCTGCTGCTGGGCCCCCAGGTCGACCCGGCCGAGGCACTCGACAGCCAGGCCTTGATCTGCACGTCGCCCTCGGTGAGTAGCCGCTACCCCACCACCGAGCCGCGTCTGCGCAGCGCGTTGGCAGCGGTGGAGGCTGCCGGCCGCGTGCCCGTGGTCAGCGAGGTCGACCTCTTCCTGCGCCTCTGCCCGGCCGCTACCGTGGGCGTGACCGGCACCAAGGGCAAGACCACCACCAGCTCGCTCATCGCCGCTGTGCTTGGCGCCGGCGAGGCCCCCGTCGTGCTCGGCGGCAACATCGGCATCCCGCTCATCGAGCGGCTGCCCGAGCTGACCTCGGGCCATCGCGTCGTGCTGGAGCTCTCGGAGCTGCAGCTGCCGACGCTCTCGCAGGGCACGGACATCGCCGTCTACACCCATGTCACCTCTGACCACCTCGACCGCCACGGTTCGCTCGAGGCCTATCGCGCGGTCAAGCGTCGACTGGCCGACCTTCTGCCGGTCGGTGGTGTGCTCGTGCGCAACGATGACGATCCGGTGGTGTCCGCCTACACCGTCCCCGACCGCGCCCGCGAGGTCACCTACGCCCGCTCGGCACCAGGCCCGGCCTCGGTGGGCGTGGCCGATGGTTGGATCATGGCCGGCGCCGCCATGGTGCCTGATGATCACGATGGCCGGATCCTGCGGCTCGCGGACATCCCCATCCCCGGCGAGCACAACGTTTCCAACGTGCTGGCCGCGACAGCGGTAGGGCTGCTGTACGGCGTGGCACCCGCGGCCATCGCCGAGGCGGTCCGCGGCTTCGCTGGCGTCGAGCACCGGCTCGAGCGCGTCGCGGAGTTCGCGGGCGTGACCTACATCAACGACTCGCAGGGCACGCAGCCCGATGCCGTCATCGCGGCGGTGCGCGCCTTCGAGCGGCACCTGGTGCTCATCGCCGGCGGACGCTCCAAGGGCCTGCCGGTCGAGGCGCTGGCTGCGGCCGTAGCCGAGCGTGTCGACGCCGTGGTGCTCATGGGCGAGACCACGGACCAGCTTGCCGCAGCCTTCTCCGCTGCCGGTCTCGAGCGCATCGAGCGCGCCGACTCGATGGAAGAGGCGGTCTCCCGCGCCACCGTCGTCGCTCGCGAGCAGACCCCGGCCACCGTGCTGCTCAGCCCGGCGGCAGCCTCGTTCGACATGTTCGTGGACTACGAGGCCCGCGGTCGTGCCTTCAAGGCCGCCGTGGCGGCGGTCGCGGAGCAGGCAGACACCGCCCGATGATGGAGGCCCTGCGCTTCCCATGGGAAGACAACGACGACCGACGGGAGGTCGCACCCAGTGCCTTCCGCCCGCGCGCGGGCCGGGGCAAGAGCAGCCGCACCCAGGCCAGCCGGCAGCAACGCAAGCCGGCCACACGCCGCAAGCCCAGCGTGTCCCGCTCAGTGGCCACGGCGCCACTGCCGCTGCCCGAGCCCGCGACCCGGACGGCGGGCCAGGCGTCCCGCGAAGCCGCCCGCGACCGCACCGCCGGCCGCGTGGTCAAGGGACCCCAGCGAGAGCGGCATGAACCCGACTACGTACTCATGGCCGTGGCCGCAGCGCTGTCAGCCATCGGCATCCTCATGGTCTACTCCAGCGGCGGCCACGCAGCCGCCCTCGAGGGCAGCGTCTTCGACGCGGTCAGCGAGCAGCTCGGGTGGGGCCTGCTCGGCGGTCTCGTGCTCATCTTCATCAGCCGCATCGACTACCGCTACTGGCGCTCGTTCTCCATCCTTGGCATCGCCGTCGCGATCGTGCTGCTGGTGCTCGTCATCGGACCCACGATCCCACCATTGCTGCAGCCGATCGAGGCCAACGGCGCCACGCGCTGGCTCAAGATCGGTGGCATGCCGTCGTTCCAGCCGACGGAGATCGCCAAGATCGCGCTGGTCATCTTCCTGGCGCACTGGCTCAGCCGGAAGGGCACCAAGGTCGGCTCGTTCCGCGGCGGCCTGATCCCCTTCGTTCTGCTCGTGGCGGTGTTCGCCGGCCTGATCCTGCTCGAACCCGACCTGGGCACGACAGGCGTGATCGTGCTCACCGCCTTCACCATGTTCTTCGTGGCCGGTGGCAGCATCTGGCAGCTGGCCCTGATGGTGCCGCTGGGGGTCATGGCCGTGGCCGGCGTGGTGCTGATGAAGCCGTACATGCTTCAGCGCGTGATCATCTTCCTGGATCCCTTTGCCGACTCGGCGAATGCCGGCTACCAGACCGTCCGTGGCATCTACTCCTTGGCCTACGGCGGCATCACCGGCAAGGGACTGGGCGTCAGTCAGCAGCCTGGCGGTCTGTCGGTCCCGGCCGCCGAGAACGACTTCATCTTCGCGGTGGTAGGCCAGGAGTTCGGCTTCCTCGGTGGCTTGCTGGTGATCGTTCTTTTCCTCGCGCTGGCCTGGCGAGGCATGCGCGTGGCCATGAATGCCCCCGATACCTACGGTGGCTTGCTAGCCTTGGGTATCACCGCCTGGCTCACCTTCCAGGCCTTCATCAACATCGCCGTGGTGGTCAGCCTCATCCCCATGACGGGCATGCCGCTGCCGTTCCTGAGCAAGGGCGGGACGTCGCTCGTGGTCGTTCTCGCTGCCATCGGTATCCTTCTGTCCATCTCCCGAGAGACCGTTACCCGAGGTGCCAGCGCGCATGAGGATCCTCATCGCAGCCGGGGGGACGGGCGGCCACATCTATCCCGCTCTGGCCGTCCTGACCCAGCTGCAGAACCGACAACCTGATCCTGAGCTGCGCTGGCTCGGCGGACACCGGGGCCTGGAACAGGAGATCGTGCCCGCGGCAGGGCTTGGCCTCGACCGCTTGTGGCTGCGCTCGCTGCGCACCGTCGACGCCTCGCTGAACACGGTCCTCGATCCGCTGCGTCTGGTGGCATCAGTGCCACAGGCGATGTGGAAGCTGATGCGTTGGCGGCCGGACGTGATCTACACCACCGGCGGCTATGTCGCCGTCCCGGTGCTGGCCGCGGCAGCCCTGTTGCGCATCCCCTCGCTGCTGTGGGAGGGCAATGCCATCCCC
>Ga0316197_10002856_pt1 | contig 12312 bp, 11 predicted proteins | sample OudBiesiAoxic_MG_FD_204939 | JGI IMG/M metagenome (GOLD analysis project Ga0316197, IMG submission 204939) | Coastal sediment microbial communities from Oude Bieten Haven, Netherlands - site A oxic | ecosystem: Environmental > Aquatic > Marine > Coastal > Sediment | place: Netherlands...
GATGGCCAGGACGTCAGCCGCGGAGGCGGTCGCCATACTGCGCTCGACGTCATCAGTTGATGAGTACGTTCGGGCCCTCGCCGACCAGGCGTTCATTCACGTCATGCACCGCGAGCATGACGAAGCCTCGTCGATTGGGGAGGTCGCCGAAGCGGCAGCCGCTGACCTGGACGATGCATCGCTCGACGGATACCTGCTGGCCGTTCGCTGCTGGTACGAAGGTGAGCCCGTCTGGATCGAGACGGCATCTCAAGCCGTCGACATCGGCCTGAAGCTCGGCGATACCGAAACGCTGGCGCGAGCGTTCGATCTCCTGGTCCAGAACGCACCGGACATGTCCCTCGATCGCCGAGACAGCATCCTCGACCAGGCAGACCGGTTCGCCCACGACTACGGACAGGACTTCCTTCGAGCGTTCATACTCGTGGCACGATCCGAAATCACAGCCGGAGAAGGGAGGTTCGGCGAGGCAGAGGATCAGGCGCGCCTCGCTGCTGAGATCTGGGACGACACGGACCACAATCTGGCGGTCTATCCGCTTGTCGAAATCGGCCTGAACCAGTCGAGACGAGGTGCACCACAGGCGGCCGACACACTCCGCACGGTCGCAGAAATGGCAAAGGTCCGCCCCCTGACCACGCGCGGAGTCCACACCGCTTTGGCGGAGGCGTATTGGCTCCACGGCGGCGACTTCTTCGACCCAACAACGGCAACCAAAGACCTCAAGCGTTTCCTCAGGAATCGGCCACCGGGCCCAAGCCTGGCCTGGGCGTGCATCTGGCTGAACAAGCTCAGACTGATCGAACCTCTCCATGAGCTCGCCGACACCCCGGAAGGGCTCCTCATCGACGGCGACTGGCGAGGCGCGGCCGAGGCTTGGAGCGAAGACGACGCCCCCTACAAACGCGCCGTCGCCTTGAGCAGTGGCGGCATTGACGAGCGGATCGAAGCAATCAGGATCTGCGACACCCTCGGGGCCGCCCCCATGGCCCGCCGACTACGCGAGGACCTCCATGCCGAAGGTGTCACTGGAATCCCGAAGGGCCCGCAACGATCGACACGCAGCAGCCCGGTCGGTCTCACACCCCGACAGACCGAGGTTCTCGGGCTCCTGCGCCAGGGACGCACCAACAACGAGATCGCCGACGAGCTCTTCATCTCACCACGCACCGTCGAGCACCACGTCGCAGCCGTGCTCTCGAAACTCGAGCTGAACTCGCGGATCGAAGTCGTTCTGTCACCGGATCCGGCAGCAGTCCCGGGGTAGTCGTCGGCCTGCAAACGGCGTCATCGACGCGACAACCCCTAGGTAGAGCCCCGCAACCCCTAGGTAGTGCCGGTGAGGAGGTTTGGGTAGTCACCGTCCAGGAATCTAGGTGCGTCCGCCGATGACACGCCAGGGCCGGGCGTATACGTTGGGACTACATGCCACCAACACTAAGGAGATGAGCATGTTGAACAGCACACCCGACGGCCATTCGGCCCACATGAGCAGCACAACTCCAACTGCTCGATCCCTGGAACTCTCCCGACATCACAACGTCGGCAGAAGCAAATACCAAGCGGAGCGACGTGAGCGCCTGAAGCGGTACGCGGCATCCGTCCACCGGACAGTTCTCTTCTGGAAGACGGTTCGCGAGACCACACCGATGACCGGTGGGGCATCGCCGGGGCCGACTGAGGCGCCACAGACCACCTGACGGCAGACTATCGCCGGACGGACGACACAGAAAGCACCGATCTGCCCTTGGAGATCGGTGCTTTCTGCCGTCTCGTCGCCCTTTTGCTCCTCAGGAGTCGACGCTTGCGGAAAACCTTGTTGACATATCGCGATATATCGTGATATAGTGCTATCAGTTCTCGAAAGGAGACTCGAATGTCATACGCAATGACACCCCCCTGGGTCGTCTCTCGTCGCATGATGGCGATGAAGGCCGGCCGCAGCCGGCGAGGACGGGACCGCGGATCTCGCAATGGATTCCCAATGGGATTCGAACCGTTCTTCCCAGGAAAACCGAAAGTGAGCCGAGGTGACGTCCGCATTGCCATCCTCCACCTGCTCGCCGACGAGCCGATGCATGGCTATCAGATCATGCAAGAGCTCAACGAGCGCAGCGGTGGGATGTGGCGACCCAGCCCCGGATCGATCTACCCAACGCTGCAATTGCTGAGCGACGAAGGCCTCATCCAGGCCGACGAGCATGACGGCAAGAAGGTCTACCGACTGACAGCGGACGGACAGGCCATCGTCGAATCTGCCGAGGAGGCTCCCCCGTGGGAGCGTTTCGGAACCGGACCGAACGACGGCCTCTCCGATCTCCGCGACGTCGGTTTCCAGGTCGGCGCCGCCGTCATGGAAGTAGGCCGCTCTGGCACAGAAGCCCAGATCGCCAGGGCGCATCAGATCCTCGAACAGACACGGAAGGACATCTACCGGATCCTCGCCGACGACGAGGAAGGCGAAACCTCCTAACAACCGGCGAAACCTCACCCAACCGACACCTTCGTCTGTGGACCGATGCCGAACCTCTCGACACCGAGCCTCGGGCGAAGGTGTCGTCGCGTCGCCGGTGAGATCCGGCATCGACCGAACGCCGGCCGCGTACCGCGCGTATGCTCGAACGAGGACCCGAGTATGGAGGTGCCATGGGATCCGTCTACAAGATCGTCGAACTCGTCGGAACAAGCGAGACGTCGTGGGAAGACGCTGCAACGGCAGCAGTGGCGACGGCGGGAGACTCGCTGCGCGATCTACGCGTCGCCGAGGTCACCGACCTCGATCTGCAGATCGCCGCCGACGGATCAGTCGCTGCGTTTCGCACCAAGGTCAAACTCTCGTTCAAGCACGAGGGCGGGATCTAGGTCGAAACCGAGTAGCAGACGCCTGAAACGTCAGGCCTGAGAACCGCGGCAATTCGCGGGCTGCTGGTGGTCGCTACCAGCCGTTGCGGTGGAGTTGGTCGTCGAGCGGTCGGCGTCGACGCGAGACACCCGAACCGGTTGGCGCCTCGTCTGGGTCGCGATAGCCGATGGCGATCACGCCGACCATCATCCGGTTATCCGGAATTGAGAACTCGCGGCGCACATCGTCTTCGCCGTAGCCAATACCGAGGAACCACGTGGCGAGACCGGCGTCGACCGCGGCCAACTGAAGCAACATCGACGCCATTCCCCCGTCGACATCCCAGAAGCGCACCGGCCAGCGATCGAGATCATCGAGCCCGAACTCGATCTTGTCATCGGCCGAATACCGCGCCAGGTACCGCTGCGGATCCGAGAACACGAGGATCACCACCGGGGACTTCTCATGCGGCGGCCGGTCCTCGCGTTCAGGGTCGTGCGTGAGCGTCCAGAACCGATCTACGGCGTCGGGATCGTCGAGCACCAGGAAGTCGAGACCCTGCGAGAACCCGGCCGAAGGTGCCCGCCGAGCAAGGTCGACGATACGTTCCAGTTCCTTGAACGGTGGCAGGTCGGCGCAGTAGGCGCGGACACTTCTTCGTTTGCGAACGACATCAAGGAATTGCATCCGGCGAGCCTACCGCTAGCAGAGCACCTCCCGACGAGCGTTCCCCACCACGGAGGGCCACACCTACACTCGCAACCCCGATCAAGGAACTCATCCATGAAGACAGCCCTTGTTGTCCTCGACATGCTGAACGACTTCGTCGACGGCACACTGGCGAACCCGGCGGCCAAGCCGATCATCGGCAGCATCGATCGCCTCGCCGCCGAGGCACGTAGCCGAAATGATTGGGTGGTCGTGTACGCCAACGATGCCCACAGGCCGGGTGACGTCGAGTTCGAGGTGTTCGGGGAACACGCTCTCGCCGGTTCCCCGGGCGCCGAAGTGGTGACAGATCTTGCTCCGGGAGACGAGGACATCGTCGTACCCAAGCGCTTCTACTCAGCATTCACGGAGACCGACCTCGACGCGACGTGCCGCGTGCACAACATCGGGAAGATGGTGATCGTTGGTCAGCACACGAACTGTTGCTGCCGGCACACCACCTACGACGCCTTCTTGCGCGGGATTGGAGTTGCCGTCGTGTCAGACGCGACGTGTATGTTCGAGCCGATGACTGGTGACCGGTACGAGGACATGCAAGAAGAGGCGCTGTCGTATCTGTCAACGTTCTACAACTCTGAAGTGCTCGAGACGAGCGAGCTCATCTAGTCGAAGCATTTTGCGGGGCGGCACCCTGCCACTCACGAACGAATTCGACCACCGAAGACCCATGGGCACCAACTCCCCTGCAACGATCGAGCCGCTTTCCGATCATCCGTCCGCGTTGCCGGTTGTTGCTCGGTGGGTCTGGGAGACGTGGGGATCGAAGACCTACGAGGAGACCGTTGCGTCGCTCGACGATCCTGAGGACTGTCCTCCGACGCTCATCGCCGTTGCGGGCGGACGGCCGGTTGGGGTCGTCGGGTTTGGCCGCTTCCGCCGGGTCGATGAACCGGTCGAGACACTCTGGATCAACGCGCTCTATGTCGTTGAGGCGGAGCGTTCTCGCGGCCTCGGCTCCCGACTTGTCTCGGCGGCGATCGATCTCGCCGGATCGTGGGTCGAGGAGTTGCATGTCTACACCGACGTCCCGACCTGGTACGAACACCGAGGCTGGACCGTGATCGAATCGAGCGACGGCGATTCCGTACTTCGGCACCGATTGTCGGGGGCAGACTGACGACCAGTGTCGAACCGAGCTGGCTGGTAACCAAGCCGGGGTGGGCCACGCAGCCCTTTGGATGTGACCACCGATCCGTCAACCCGTGGACGAGCGGTTCGTCTGTCCCATCGGACGACGTAGGCTGGCGATACTCCAGACTGTCTTGAGGATTCCGCATGCCTCCTGAACTCATCTTCCCTCCCAGGTTGACTGTTCGCGGCGCCACCCACAGCGACATTCCTGCCGTTGCAGCGCTTCTCCGCACGTCCGAGGAGTTCGATACCGGCGAGCCAGCCGTGACTGATGAGGATGTCGAAAGCGAGTGGATGCTTCCCGGCTTCGACCCCGCCGCTGACGTTCTGCTGGTCTTCGAGGACGAGCGCGTCATCGCGAGCGCCGAGGTGCCGGGTTGGCGGGCGGAGGCGACGGTGCACCCCGATGCGCGCGGGCGCGGCATCGGAACGGCGATCCTGGGATGGATCGAGCACCGAGCGGAGGACCGGGCCGACCAAGGTGCCGACATCCGCGTCGGACAGACCGTCGTAGACACCAACGCCGATGCGATCTCGTTGTTCGTTCGCCACGGTTACGCGCCGCGACACACGTCGTGGGTCTTACGCCTCCCCGACAACGTCACGATCGATCACCCACCACTCCCCTACGGTGTCGCAATCCGTCCGTTTGATCCCCAGCGGGAGGAGGAACAGGTCTACCGAGTGGTCGAGGATGCTTTCAATGAATGGCCGACACGCGAGCCGTCGACCTTCGAGGAGTGGCAATCCGGCGTCACGGGCCGTTCCGATTTCGACCCGACACTTCTGTTTGTCGCCGTCGCCGATCTGGACGTCGTGGGTGTGTCGTTTGGCATCCCATACGACGATGAGGGCTGGGTGCAGCAGTTGGCCGTCCGCCGCGATCATCGAAACCGTGGACTGGCGAAGGCCCTGCTCCGCACGACGTTCAACGAACTCCGGCGCCGTGGTTCCCCAGCCGTCGGCCTCAGCACCGATTCTCGAACCGGGGCGCTCGATCTGTACGTGGACGCGGGGATGGTCGTGCGTTCTTCGTACACGCACTACTCCAAGGTTTTGGCGCCGCGCGATTCCGTTCGATGAGCCGTCCGAGGCGGAGCGCAGTAGTCAGTAGTCAGTAGTCAGTAGTCAGTAGTCAGTAGATTCTCCGGCTCGCGCCAGCAGCGTGCTCCGGGTACCGTTCGAGTATGAAGTGGCTGAGTGAGATGTACTTCCGGGTTGCTGGGTGGGAGATCGTTGGGCGGGCACCCGACGAGCCGAAGTTCGTCGCCATCGGCTATCCGCACACCTCCAACTGGGACTTCTTCGTCTACCTCGCCATCATCGGTCACTTCGGCCTCAAGATGCGATTCCTCATGCACGTGGGCCTGTTCGTCGGACCGCTCGGATGGCTGTTGCGCCGATGGGGAGGGATCCCCGTACAGGGGGGTTCGAAGGCGGTCGTTGCGACACTTGTCCAAGCGTTCGGCGAGGCAGACGTTCTGCGCCTGGCGATCGCTCCCGAGGGAACACGCGCCGGCGGGTCCAAGTGGAAATCGGGTTTCTGGCGAATCGCGGACGGCGCCGGCGTCCCTGTTGCGATGGGTTTCGTGGACCGCGACAAGAAGCAGATGGGGTTTGGACCCTCGCTCAAGGTCGACGGCGACATCGACGGATGGATGGAGCAGGCACAAGCCTTCTACGCCGACAAAGAGGGGCTCAAGCCCCAGAACCACGGGCCCGTGGAACTCGACCGCTGACAACCAGGATCGCTGCGGGTCGCAAGGATCAGCTTCAACAGGAGATGCGATGCGACTGAATCAGGTGACCATGCCATGTACCAACGTGGCGGCATCTGCGGAGTTCTACACGAAGCTGGGGCTCATCCAGATCGTGGCGAGCGACGACTACGCGCGGTTCGCCTGCCCCGACGGTGACACAACCCTCTCCGTCCACGTGGTCGACGAAGTCGCTGACGGCGCGGCTCCGGTTGTGCACTTCGAATGTGACAATCTCGACGCCACCGTCGGAGAGCTCGAATCAGCGGGCATCGTATTCGATTCGCAGCCGTGGGACCAGCGATGGTTGTGGCGTGAAGCTCGCCTGCGCGACCCGGCCGGCAACGAAGTATGCCTCTACCACGCCGGCGAGAATCGACTCAACCCGCCGTGGCGTATCCCGCCGCCCGGGTAACCACACAGCCCCTCGGGCGTCGAGCGATCCAGGGCTCACCGCCCACGATTGAGGTCAGGACGGCCTCTCGTGCGACCGGTGAGAAACCCCCCTCAGACGCGATCTCGCGTCGGTAGGGTTGCGAACAAGGCTTCGATACCGGGGAGGGTACATGGCTGTCCTAACGCGCCGTCACTATGGCCGCATCGGCTTGTTGGTCCTTGCGGCAGTTCTACTGATCGCGATGCTGGTGTTCATACCGGCGACCGATGCATCCGATGGGATCACGGTCAAGGCCGATGCAGGGGTCGTGCTGCTCAGCACCGGACCCAATGCGAGCGACAACTGGATTCGCTACTACGAGAACCCGTCGGCATCGTTCGACACATCGGCGTACGACCAACAGCAATTCATCAATGTGCACAGATGCAAAGTGACAACGCCGACGGGCGCCTCCGGCGAGGCGTCGCTCCTCGCGATCGCGGAATCGCCGAGCAGCAAGGCCATCGGATTGGTGAGCAATGGGTTTGGCGTGCGCACGAAGAACAACTGTGCGACTTCGAACGGACAAATCGGTACATCGCAATCCTTGACCTTCTCCCTCGGCGGATTCTTCGATTCCACGCATGCAATCGATCGGATTGAGGTTGATGTCGAGGGCAAGCAGAACGCCCAACTCGCCTACACCCTCAACAACGGCGCAGGGAGCGGAACGAAGACCATCAACTCGGCGTCGGACAACGGCGCGGACTCGGGCATCGGCGACAACGTCGTTGCCGTGATCACCGGCAATACAGCCGAGCTGTTCACATCTGTGACCTTCTCGCCGACCGGCAATGACAAAGCCCTTGTGTCGATCGAAGGCGGCGGTGACGGAGCTGCGCCGATCGAAGCCGGCGAATCACGCCTGTATTCGGGAGTCTCCCAGACACTGTTCCACATCGTCACCTCGCAGGATTTCGACGGCGATCTCCTGTGTGGCGAGGACCGGGGCCCAACGAGCGTTGATGCAGACGGTCCTGCACTCGATGGGTTGGTCTCACGCGGCACCGACCTGAAGAGCACCGATCCGTGCGAGCGGGTGCCCTACATCTTCCAGATTCAGGACGACTCGGTGTACTTCGACTACCTCGACAGCGGCGAGGGCGCCCAGTTCATCGTGAGGATCGATTGGGATCCCAACGACGTCCCGGTCGACCCGATCAGCCCGCCGGTTCGCCAGATCGACTACACCGATGACGGCGTGGAGAACTATGTCGACGGTGTAGCGTGCGTATCCGTGAGCGGCGGCGTCTACGTCCACCCGACGGACGGTGGGGGTAATGACATCCCGTGGTGCCTCATCGACCACGACATCAGTCTGACGCCGGACGGATGGCAGCAGATCCAGTGGTGGCACGGTCAGGGAGACCCGCGTTGGAAGTAGCGGAGTAGGTCGGAATCGGCGGAGACGATTCGAATCACCCGGATCGGCTCCGCCAACCTTGGCTCAGCCGCCGTTGCTCAGACGCGAACGCCCAGCGTCCGCATGATGCGTTCGGCTTCGACCCGACTCTCGCCGGCAACTCCTGGGTAGTCGGGTTCGATGGTCTTGGCGACCGCGTCGAGCATGAGGGCTTCGTCATACGGCTGGCCACGATCGCGGGCGGTCGCGACTCCAGCCTCGAGAATCGCGATCGCCTCTGCCGACCCACCTGCGCCGGCGAGTGCAAGAGCCCGGAGGCGAGCCTCGGTTGAGCCGAACATTGCTGCCTCTTCGCCGGCATCGGACATGGCGTCCTCGAGCTGCTTGAGCGCGCCCGCGTAGTCACCCGCCCGAACCGAGCAGTCTGCGAGATGCAGTCTCGCCTCGAGTACGTTTGCGGTGAATCCGTTCGCATCGGACTCGCTTTCGACCTCGCTCAACACAACTCGAGCGTGATCGAGTTCGCCGCGCTCCTTGAGTATCCGTGCCAACTGAAGCTCCGCAAATGTGGCCATCGAAAGTTCGCCGGTCGACCGAAGCACCCTCACCGCATCCGTGAGGCGCCCTTCAGCCTCGTCAAACCGCCGCTGGTTGACCAGAAGCTCTCCGATGTTCGCCTCGGCGAAACCCACGTCGACAATGTTGCCAACTCGCTCCGCTCCATCGCGACTCTGCCGGTAGTACTCCAGGGCGTCGTCCCACCGGCCGTCGAAGTAGGCAAGGACTCCGAGGTTGTTGTTCATATCGTTCTGACCGACCAGATCGCCAAGCTCCTCGTAGAGCGCCAGCGCCCGGCGGCAGACCTCCAGTGCGCGAGGGTCGTCGGTCATCATGTGTGTCCAGGCGATGACGCCATAGGCTCGAGCCGTGGCGGCTTTCTCCCCCACTCGACCTGCTTCGGTGAGGGCGATCTGGGCACGCGCGAGCGCATCCTTCAGTTTCCCCTGCCGCAGTCTCACGAGCGCCTGGAACGCAGACGCGTTCGCGGCGACTCGGTGGGTATCCGATGCATCATTCGCAGCCTCGGCGACCCGACGAGCTCTGGTCGCGTCCCTCAGCGCAATCGAGTAGGTACCGGCGCGCTCGCGCACCCACGCACGTTTCAGGAGAAGTTCGGCCTGGGCGACTGGATCGTCATCGATCAGCTTCGAGCTACGTCGGTAGGCCTCGAGCGCGGTGTCGAACAAGCCGGCGCGCTCCCGGACGTCACCGAGCTGAGCCCACGTCGTCGACCGCTCCTGAGCCGGCACGTCGGGGAGGCGGCGTGCGGCCGCGAGCGCCCGCTCGAGCTGGGCGGCTGCTTCAGTGTTGGCGTACGATCTCATCGCGCGAGCCGCAGCCACTCGGGCGTACCGCCAGGTATTCGCGTGGTCGTTGCCGAGCGAGTAGTGCATCGCCAATTGGTCCGCCACGTCATCAGGGTTCCCATGCGAGGCTTCGGCAATCGCCCGGGCGGCCCTGCGGTGGAGATCCTCACGACGCCGATAGGAGAGTCCGTCGTAGGCCACATCGCGCACCATCACACTACGGAACCGAAGAACTCCCGGCCCGCCATCCTCGATGAAGTTCCCCAATACGCTGCGCGTCGCCTCGTCAAGCTGGAGTGTCTCGTCGGCGAGGATAGCCCTCGCCATTGATGCTCGGAAACTCCTCCCCAACACCGACGTATACCTGAGGACCCGCCGGGCGAGGAACGGGAGAGCATCGATGCTGGCACTGAGAAGGGAGCCGATCGAGTCCGGCAACTCGTCGGCGCTCCCGGTCTCGGTTACGACTCTCAGCAGTTCCTCGATGAACATCGGATTGCCACCCGTGCGAGCACAGATCGCTTTGACGTCCTTTGGGTGGAGTGGGGTCGCAGGTGTGGCCGCGTTCACGAGCTGCTCCGTTTCCTCCGGGGAGAGGTTCCGGACGGTGATCAAACGACCTTTGTCCGGCAGGAATCCGCCCGCATCACCCCTTCGGGTGACAACCAGCGCCCAGGGACGCTCGTTGATCGTCTGAGCGAGATGATCGAGAAGGTATGACGACGCTTCATCCATCCACTGAGCATCCTCAGCTTCAAGAACCACGGGCTCCGTGGCGAGGCGATCGAGCAGCGACACGACCGAAACGACCAGGCGGTCCTGTCGGAACTTCGGTTCGATCTCTGCGACTTCCGGAGTGTCGGGAACGTCGATGTGGGCCACGTCGGCTATCAAGGGCAGAACGGTCAACAAATCCGGGGCGACGTCGGCAACCCGACGCTCAAGGGCACGCGCCATCTCCCCGTTCGAGGATCGCTCGATGCCGAGGATCCCGCGGATCGGGTCGCGCCACGGCCGGTACGGCGTTGCCGAACCGTACGGCTCCGCACGAATGGTGATCGCCGGCATATCCGGGAACTCGGCCAACGCCTGTCGCACCAGCCTGCTCTTGCCGCTGCCCGCATCGCCGATCACTTTCACGACCGATCCGGAACCGCCGCCGGCCATCCGGATGGCGGCACACAGGTCCACCAACTCAACGCTCCGTCCTACGAAGGGCAGCTCATCATCGGCTTCGAACGAACGATCGCCGAGTTCCTCTCCGACGGAGTAGGCCGTAAGGGGTTCGGCCTTTCCTTTGACTTGGAGCGGAGGAAGGGCGGTTGCAGCGAAGAGCGTGCCGGATTGATCCAGGACGCCGGGTGTGGCGTAGATCGAACGCGCATGAGCGGCGGCCATGAGCCGGGCGGCAACATTGACCGTGTCGCCCATCACCGTATAGGTAGCTCGGAACTCGGTCCCAACTTCGCCGGTGAACACATGGCCGCGGTTCACTCCGAAATGAAGGTCAAGCGGTGAGGGAGCATCTGCCATCGCACGGACCGCTCGCAGGAGACGCGCCTCATCACCGTCCCGGGCAACCGGAGCCCCGGCCACGAGAATCGCCTTCCCCCCGTCCTCGTTGATGTCGGTTCCGAGGAACGCAACGTCCTCTTCTGCGGCGGCGGACTGAATGAGCCCCATCGTGTCGTCGATTGCCTCAGCGACCCAGTCGGCGCCCTCGTCCGCCAACCGCTGATCAACACCGCAGAAGCGAACGAAGCCGACGCTCGCGATCCGATGCTCGGGCTCCGTGTCTCCCGCTCCCAGGTACTCCCGCAGCTCGACAGGCACCCACGTCTTGAGGCTCTCAGGGTCGCGAGCGTCGCGAGAGATTGCTCCGGGAGCAGTGCAGTGCGCCTTCCGCCACCGCAGGAGCCACCCCGCACCCTTGGAGCTGCCGATCGCATCCGCCGGCAGCCGTTCACGCGTTCCCGAGCTCACGAGGATCTCTCCGGGGCCGGCCACCTTCTCCATCGCCGTCGTTGTCGTTCCGCCGACGCCAGCAATGACCAGTTCTTGATGCATCGATCCGGCTCGGAAGATGTGGATGGGACCGCTGTGGATGCCGACCGACATTCGCAGACGAACACGACCAGCAGCGGTCGCCTTCTCGGTTGATGAACGCAACGCCGTCCGCATCTCGACCGCAGCGCTGGCAGCTCTCGTCGCGTGGTCGTACCCCGTGAACATGAGCAGCAGCGCATCACCACCGAACTTGAGCAGGCTGCCGCCCTGGAGGTAGGCGATTTCGAGCATGTTGGCGAACACGAGGTTGAGGACCGCGGTGAGTTCCTCTGCTCCGATACGGCCGCGCTGGGCGAGCTTCTCTGAGAGATTGGTGAATCCGGAGATGTCGACGAAGCACAACGTGGCATCGAGTTCCTGCCATCGCCGGCCGGGAGCATCCACATCCCAATTCGTGGCGATGCGGGGCACATATCGGTCGAACGACGCGACGGACTCAATTGTCGAAGTCATCGATGCCTGCCTCCCTCCAGAGACGGTACCAGCGGCACCTCTGCTCTGAGCAGGTGTTTACGAAGTCGCGCGTCGACCGCCAAACGACCTCATAACCGCCGGATGGCTAGCGCCGGATAGCTTCGACGAGGCGGGCTACGTCATCGTCGGTGTGGTAGAGATGGAAT
>Ga0316197_10002857_pt1 | contig 12309 bp, 6 predicted proteins | sample OudBiesiAoxic_MG_FD_204939 | JGI IMG/M metagenome (GOLD analysis project Ga0316197, IMG submission 204939) | Coastal sediment microbial communities from Oude Bieten Haven, Netherlands - site A oxic | ecosystem: Environmental > Aquatic > Marine > Coastal > Sediment | place: Netherlands...
GTAATACTTTACTTAAAACAGCTTCTTTTCTTTCTGGTGAATATCCAGTCATTCCAATCTAATTACCGCTCCCTGTCTTTATTATTAAGTGAAAACTAAGGGGTGACAACTAGTCTGACACAGGGGGCCCCAAGCAAACTGGCAGACATATAGCGAAGCCACAATAAAACATCAACTCATCGTGGACGTACAACACCACCGTAAAGTTTTCCCAAGTCATCAACTTCTTTTAGCAAAACCAAACAGGACGTTTGGCTTAAGTTCATTCAGCACAAGGATGTGCTGTATGAACTGGTGCGTTATAAAAGGAGTTTATTACTTGGATCAGAAAACGAATCGGGGTCAGTCTCTTTGCCGCCTTTCTCTTCTGATAAGAGAAAGACGTGTCGCCGACAAGGCGAAATCACAGTTAATAATTATCAAACGGTCTCGACGAGCGCAGACGAGCTGACTTTCTCACTGTAAGTAGCCACGACGAGCGCAGGCGAGCTAAAACCCCAAGCAAACTGGCAGACATATAGCTAAGCCACAATAAAACATCAACTCATCGTGGACGTGCAACACCACCGTAAAGTTTTCCCAAGTCATCAACTCCTTTTAGCAAAACCAAACAGGACGTTTGGCTTAAGTTTATTCAGCACAAGGATGTGCTGTATGAACTGGTGCGTTATAAAAGGAGTTTATTACTTGGATTAGAAAACGCTCCGGTGTCAGTTTCTTTGCCTACTTTCTTTTCTGATAAAAGAAAGTAGGGTCGCCGACAAGGCGAAATCACAGTTAATAATTATCAAACGGTCTCGACGAGCGCAGACGAGTTGACTTTCTCACTGTAAGTAGCCATGACGAGCGCAGGCGAGCTAGAGCCCTAAGCAAACTCATACAAAAAATACGATTCCCACGCAGAGCATGTGGAACGAGAGTGAACTAATTTTATGAGTGCAAACTAATGTAGTCAGGTTGGCTAACTAAAACAAAAAAGCCTTGATTGGCAATGGCAATCAAGGCTCTTAAATATGAAGAAGCTATTAACATAAATACTTGTATTAAGCGCTTAGATTCAAGTGCAGGTAGTCAGAAAATAGGCCATAAAAATGACCTATCACTTATACATTAATACTCTTTGTTTCAGGTGTCGTATCGGCTTCTAAATCGCGACGTCTACGTTGTATAACGACAATAAATCCTAATAAGAGTAGTGCTGGAATATAGAACCACTCTTTACTTGGACGTTCAGCCGGAATACCTACATCAACAATGATTTGGTCAAAATCGAAGCCGGCTTTTTCAGCTGTACTATCAAATCCAACACCATCAACCATTATTGAACCGTCATCTTGAGCGAGTAACTCTAATCCATAGTCTTCCAGACGATCTTCGCCTGTTTCGCCTTCACCTACGGTCATTAACATAGTTAATGTCACTGGGTCACCGACATCATTTTGGCCATTAACTAAAATACGAAGCTCTGTACCGGGGGCTACTTCGGCCATTGAAGAGACTAATTCACTGCCTGCATGCTCTTCATATGGTGGAACAACATAATCCATCCAGAAGCCTGGACGGAATAATGTAAACGCAATGATAATTAGTGCAAAAGACTCCCATATTTTAGACTTCGCCATGAAGTAACCTTGAGTACCCGCAGTAAATATAAGCATTGCCATGGTGGCGGTAATGAATATAAATATGCCCTGTATAAAGTTAATATCGATTAACAATAAGTCAGTATTGAAAATAAATAGGAAAGGTAACAACGCTGTACGCAGTGAATAGAAGAAGGCAATAAAGCCGGTCTTCATTGGATCCCCTCCTGATACGGCAGCAGCAGCAAAGGATGCAAGCCCTACGGGGGGAGTTACGTCGGCCATAATACCAAAGTAAAATACAAACATATGCACCGCAATTAACGGAACAATAAGTCCATTTTGCTGGCCAAGGCTAACAATAACCGGAGCAAGTAATGAAGATACAACAATGTAGTTTGCAGTGGTTGGTAAGCCCATTCCTAGTATTAAACTAAGCACTGCTGTCCAAAGCAGCATTAGCATAATATGGCCCATCGAGAGGTACTCTACTAGCGCAGCTAATTTTAAACCAACGCCAGTTTGCGATACCGCTCCAACGATAATACCCGCAGCCGCTGTAGCAATAGCGATACCAATCATGTTTCGCGCGCCCATGATCAAACCATCAGTTAACTCATTGAAACCAAGTTTAAATTTATTACTTGTGTCGGCCTTACGATAAAAAGCAAATAGGAAACGTTGCGTTAGAAGAATAAATATCATCAAGGTTGTTGCATAAAATGCAGAAAGCCCTGGCGAATTACGCTCGATCATTAAACACCAGATCAAAACGACAACGGGTAGTAAAAAGTGTAACCCTGATTTCACCGTAGGACCTGTTTCTGGCAATGTTAATACCGGTGAGTTCGGATCGTCCATCACTAGGTCTGGGTAAGCGGAACTAATTTTTGCAAGTATCAGGTAGGCAACAAGAACTAAAGCAGAGACAACCCAGACCATTATTTCTGAGTCGACATTCTCTTTTAATGTATTAATTAAAAAGAACAGTGCAAAAGCACCAATCACTATATTACCTAATACAATCGCGCCCGTTGAAATCGTTTTGGCAATTTTTTCTTCGCTGACTTTCGCTTTGACGGCTTTTAAAACACCGTACTGTATTGCGATCACAGCAACCACTGCAGCAAGACGAGCTTGAGGGGTTGCGAGCAAGTGATAAAGCTCAGATAAGTAAAAGGCTCCACCGGCTAATGCAATAATTGGCAGCAGTGTCATTGCCCAAGATATCAACACATCTTTAACTGTTTTACCGCTATCTTCTCGAGTCAAACCTTGCATGTTTAATTTCATCGCTTCTAAATGAACGATATAAACTAAAGCAATATAAGAAATAATAGCCGGTAAAAAGGCATGTTTAACCACATCAAAATACGGAATATTGACATACTCCACCATTAAGAAGGCGGCTGCACCCATAACGGGTGGCATTATTTGACCATTTACAGAAGAGGCAACTTCAATTGCTCCCGCTTTTTCTGAAGAGAAACCTACTCGTTTCATCATTGGAATTGTAAAGGTACCTGTTGTTACCACGTTTGCAATCGATGAACCTGATATAAGTCCGGTCATGCCTGATGCTACAACTGCAGCTTTTGCTGGCCCACCACGAAGGTGCCCCATTAATGAAAAAGCAACTTTAATAAAGTAGTTACCTGCGCCAGCGCGATCTAATAAAGCGCCGAATAATACAAATAGGAATACAAGGTCGGTGGATACACCTAAAGCAATACCAAAAACACCTTCAGAGAATAACCATTGATGATCCATTATTCCACCAAAAGTAGAGCCTTTCCAGGCAATAAGTCCCGGTGCGTAAGGGCCTAAAAAGGTATAACAAAGGAAGACCATTGCAACCACCATTAATGGTGGACCAAGGGCACGCCTTGTTGCTTCTAGTAATATCAACATACCGGCTATGGCAACGGCAATATCGAAAGGTTTTGGTGCGCTAGGACGATTACTTAAACGCATACCAAAAAGGCTTTCTGCCAACGCAGAGTCGGCTAAAAACGGATAAAGTGCACATAAGCAGCCCAAACCTGCCAACAACCAGTCAGCCATTGGAATATGGTCGCGAGGGGAGTTTTTAAAGGCTGGGTAGGCTAGAAAACCAAGAAATAAAGCAAAGCCTAAATGAATAGAGCGCGCCTCACTACTTGAGAAAACACCCCAACCAATAGTAAAGGGAAGTGGTGATGCTATCCAAATTTGAAATAGTGACCAGACGAGTGCAACGCCCGCCATTAGCTTTAATACGTTATTATTGGTCGGATTTCGTCCGCCTGTATCGTTAGAAGCAACAAGATCTTGTAAATCTTCATCACTCATTTGTGTGTCACTGGGACTGTGTTGATTCATAGTGAATGTCCTATCTAAAATACAGTGTAATGTTTGATGGTATTGTTTGTCGGTATTGTGGTTATTTATACCCAAACAACATTCATTTTTATTGTTTGATTAAGCTAGCTTTTTGATTAAATGAAAATGGCTTGGGTATATTCGCTTTTAAAACGAACAAAGCAGAAGTCACAAACTTCTGCTTTGAGGTTACTATATTAACTTAACGGATTACATCCAACCACGTTCTTTGTAGTAACGAACAGCGCCATCATGTAAAGGTGCTGATAAGTTTTTACTGATCATGTCACTCTCTTTTAGGTGAGCAAAAGCAGGGTGCATTTTCTTAAAGCGTTTAAAGTTTTCAAATACAGATTTCACCATTTGGTAAATTGTTTCAGAGTCTGTTTTTGTTGAACTTACAAATGTTGCTGCAACACCAAATGTTGTTGTATCTGTATCAGTTCCTTTATACATGCCACCTGGGATAGATGTCATTGCATAATATGGATTATCAGCAGCTAGTTTTTGTGCTTCAGCATTATCAACAGGGATTAAGATAGCATCACAAGAAGTAGTTGCTTCTTTGATTGAACCGTTTGGATGGCCCGCTGTAAAGATAATTGCATCAACTTTACTATCACATAAAGCTGCGGCTTGTTCTGATGATTTAAGTTCTGAAGCAACAGCGAAATCGTCCATTGTCCAGCCCATTTTACCCATCAATACTTCCATTGTTCCGCGTTGGCCAGAACCTGGATTACCGACATTTACTTTTTTACCTTTTAGGTCTGCAAATGTTTTGATACCAGAGTCTGCACGAGCAACAACCGTGAACGGTTCAGCATGTACTGAGAATACTGAACGTAATTCTTTAAAAGCACCGTTAGGGAATTGCTCTGGCGCTGTACCATTGTAACCATGGTATTGCCAATCTGATTGCGCAACACCCATATCTAAGTCACCAGAACGCAGACCATTGATATTTGTTACAGAACCACCTGTTTTATGTGTACAGTTGATTTCATGCTCAGCAGATCCTTTATTTACTAAGCGACAAATTGCACCACCCACTTGATAATAAACACCTGTTTGGCCGCCTGTGCCAATTACAACATGTTTAGTTTCAGCGATTGCTGATGTGGCCATTAGGGTCGCGCCAGCAATTGCTGTAAGCGCTAGTTTTTTTATAAACATATATAAGTTCCTTTGTTTAATTTATTTAATATTTTGTTTAAGCTTGTTATGTATACAGTAAATTTATCAGTAAAACGAAACTAATACTTTAATGTGCGATCTACTTTGAAAACATCTACTTTTAATTAGAAGCAATACTCTTGAATATTACATTTCCAGATAAAATCAAAATTGCTCACTTAATTTCCGTCATACTACTTCTATTAATGAACAAATAAGCTGTGGGAAAATTGCTTAACATTTAACCGATTAAAATAATTTATCTCTTTGTGTGTTACTTATTTTCACGTGCTTGAAATTTATTTAATTAATCAATAGGTTGGAGAGTTTATCATATTAACTTAGGTTGCCTAAAGATCATAAATAAAAATTAAGCAAAATTTACGCCATTAACATAAATTTATTTTAAAACAGTTAGATAGAAAGATTTTCACTATATCATAGTTATTTTTTTATCGATAATGAAGAAAATAGATGCATTAACATGATATGGCGCACTTTTACGGTGCACTGAAAGCGGATAAATTAGCCAATATATAGGATCTTAAATTCAACCAGTAAGTACAATCAAATTTTATTGCTATTGTTGATGCTGAAGTGGTTATTATTACTGATGCCGTAGAGTTTATAACCAAGGTATGACAGTCATTGATTGTAATGATTGATCTGATAACAAGGTATTACTGATGCCGGAGAGTTTATAACCAAGGTATGACCGTCATCGATTGTAATGATTGATCTGATATCAATGTATTATCGAGGTAGAGAATTTTACGACTATATAAATGCAGCTTGTTAAGACGATCCTTGTAGTAATGATCTAATAGTTTGGTTAATGTGCCATTTTCTTGTAAGCGTCTTAACCCTATTGTTAGTCTTTCTGCTAATTCAGGGCGTTGTTCATTGACGAAAAAAAAGGTCAAATAGGGATAGTGTATTAATAAGCTATTTTCAATCGCAAAGCGTGCATTCGAGTGCTGGGCATATTCATCATTTATCTCATTGACACCACGTAAGAAGCAATCAAAACGTTGCTTATTTAATTGCTCAAACAATAAAGAATATTTATGGGTAGTGCTTACTTTTAACCCATTGTTTCTTAATATTATACTGTCGGGCCAATCTTGATGTTGCCCTATGGTTAAACCTTGGTCAATAAAGTCTTGTATGTCATTAATATTAGAAAATTTATATTGGTTATTTTCTTTAATTAAACATAATCGATATCCCATTAGCCCGCCAATGAGAGGAATGCGAATAGGAATTGCGCGTTCCTCACGTTCTGCAGTCGTAGGGAAATACGCTATATCTAGTTTACCTTTATATTCCTTAGATAATTTTTTAACGGCTCGCCCTTGTTCCATTTGCATGGAGGGAATAATTTCATAGTCACCGTATTCATCACGGGTAATATCAAGTGCTCTTGTTAACGTGTCCATAATTATCGCAGAAGGATTATCGATGGTATGACGCCAAACGATAATTTTTTCTGGAGGTAGCAAATGTTGTCGTTGATCTTGAGCACTAACCAATGAAGGAAAAATTCCCAATAACAATATCAATATAGACAACATAAAGTGTTTTAGATTATGCATAATAATATCATTAAAATTCTAGTTGGGTGGTCAAGGAAGAAGCAGTGTAGGGGAATTTTTATGGCTGAGCTTTATATATTTAATGGTTTGTTAAATAAATGCTAAGGTTTTGATTTTATTTCTTTTATTTGTTTTTTTTTATGACTAATATTATCTTTTTTATTATGCAGTGTAGGGCAAGCTCAATCTCAATCATAAAGCGCCAAGGTAATTTAAAGCTTAAAATTTTAAGTAGGCAAATCTTTTCGAAATAAAGTTCTGTATAAATAAAGACCACTATAAAAAGTAGCGGTATAAAAAAGGGAACTTGAAATAAGCTCCCTTTTTATTATTTATGTTGAACCAATATTATTGGATGATAGCGATTAGTATTATAACGCTTTAATAGTCTCAATTTGTGCATTCAACTTGTCACAGGTTGTTTGGTATTCAGCCTGCTTTGCTTTTTCTTTAATAATAACCGCTTCAGGTGCATTACTAACAAAACGCTCGTTACTGAGTTTGCCTGATACTTTATCTAACTCTTTTTTAGCTTTTTCAAGCTGTTTCGCTAAACGCGCTAGCTCTGCTTCCGCATCTATCAATCCAGCCATCGGAATTAACAGCTCTAATTCACCAACTAGTGCCGTAACTGAAGCTGGCGTTTCTTTGCCTTCCGCAACAAAGGTAACGGTTTCTAATTTAGCTAACGCACCCAAGAAAGCTTCGTTATCGGCAAAACGACGCGTGTCTTCAGCGCTTGCATTTTTCACTAACACGTTAAGCGGAACTTTCGGGCTAATATCCATTTCACCACGAATGTTACGCACTGCATCAATCACTTGCTTAACCCACTCTAGGTCTGCAACCGCTTGTTCATCAACTTGTGTGGCATCATATTCTGGGTAAGCTTCAAGCATGATGGTATCACCACCTTGACCTGTGATGGCTTTAACACGTTGCCAAATCTCTTCGGTCATAAACGGTAGCATTGGGTGTGCAACACGTAATAACGTTTCTAATACATTAATTAAAGTATTACGTGTACCACGTTGCTCCTCTTCACTCCCTTTGAATAAAACAGGTTTGGTTAATTCTAAGTACCAACCACAGAATTCATTCCAGATAAAATCGTATAAAATATTTGCTGCGATATCGAAACGATAGGTATCTAATGCTTGACGGAATTCTTTGATCATATTTTGTAATTGACCTTGGATCCAACGATCTGCAAGGCTAAATTGCATTGCTTTGTTATCACCAAAACCAAAATCTTGTTCTTCTGCATCCATTAATACATAACGGCTTGCGTTCCATAACTTGTTACAGAAGTTACGGTAACCTTCAAGACGATTCATATCCCAGTTGATATCTCGACCCGTTGATGCCATTGCCGCTAGAGTGAAACGAAGTGCATCGGTACCATGTGCTTCAATACCGTTAGCGAAGGTTTTACGTGTGTCTTTTTCAATTTTCTTAGCAAGTTGTGGTTGCATCATGTTGCCAGTACGTTTAGTCACTAGGCTTTCTAGATCTAATCCGTCAATCATATCTAAAGGATCTAATACGTTACCTTTAGATTTAGACATCTTATCGCCATTCTCATCGCGAATTAGGCCTGTTACATAAACCGTTTTAAAAGGCACTTGTGGTGTACCATCTTCATTCTTCATAAAGTGCATGGTCATCATGATCATACGTGCAACCCAGAAGAAGATGATGTCAAAACCGGTTACTAATACATCAGTAGAGTGGAAGGTTTTAAGATCCATGGTTTGGTTTGGCCAACCGAGTGTTGAGAACGTCCAAAGACCTGAAGAGAACCACGTATCTAATACGTCATCATCTTGGGTTAAAACAACACTATCATCTAAGTTATGTTCAGCACGAACCGCGGCTTCATCATGACCTACATAAACTTTACCTGTTTCGTCATACCAAGCTGGAATACGATGTCCCCACCATAATTGACGTGAAACACACCAATCATTTAGGTCATTCATCCATGAGTTGTACATATTTTCATATTGCTGCGGTACAAATTTAATATCACCATTAGCAACTGCTTCTGTTGCTGTCTTAGCAAGAGGTGCAACACGTACATACCATTGGTCCGTTAGCATTGGCTCAATCACAACACCACCTCGGTCACCATAAGGCACGGTTAAATCATGGTCTTTAACTTCTTCTAATAAACCTAACGCATCTAATTCACTAACTACTAACTTACGCGCTACTTCACGTGTTAAGCCTTGGAATTGTGCTGGAATATCCGCTGAGTAATCATCACTCTTTTCGCCATTAGTATTAAATACTTCTGCACTTTCACGGATACAGGCTTCAAACGTTAATACATTGATCATCGGTAGTTTGTTACGTTTACCTACTTCATAGTCATTAAAGTCATGAGCTGGTGTGATTTTCACACAACCGGTGCCTTTTTCCATATCGGCGTGGTCGTCACCAATAATTGGGATTTCACGATTAACGAAAGGCAATAAAATAGTTTGACCGATAAGGTCTTTATAACGTGGATCTTCAGGATTAACAGCAACACCCGTATCGCCTAATACTGTCTCTGGGCGAGTGGTTGCGACTACGATGTAGTCTTTACCATCGGCTGTTTTTACGCCATTTGCTAACGGGTAGCGGAAATGCCACATAAACCCTTTAACATCTTTATTTTCTACTTCTAAATCTGAAATCGCAGTTTGTAATTTAGGATCCCAGTTAACCAGGCGTTTACCACGGTAAATAAGATCATCATTGTACAAATCAACAAAGGTCTTTTTAACCGCTTCAGAAAGGCCATCATCCATGGTAAAGCGTTCACGATCCCAATCAACAGATGTACCTAAACGGCGCATTTGACGTGAAATGTTACCACCCGATTCAGCTTTCCAATCCCAGATTTTTTCGATAAAAGTTTCACGACCTAATTCTTTACGTGTTTGACCTGTCTCAGCGAAAAGTTTACGCTCAACAACCATTTGTGTTGCAATGCCTGCATGGTCCGTGCCCATTTGCCATAAGGTATTTTTACCTTGCATACGCTGATAACGGATCAAGGTATCCATGATCGTATCTTGGAAAGCATGTCCCATGTGTAAACTACCGGTAACATTTGGCGGCGGGATCATGATACAGAAGCTCTCTTTATCAGTATCACCATGTGGTTTGAAATAACCTTTCTCTTCCCATGTTTGGTAATTTTTTTGCTCAATAGCACTCGGGTTGTATGTCTTTTCCATCATTTATCTTCTGTCTGGTTAGTTGACTCTTGAGATGCAGTTAACACATCTTGAGTAGATAGGGTGTGGCCTAATTTTTTATAAGCACTGTAGCGCACGCGCGCGTTAATTTTCAACTGTTCTTGTGCGGGCACAAAATCAATAATTTGTTGGAAGTTTAGATTAAACTCCGGAATATTTTGGCTGAGATTAATCAACACCGCACGCGGGTGTTGTGGCGCTAACCAACTAATTTCAACAGGAGAGCCATATCGAGGGCCTTCACCCACTAAATTGTGTGGTACAAAACTATCGCCATCAAATTGCCACAAATACTCATCAACAGTAAATGCATCCTGCTGGTTTTCAGTATAAATAAATACTTTTTTATTCTGCTGGTAATAATAAGCCGCGAGCTGACAAGCTTGCACAAAATGTGCTGGCAAACTTGCATCAGCTGTTGCCGAAAGACCATCTTCTGAATGTATATAAAAGAGGACTTGGCTCATTATAAATCCATGCTTATTTTTATTATGCGCATTTAAGCGTCTACTTCCGCTAATTCTTGTTCACTACGATTAATCACAAATTGTGTTAGTAATGAAACGGGACGGCCAGTCGCGCCTTTATTGGCACCTGAACGCCAAGCAGTACCAGCGACATCTAAATGTGCCCAAGTATAAGCTTTAGTAAAGCGCGATAAGAAACAAGCAGCAGTAATTGATCCCGCTGGGCGACCACCAATATTCGCCATATCAGCAAATGGGCTGTCTAATTGTTTCTGGAACTCATCATCCATTGGTAATTGCCATGCTTTGTCACCGGATTGGTTTGAAGCGCTTAATATCTCATGCACCATGCCTTTATGTGGGCTCATTAATGCACTGATGTTATGGCCTAATGCCATGATACATGCACCGGTTAAGGTCGCAATATCAACAACACATTCAGGTTTGAAACGCTCAACGTAGGTTAGTGCGTCACATAACACTAAACGACCTTCGGCATCGGTATTTAATACTTCAACCGTTTGTCCTGACATAGTGGTTAAAATATCACCTGGACGGTACGCTTTGCTTGATGGCATATTTTCAGCACCGGCAATCACACCAATCACATTAATTGGCAAATCTAATTGTGCGATAGCTTGAATTGTACCAAATACTGACGCTGCTCCGCCCATATCGTATTTCATCTCATCCATGCCTGCGCCTGGTTTAAGTGAAATACCACCTGAGTCAAAGGTTAATCCTTTGCCGACTAATACAATCGGTTTTTGATCCGTTGCACCACCTTGATAATTCATAATTGACATGTAAGCAGGATTCGCAGAACCTTGTGCAACCGCTAAATAGCTGTTCATACCTAATGTTTGCATCTGTTCTGTATCAACGATTTCTGTAGTGATTTTATCAAAACGTTGATCAAGCTCTTGAGCTTGTTGGCTTAAATAATAAGGCGTACAAATATTAGGTGGCATATTTGCTAAGTCTTTACACAGTTTCATACCTGCTGCCACGGCCATACCGTGTTGTAATGCTAATTCAGCGCGTGTTAATTCTTTACGGCTTGGAATATTAAAAGTTAGTTTACGTAGTGGGCGACGTGCACTGTCTTTATTGGTTTTGAATTGGTCAAAGTTATACAAGCTATCTTGTGTCGCTTCTACCGCTTGACGCACCGCCCAATAACTATCACGGCCTTTAATATGTAATTCTGATAAGAAACAAACGGCTTCAAGTGCACCGGTGTCATTTAAGGTAGTGATGGTTTTTTCTATAATTTGCTTGTATTGCGTTTCAGTTAGCTCACGCTCTTTCCCGCAGCCAACTAATAAAACGCGCTCGCTTAATACGTTAGGGACATGGTGTAAAAACAACACTTGTCCTACTTTACCTTCGATGTCACCACGGCGTAATAATGCACTTAAATAACCTTCGCTGATTTCATCTAATACTTCAGCTGCGTGTGATAAACGACGAGGTTCGAAGACACCAACAACAATGCATGCACTACGTTGTTTTTCTGGGCTACCACTTTTAACTAGAAATTCCATATGTATCCTTAAAACGATTATATTGAGATTAACTGTGCTATTTTCGTAAAAATGCAGTTATCATAAGCCATTGTGGATCTTGAAACGTAATATAAACTTACTAAAATAGCAATTTTACCGAAATTGATTGCTTAATCCACTATTTTACCGTCTTTTGTAGCATCTTATTTTACACTGGAGATCAGCTTGATAATTCTTCGTTATTTAATGTTAGAAACATTTAAAAGCCAAGTTGGCGTCCTCTTTGTTTTAATCTTAATATTCGTCAGTCAAAAATTTATTACTATTCTCGCTCAAGCCATCAATGGCGTGATCCCCGCAGACTTAGT
>Ga0316197_10002858_pt1 | contig 12305 bp, 10 predicted proteins | sample OudBiesiAoxic_MG_FD_204939 | JGI IMG/M metagenome (GOLD analysis project Ga0316197, IMG submission 204939) | Coastal sediment microbial communities from Oude Bieten Haven, Netherlands - site A oxic | ecosystem: Environmental > Aquatic > Marine > Coastal > Sediment | place: Netherlands...
CATTGCCGTCATTCGATTTATTAGCTTTGCCGACGCAGCATCCGTTTGCTTCTGCGGCACCTTCCTTGTCGCGGCGCAGCGCAAGTCACGGAAGCAGCCATTCAACAGCGCCGAATTGGCCCAGACCGAAACTGTAAATTCGCTGCAGCCTGGTTCGACAACTCAGACGCGGACTTTTCTGCCGTTGGCCGCAAGTGCGAAAAACAGAAAGGGACCAGATTGGCATCAGCATGAACCGTAAAACCAGACCCCCACTGCATAATCACTCAGGACAATGCCTCTTTCGCGAAAGCGGACGTTCCGATCAGGTAAAGTCAGCCCAAATTGTGTGTCGATGTATGATTTCTATTGGATAAACAGAGCCAACACTGTGGGGCGTTCGCGAGAGGGACGTCAATCCACACCAGTCCATTACACAGTCGTCAATTGCCGAGTTCATATCCTTTGGTCAAGCTGGTAATGGCGTCAATGATCGCGTCAAAACTTGCCTTGGCACGCGCGCTTCGATGCCGTGCCCTGAGATAGCTGTGAACCAGCTGCGGCTCGTTGCGCCAGGTCGCGTTCACGCCGGCCTTCGCGAGCGTTTCGGCATAGACGGCCCCATCGTCGCGCAAAGGATCGATATCCGCGGTGACAATGAAAGCAGCTGGCAGGGCGGCGAAGTCGCCGCAGGCAAGCGGACGGAGTTCGGGGTCGTCCGAGGCCGACCAGTCCCGACCGCCTGTGTAGACTTCTGAATAATAGGCAATATCGGAGGTTCCCAGAAGCGGGGCGTTGGCGTTTTCCGTGTAGGATGGCAGGGAAAGAGATCCGCCTAGCGCGGGGTATATCAGGACTTGCCCGAGGGGCGCATGGCCGTTCGTGCGGCGCAGCCGGATGCAAAGCGCCGCCGCCAGCATGCCGCCGGCACTGTCACCGACAACAACAAACGCTCTACCGGATGATGAAAGCGCGCGGGCTACTTGCTCGGCATCGTCCAGCTGCGCTGGGTAGATGTGTTCAGGTGCCAGCCGGTAATCCACCGCGACAACCTCCAGACCGGTCCGGTCGCTGAGTTCGGCGCAGATATCGTCATGGCTGTACAGCGAACCAACGACAAAGCCGCCGCCGTGCAGGAACTGGACAAAGGGCGCATCCGGGTTCAAACCCGCAGGCCAGTAGCGGCGACAGGTGACGCCGTTTATCGCCTCGTCTGAAACGGTGACGCCATCCGGCCGTGGCGCGCGGAAAAACTCGCACAGGCGGTCATAGAACTGCCGTGTCTCGGGGATACTAGCCTGATAGGTCTCTGTCGGATAGGCGGCTTCGCTTTCGCCGACAAACCGCAGGACTTCGGGATCGGTTAGTCTCATGATCCGCCACCAATGCTTTCCGGGTCGCGTTCCTTCAAAACGCTGTCGAGCCAGCCGGCGTTCATCTCCGGCACGGAGCTCAGCAAGAGCTCGGTATATGGATGATGCGGCGGCGTGAACATAACCTCACGCGGAGCGCTTTCCACAACTTCGCCGGATTGCATGACGACGACATCATCGGCAATGGCGCGGACGGTGGCCAGATCATGGGTGATGAAGAGATAGGCGATGTTTCGCGTCTCCTGCAACCGCTTCAACAGGCGCAGGATGCCTTCGGCTACGAGTTGGTCCAGCGCCGAGGTCACCTCGTCGCAGATGATGAAATCGGGATCGGCGGCAAGCGCGCGGGCGATGCCAATCCGCTGTTTCTGGCCACCAGAGAGTTCGCCAGGATAGCGGTCAATATAGGTATCGGGATCGAGGTCGATCTCGGCCAGCAGTTCGCGCACCCGGTCTTCTTGGGCGCGGCCTTTTAGGCCCTGGTGCAACTCCAGTGGGCGGCCGACGATCTCACGAACACGCTGGGCCGCGTTCAACGCGGTGTCGGCGCTTTGATAGATGATCTGGATGCGGCCCAACTGTTCGAGAGGACGGGCCTTGTAGCTTGGGGCCAAATCAGTGCCATCAAACTGGACCGTGCCGACCGAGGGCGCTAGCAAACCGGTAATTACCCTTGCCACGGTCGATTTCCCCGATCCCGATTCACCGACAACCGCAACTGTGCGGCCGCGATGGATATCGATATTGATATCCTTCAAGACAGTGACGGCACCATAACCTGCGGTGACGTTCCTGACACGAACAACGGGCGTGTCTCCTGCGGTGTCAGCGGGCCTTGCCTCGGTTTGAAAACTGCGCACCGCCCAGAGAGACTTGGTATACTCCTCTTGCGGGGCGGCAAGCATCTTGGCGGTTTCCGCCTCTTCCACGTCATCGCCCCGCAGCAGGACCTTGATGCGATCCGCCATCTGCGCGACGACCGCAAGGTCGTGGGTGATATAGATCGCCGCTGTCCCGAATTCGCGCACGACGTTGCGAATGGCCGCCAGCACCTCGATCTGGGTGGTCACATCCAGCGCCGTCGTCGGCTCGTCAAAGATGATGAGATCGGGTTTGCAGGACATGGCCATCGCGGTCATCGCCCGCTGCAATTGCCCACCGGACACCTGATGGGGATAGCGAAAGCCGATCTCTTCGGGGTTGGGTAGGCGAAGCCTGCGATACAGGTCAATCGCCTCGGCCTCGGACTCGTGCCGCGCGATGCCCTTATGAATGAGTGGACCTTCGGTGTGTTGCCACATCAATCTGTGGGCCGGGTTGAAGCTGGCGGCGGCGGATTGGGCGACATAGGCGATGCGGCTGCCCTTCAGATGTCTGAGCTGCCTTTCGCTGGCGGCGCGCAGGTCGATGCCGTCAAAGTCGATCGATCCCCCGGAAATCCGGCAGCCGTCGCGGCTATAGCCCATGGCGGCAAGCCCGATGGTCGATTTGCCGGCGCCGGATTCTCCAATCAGGCCAAGAACTTCGGACCGTCTCAGGTCAAGATCAACGCCATGGACAATCTCGGTCCAGTCATCGCCAACGTGGGCTTCGATCCGCAGATCCCGAATGCGCAACAGGGTATCGGACGACATGGTTTACTCCTTAGTCTTGCAAGCCGGATGACATGTGCAGCATCCAGTCCACGACCATGTTTATCGACACGGTGAGAATGCCGATCGCGGCGGCGGGTAAGAGCGGCGTGATGTCACCAAAGGTGATGAGCGAAGCGCTTTCACGTACCATCGACCCCCAGTCTGCCGCAGGCGGCTGAATGCCAAGCCCAAGAAAGGACAGCGCGGAGATCGTCAGGAACACAAAGCAAAAGCGCAGGCCCAGTTCGGCCACCAAAGGTGCCGTGATGTTCGGCAGGATCTCGCGCCGGATGATCCAGCCCAGCCCCTCGCCGCGCACCTGTGCGGCCTCGACAAAATCCATCACCACAACGTTCATCGCGACGGCACGCGTCAGCCGGAACACCCGCGTAGAATCGATCAGCGCGATGACGATGATCATATTAACCAGATTGGGACCAAGGATGGTCAGAAGAAGCAGCGCAAAGATCAGCGCCGGAATGGCCATCAGGACATCGACAAGTCGAGACAATAGCTGATCGGTCCAGCCGCCGATGGTCGCCGCGATCAACCCAAGCGTCCCACCGACACAGAATGCAAGAAGGGTGGCCAGTGCGGCAATGCCAAGTGTATTTCGCGCAGCGTAAATCAGCCGCGAGAAGGTATCGCGGCCAAGATTGTCCGTACCCAGCAGATAGTCGCCCCCCCATGGCTCGAATTCGTAGGCGACCACCTCTGTTTCGCCAAAGGGTGCGATCACCCCGGCAAACACCGCAATCAGTACATAGCAGGCGATCACAATCATGCCGATCTTGGCGCTGAGCGGGGCTTTACGGAGCGTTCTGAGCATGCCGTTCTCTCTCATTTCGGGTGCAGAAGGCGCGGGTTGGAGGCAATCGACAGAACGTCGGCCAAAAGGTTGATCACGATGTAGAAGGCCGCAAAAATCAGGCAACAGGCCTGCACGACGGTCACATCACGCTTGGCGACGGAATCGACCATAAGTTGCCCCAGCCCGGGATAGATGAAGACCACCTCAATCAGCACCACGCCGGTGATCAGGTAGGCGAGGTTCAGGGCAATCACGTTAATGATCGGTGCAAGCGCGTTTGGCAGCGCATGCAGGACGATCACGCGCATCGGGGACATGCCCTTGAGCCGCGCCATCTCGATGTAGGGTGAGGCGAGCAGGTTGATGATCGCCGCCCGTGTCATGCGCATCATGTGTGCGGTCACGACCAGCGTCAGGGTTAGGGCGGGCAAGGCGGTGCGGTACAACAGCTCGGACAGCGACATATCCGGCCGGATATTCGAGATCGACGGAAAGAGCCCGGTTTTGACGGACAGGAACAGGATCAGGATATAGGCGACAAAGAACTCGGGGAAGGAAATCGACGACAACGTCGCAATGTTCACGGTCCGGTCGAAGATCGTATTGCGAAACAGCGCCGCCAGCAGGCCGAGGATGACCGCAAGCGGCACCGCGATGGCCGCCGCGTAGCTGGCGAGGAACAGAGTGTTTTTCAGCCGCTCGCCGATGAGGTCCGATATCACCAGACCGTTGGCCAGCGAGGTGCCAAAATCTCCCCGGACAGCATTGCCTAGCCATTCGACGTAGCGCACCGTTGCAGGCCGGTCCAAACCCAGATCGGCGCGCCATGCCGCAACGGTTTCGGGCGTTGCGGCCTGCCCGAGAATGGCCTGGGCGATGTCCCCCGGCAGAAGCTCCACCGCAAAGAAGATGATGAGCGAGATCAGCAGGAGCGTGAGCAACCCCAGCCCCAGTCTCTGGCCGATCATTTTGACTAATGGATGCATCAGGTTTCCTTTCTCATCCGATTGCCGCGATCGCCTTGTTGATGAAATCGGGCCGTTCTGTTTTCGCTTGGCTGGCCCAGAGCGCATCAAGCGCCGCCTTCATCCTGGGAAGGAAGGGGCAGCGTTTTCCAAGCTTGGTATTCACATGGACCAGCCGGACCTCCGACGTGACGGCGGGCCCTATATCTTGGCCCGCGAACATCTCGTGCGCCAGATGCAGTGTGCTCTCGTCCCGACCGACCAATTGGCTGCGCACAATGATCTGCGATCCGACTGCGACTTCCTTGCGGAAATTGACGTGGGATTCGGCGGTGAAGACGGAAAACCCCTGTTCAAGATAGCCCGCGTCCAACCCGATACGGGACAGGACGCCATCTGTGGCGTTTGCGAAAGCCTCGGAATAGCGGTGTTCGGTCATGTGGCCATTGTAGTCCGCCCAGCTGGCGGGAACCGCCGTCCGGTAGGTGGCGCCTTCGTCGGCCTCCGGAGGCGCGGTTTTCGCGCGCATGTGGGCTTCCATGTCATTGATCAGCGTTCCGGCACCCCAGTTGTTGGCGCGCAGCCCTTGCAGGATGCTGACAAGATTGTCGTCGCGGATGCGTTCCAGCTCCCGGATGGTATAAGCGCCCGATTGCGCATCGGATTGATCGGCAATCATGTCCACGAGCGCCTCATCAAATTCGGGCACATCCATCAATTTGCTCAGCGGCCAGCCCAGTGTCGGGCCAAACTGGCCGATGAAATGGCGCATCCCGCCTTCGCCGCCTGCAATGCGATAGCTTTCGAACTGGCCCATCTGGGCAAAGCGCAGGCCAAGCCCGTAGCGGATGACATCATCCAGCTCTTCGGTGGTGACGATACCGTCCTTGATCAGCCAGAGGCTTTCGCGCCAGGCCGCTTCGAGCAGGCGGTTGCCGGCATGGGCGAGGACTTCCTTGCGCAGTCGCAGGGGCTTCATTCCGATTGAGGCGACCAGATCGGTCGCCCTCTGGATTACCGCTTCGCTGTTCTGTTCGGACCCGACGATCTCCGCCAGCGGCAACAGGTATACGGGGTTGAACGGATGCACGACAAGGATCTGCCCCGGCCGCGCGCGGCCGTCCTGCAATTCGGTCGGCGTGAAATTGGAAGTTGAGGACCCGATAATGGCATCAGGCGGTGCTGCGGCCTCGATCTCGGCCAGTGCCTTGGCCTTGATCTCGATCCTCTCGGGCACGCTTTCTTGGATGTAAGCCGCCCCTTCGACGGCCTCGGCAATGGAGGGGACAAAGGTCAATTGACCCTCGGGGCAAAGCGGCGCCGACAACATTTTGCGATAGGCGCGCCGGGCATTGTCGATCACCTCGCCCACGATGCGTTGTGCCTCAGGGTGCGGATCATAAACGGCGACATCAATGCCATTGAGCAGGAACCGCGCGGCCCAGCCCCCCCCTATGACGCCACCACCAATGATGGCCACTTTCTCCGGGTCGCTCATGCGAACCTCCTGAAAACTTCAGATTTCGGCTTGTTTCGCGGAACCGGGCACCTCTTATGAGGTGCCCAATCCTGGATCACTCGGCGAACCACCAGCGTTCGACGACCTTCCAGCCATCGAGGAAGCGGTTCGAGGCGAGCTTGCCATGAGCCACGCGCGTCGAGCTTGCGTCGACATAATTCGCAAACAGCGGCACCGCGACACCGCCATCGTCGCGCACGATGGTCTGCATTTCGCGGTACATGTCGCGGCGCTTGGCCTCGTCCAGCTCGGATCTTGCCTCGACAAGCAAGCTGTCAAAACTCGTATTGCTCCACCTGCTTTCGTTCCAGTCGACGCCCGATGCAAAGGCCAGTGAGAACATCCAGTCTTCGGTCGGTCGGCCGTTCCAGTAGGAAAAACAGACCGGCTTTTTCAGCCAGACATCCGACCAGTAGCCATCGGCCGGTTCGCGTTTGACGGTGACGTTGATCCCCGCCGCCGCTGCGCTTTCCTTGAACAGAACCGCCGAGTCCACCGCGCCGTTGAAGGCCGCTTCCGAAGCCGAAACCTCGATATCGATGGAATCGTAACCAGCCTGTTTGAGGTGGAACTTCGCCTTGTCGGGGTCATACATGCGCTGTTCGATATCGTCCGCGAAGAACCGATTAGCTGGAGCAATCGGATGGTCGTTGCCAACACGGCCATAGCCGCGCAACACACGTTCCAGCATCTGTTCACGGTCGATTGCGTACTTCATCGCAAGACGCATATCGACATTATCGAAGGGAGCAATGTCCGTCAGCATGGGCATCGTGAAATGCGATGTGCCGGTGACTTCGTCAATCCGGATATCGGTGTTGCGGCGCAGAAGATGAACGGTCTTCAGATCCACCTGATTGATCGCGTCGACCTCGCCTGTGATCAGGGCGTTCTGGCGCGTGGCCGGGTCGGTGATGTTGAGCAGCTCGACCTCGTCGAACCAGGCGCGGCCCTCTTTCCAGTAATCGTCGCGGCGGCGCAGATGCACGCGCACGCCCGGCTGATGCTCGACCAGCAGATAGCCGCCGGTGCCGACACCGGCCTGCCAGTCCAGGGTGCCATCGAGCTTACCCGGCATGATCATCAGGTGATAGTCCGCCGTCACGAAGGGGAAGTCGGCGTTGCCGGCCTGCAGCTCAAAGACGACGGTATGGTCACCGTCTTTCCTGATGTCGATCACCTGATCGAGCAGCGATTTTGCCGCCGATTTGCTGTCTTCGCCCATATGGTGCTTGTAGGATGCAATGACATCGTCCGCCGTGCAGGGCCGGTCATCGCCAAAATTCACCCCGCTGCGCAATTTAAACACCCACGTCTTGGCGTCCGCGCTTGGCTCGATGCTTTCGGCCAACTCGGGAATGATGTTCCCGTCGGCGTCCACCTCGGCAAGGTTGTTGCACACGCCGCCGTAAAGCGCCTTGGCAAGCGGCCCTCCGGTGACGCTGGCAGGGTCGAACGAGTCCGTCGTGGCCCCGGAGGAGACGGCGAGGCGGAAGGTGCCCCCGCGTTTGGGTTGCGACTCCTGCGCCCAGCTCGGCGTCACGCCAAGACCCGCCGACAACGCCGTTCCTGCCATCAGCGACGAGCCGATGAAACTGCGGCGGTTCATTTTGGTATGGTCATTCATTGTGTTTCCTCCCGTTTTTGTTTTGGATCGTCAGTGCCTTCGGTGCTGACGTCTACCATCGTCTCTCAAGGGCCAGTTTGTCGCGAACCTCGGCGACATCCAGAATCCGTACGTTCATTGCCGACAGTACCGATGCGGCACGCTCGACAAGCGCGCCGTTGGTGGCCGGAATGCCCTTGTCGAGCCAGATATTGTCTTCCATGCCAACGCGGACATTGCCGCCCGCAAGAACCGCCTGCGCGACGTAGGGCATCTGCATGCGCCCGACTGAGAATATCGAATAGGTCCAGCCCTGCGGGATGGCACCCGTCAGTGCGGCAACGGCTGCGGGGTCCGCCGGTGCGCCATAAGGGATGCCCATGCACAGTTGGATCAGCACCGGATCTTCGATCAGACCCTCGGCCACCAGCTCTTTGGCCAAAACCAGATGCCCCAGATCGAAGACCTCGATTTCCGGCCGGATGCCTGCATCGTGCACAATCCGCGCCATTTCGCGCAACATTCCGGGCGTATTGACCATTACGTAATTGGGATCGCCGAAGTTCATCGAGCCGAAATCGAGAGTACAGATTTCCGGCAGCAGGTCAGTGACGTGCTCGAGACGCTCTGCGGCGCCGATCATGTCGGTCCCCACTGGGTTGAAGGGCATAGGCATCTGCGCCGGTCCCAGCATCAGGTCGCCGCCAGTCCCTGCCGTGAAGTTCAGGATCACGTCTTGCCCACTTTCCCGAACCCGTGCGACGACTTCACGGAAAAGGGCAGGATCACGGGACGGCTCCCCCGTTTCGGGATCGCGCACATGACAATGGGCAATTGCCGCGCCTTCCTTGGCGGCCTCAACACAAGCAGCGGCGATCTGGCTTGGCGTGATCGGCACCTTGTCGCTCTTGGTGTGGCTGTTGCCTGATCCGGTCACGGCGCATGTGATGAAGGCGTTCCAGTTCAAGATTTTCCCTGACTCGTTTTGATTGCGTCGTTCAGATTATATTTGCAGTGGAAATGTCACTTGCCTTTTCCTTGAGTGCCTAATAATTATCTTAGAATGTCAAGTTCCACCCAGTCCTTCGTCTTTCTGCTGCTTGAAGGTTTTTCCAACATGGTGCTTGCCAGCGCGGTCGAACCGTTGCGGGCCGCTAACTACTGCGCGGGCAAAACGGTCTTCGACTGGTCCTTGATCTCAACAGGCGCGCAAACGGTGCAAAGCTCCAGCGGGATCGGGTTCGTTGTGGATGGTACACTAGCTGAACTGGGCGCAGCGGACTGGCTGGTCGTTGTCTGCGGTTATGGCGCGCAAGATCTTTCCACACCGGCGCTCTGCGCGGAGTTGCGCCGCGCGGACAAGAACTGCGCCGTGGTCGGTGGCATAGATGCCGGGCCTTGGGTGCTTGCCAAAGCCGGGCTGCTGAATGGCCGCAATGCTACAATGCATTGGTTGGATATGTCGGCGTTCCAGGTCGAGTTTCCCGAGGTTCTTGCATTGCCAGACCGCTATGTGATGGATGGCAACCGGGTGACCGCCGGGGGCGCGACGACCGTTCTTGAACTGATGCTGCGCCTGATCAGGGACAGCTGCGGCGAAGCGGTCGCCTTCGACGTGTCCAACACATTCGTCTACAATTCGGACCGCGTCGGGATCGACAATCGTGGCGCGCGAAGCTTGTCCGTCACGACGCGCCATCCTCAGTTGATGCGGGCCATCGACCAAATGCGCCGCACCATCAGTGACCCGGTATCACTGGACCGACTTGCCGAGGTAGCCCTGTGTTCAAAGCGCTCGTTGCACAGGCTGTTCTTGAAAGAGTTGGATATCCCGCCGGGCCGTTACTACGAACTTGTCCGACTGGCCCACGCGCGCAGTCTTGTGGAAGAAACGGCCTTGTCCTCCTATCAGATCGCTGCAGAGACCGGGTATGAATCGGTGCCAAGCCTGTCGAAGGCGTTCAAGAAGCGGTTTGGTGTCTCGCTGATGTCGTCAAGGAAGGCTGCTGTGCGGTGACATCTCTGGACCAGTCGCGACCCCTGTGCGCAACGTCCTGAGCCCTTCGACGATGCTCGTCGTCATCGCGCCCAGCACAGAGGCTGGGTGGGACACCGCATTGCAGGGAAGCTCCATCTCGGGTAGGCCTGCGATCCGATACAAGCTGCCTTGCGATAGGTCTTCGGCGACCATCGCCTTGGGGAAAAGCGCGATCCCGCCCCTTTGGCGCAAATACTGCAGCCCCATTCCGCAGTTTCCCATCATTATGTGCTGCGCCGCATGGCCATGGAGATGGCGCGCGACAAAAGCGTCATATCTTTCACCGAACTGAAAGTTGATGAATAGCGGTAGCGCGCCGTCGCCAAGGGCGCAAGGCTGGGTCCCGACAAGGATTAACCGCTCTGGCGGCAGCGCCACCGACACGAGGTCCGCATTGGGCCGCTCATGCGTCACCGCAACGTCCAGAACGCCGCGGCGAACCGCGTCCTGCACATCGATCTCATGGTCGAAATTCAGCGATAGCGGCAGTTTCCCAAGGTTTTCTTCCACCCAGATGACGAGATCGATCAACTGCTGATCCCAGATGCTGAGCTGTCCGCCAAGTCGCAGAAGGATACGATCCGAATAGCGCTGTCTCGCGTCTTTCGAGATGGCTGTCCAAGTGTTCACGATGCTCTCGGCGCCCGACAAGAGGAACTTGCCCGCCTCCGTCAACGTGGCCCCCCTGCGCCCACGCTCAAACAATCTAACGTCGAGAATCTCTTCAAGCTGTTTGACCCGTGCGCTGACAGCGGCCTGGGTTACGTGCAGCTGCCGCGCGGCAGCGTGAAAGTTGCCGCGCCGCGCCACGGCAAGAAAGGTTTCTAACTGTGACAGGTTCATAATTGACAATTATTATCTATCAATAACCCAAATTCAATTTGCTTTTTTAATTAAATATCACGCAGTAGGTTTCGTTGCATGAGGGACACCCACCTTCTGCAACCAACGAAGGATAACAGAAATGTTAGACAAGACGCACAAACCCACATGGACCCGCATGGAAGACGCCAGCAAGGAAGACTTCCTGGCCGTCATGGACTACGAGGACGAATTCAACGCCGGATTGGTGGACCGCCTGATCGCCGCGCTGAAATCGCTCGATGAAGACTGGACCCCTTATCCCATCAACCGCTATCAGCATTCACTGCAGGCCGCGACGCGCGCGCATGAAGATGGCGCCGACGAAGAGCTGGTTGTTGCAGCCCTCATCCACGATATCGGCGACATTCTTTCGCCCTACAACCACGGCGAAGTCGCCGCCGCCATCGCCAAGCCCTACATGTCAGAAAAGGCTTGCTGGATTCTGAAACACCACTGCGTCTTTCAGGGGTTCTATTACAATCATCACCTTGGCGGGGATCGTCTGGCGCGCGAAAAATACAAGGACAGTCCCTATTATGAGGACTGCGTGTACTTCTGCCACAACTACGATCAGAACGCGTTTGACCCCGATTATCCGTCAAAGCCGCTCGCGTTCTTTGAACCCATGCTGCGACGGATTTTCTCCAAGTCGGACGGGCATCTGGAGCTGAACGAAACGAGCGACGATTGAGAGCGAAACCGGCCGGGTGAAAGGAATTCCGAGCCGATCAAACGCGATGCCTAGATCCGACTTGCGGGCCTATCTGGCGTTGTTGTCATCTGTGGCTCCCAAAGGCTGCGAGATTGAGCAAAGTCTGCTTCATGGTAGCCGAGCCGTAGCGAGGATTTCAAAGCCGAAAGGCCACTCTAGGCCTGTCGCAACATGCTGGATTTTCCGTTCATGCCAAATGCTGCGGGGCGGCATTTGGTAAAGAGGGCTGATTCTGTGGAAAAACTCCGTTTTGGCTCTGATTGATGCAATTATTCGCCCTACAGGTCGACGAGTTTTTGGTGGCGAGGGGTTCGGCCAAATTGGCCTTTCACCGCTCATGTGTCAGCTCTAGACGCCTCACGAGCGATCTCATCTGACTTATTGATGTGATGGGCTTTTGCCCAAAAATCATGGTGTTTGAAATTAGGAGTTTTTCAACAGAATCGGCTCACTGCCGACCTTCGCTGCGTTTGCACACGAAATCAAAGCCGAGCCGGAATACGAGCGGCGGCAGTGCGGGACAGAGTTGCCGTTCTTTCGTCGTGGTGATGCCAACCAAATCAGCGTGTGGTAGCTATCAGAAATGGATACACAAGCCTCAGCCACGCGAGAATCTAGACCCTATGCCCTTGCGGTCGCAGGTGTTCTATTTGCATCCATCTGTTTTGGCTTTGTACCGTACTTTAGCCGTGGGCTGACCGATCAAGGTCTCGCTCCCTATGCGGTCGCTTTTTATCGCTACATATTGGCAGCGATTATCCTTTTACCAGCAATCCTGAAGTATCGTTCAAATTGGCAGGAAAT
>Ga0316197_10002859_pt1 | contig 12303 bp, 14 predicted proteins | sample OudBiesiAoxic_MG_FD_204939 | JGI IMG/M metagenome (GOLD analysis project Ga0316197, IMG submission 204939) | Coastal sediment microbial communities from Oude Bieten Haven, Netherlands - site A oxic | ecosystem: Environmental > Aquatic > Marine > Coastal > Sediment | place: Netherlands...
TGCACTTGGCCATTCGTCCCGAGAAAATCCGCATCTCTACCGAAGAACCGGACGATGCGGATAATGCGATGCAGGGCAAGGTGCTGGACATTGCCTATCTTGGCAACCTTTCCACCTACCATGTTGAACTCCCGACGGGTCAGATCATCAAGGCACAAACCGCCAACACCCGCAGGATTGCGCGGCGGGACATCACCTGGGAAGATCCGGTGTGGATCTCATGGAGCGCCACCGCAGGCGTGCTGCTGGAGCATTGATGATGCGCCGCGCCGCCCTTATTGCTGTCCCTTACTTGTGGCTGCTGGTGCTGTTTCTGGCACCATTTCTGATCGTTCTGAAAATCTCGCTTTCGGATGCCGCGCTTGCGATCCCGCCCTATACGCCGACGTTGAAGGATGGCATCGGCGCGCTGATCAGCGAACTGGATTTTGAGAATTTCGTTTTCCTGACCGAGGATGATCTCTACTGGAAAGCATACCTCAGTTCGCTGCGGATCGCTTTGATCTCGACCTTCCTGACGCTTCTTGTGGGGTACCCGATTGCCTACGGTATGGCGAAGGCACCAGAGGAATGGCGCCCGACGCTGATGATGCTGGTGATCCTGCCGTTCTGGACGTCTTTCCTGATCCGCGTCTATTCATGGATGGGGATCCTCAGCAACGAAGGGCTGCTGAACCAGCTGTTGACCTGGCTAGGCCTGATCAATGAACCGCTGACGATCCTGAACACGAATACCGCTGTCTATATCGGGATCGTCTACACCTATCTGCCTTTCATGATCCTGCCGATCTATGCCGCGCTCGACCGGTTGGATTCATCTCTGAACGAGGCAGCAGAAGATCTGGGATGCTCCAAAATGCAGGCGTTCTGGCTTGTCACCATCCCATTGTCCAAGAACGGTATCATTGCAGGCTCTTTCCTTGTCTTCATTCCAGCGCTGGGCGAGTTCGTGATCCCGTCCCTGTTGGGTGGATCCGGCACGCTGATGATCGGCAAGGTGCTTTGGGAGGAGTTCTTTAACAATCGTGACTGGCCTGTTGCGTCGGCTGTTGCGGTGATCTTGCTGTTGATCCTTGTCATTCCCATCGTGCTGTTCCAGCGCAACCAGCAAAAACAGCAGGAGGCCGAGCAATGAGACGGCTAAGCTGGTTTAATGTCACGTCCCTGACACTCGGGTTCGCGTTTCTCTATCTCCCGATGATCGTTCTGATCGTGTACAGTTTCAACGCGTCCAAGCTGGTCACGGTCTGGGCCGGGTTTTCCACCAAATGGTACGGAGAGCTGTTTCGGAACGAGGCGTTTCTTGATGCTGCCTGGGTCACGATCAAGGTCGCCGTGATTTCATCGACCTTCGCGACGGTGCTGGGCACAATGGCGGCCTACGTGCTGGTACGGGGCGGCCGGTTTTTGGGGCGGACTCTGTTTTCCGGCATGATCTACGCCCCGCTGGTGATGCCAGAAGTGATCACTGGCCTATCGCTGCTGCTGCTTTTCATCGGGATCGGTCTGGACCGGGGGGTGCTGACCATTGTGCTGGCACACACAACGTTTTCAATGTGCTATGTTTCGGTTGTCGTATCCTCGCGGCTTGTCACCTTTGACCGTTCGCTTGAGGAAGCGGCCCTTGATCTGGGCGCGTCCCCTTGGGAATCCTTTCGGCTGGTGACACTGCCGATCATCGCACCGGCTGTCATTTCTGGCTGGCTGCTGGCATTCACCCTAAGCCTTGATGATCTGGTGATCGCCTCCTTCACTGCTGGTCCCTCTGCCACGACCCTGCCGATCAAGATCTTCTCAGCTGTCCGTTTGGGGGTCTCACCCGAGATCAACGCGCTGTCCACCATCATGATACTGATTGTAACCGTGGGTGTTATCAGCGCGTCCTTGGTCAGCAAGCAGAACGCGGTCCGCGCACAAAAGGACGCGCGTGCGGCCGAGCGCACGGCCTGATGCGCCGGATCTATTCGGACTTTGCCTATTCTGATGCACCACGCGCCGGGTGCTGGTGGGACCAGACCACCGATTTGCCGCAACGCGATTCGCTGAATGGCGCACATACCTGCGATGTTGCGATCATCGGAGGTGGGTTTACTGGTATTTCTGCCGCCCTTCATCTGGCTGAGGCGGGTGTTTCCGTCGCGGTGCTGGAAAGCCGATTTGTCGGCTGGGGTGCGTCCGGCCGGAATGGTGGGTTCTGTTGTCTGGGTGGCGGGATGCTGGACAATGCAGCGTTGGAGAAAGCCTTTGGCCGAGCTGGCCGAAATGATTGGCGAAAGGCCGAAATGGACGCGATCCATTTGGTCGAATCTCTGCTGCAGCGGTTCGATATCGACGTAGACCGCCATTCTAACGGGGAGACGCAGTTTGCCCACAGACCGCGCGATTTCGAAGAGATGAAACAACAGCTGGCCTATTACAGCGACAGCTATGGTCTGGAGGCGCGGCTCACCGATCCGGGAGAGCTTGAGGCCAGCGGTATGAATGCCGGATTCTTTGGAGCCTTGACGGTGCCGATCGGGTTTGCCCTGAACCCGCGGAAATACATCAATGGATTGGCACGGGCTGCTGAAGGTGCCGGTGCCCGGATATTTCATGACACGCCGGTGACGGGGATAACGCGCTCGCATGATGGTTTCCGTGTGCAGGCGGGCAGTGGTCAGCTGCAGGCAGACAGAGTGATATTTGCGACCAACGGCTATTCCTCCGAAGATCTGCCAAACTGGCTGGCTGGTCGGTACATGCCTACACAATCCAGCATAATCGTCAGCCGTCCCATGACCCAATCGGAACTGGGTGCACAGGGTTGGACCTCTGGGCAGGCGTCCTATGACACTCGTCACCTTTTGCACTACTTCCGGCTGATGCCGGACAATCGCATGCTGTTCGGCGTGCGTGGCGGTTTGATGTCCAATCCAGCGTCAGAAGCACGCGCGATCAGCCGCGCGCGTGCCGACTTTGATGGGATGTTTCCGGCTTGGAGGCATATTGAAACCTCGAATGCATGGTCCGGAATGGTCTGTATCGGCCGTGATCGGATGCCCTATGTTGGGCCAGTGCCGGGAGAACCCGGATTTTACACCAGCCTTTGCTATCATGGGAACGGTGTGGCCATGGCCAGCTATTGCGGTGCATTGCTGGCCGATTTGGTGTGCGACAAAGAGCCAGAACGCGTCTACCCCAAAGCGATCCAACGTCCGCTGTCAAAATTTGAACTTGGTCGGCTGCGCCGCGCAATCATGCCGTTTGCCTATGCAGGATTTGCGCTGCAAGACAGATGACCTGATCAGACTGGTTCGCGAAGCCCGGTGACGCCAGCCGCAAGAATTGCCGATCCACCCTCAAGGATCAGAATTGCTTCACCGTCTTGAAGGCGTGTTTCGGTGATCCGTCCGTAGGTTTCAGCAGGTTCCGATAGAATGACTTCTCCGTTTGCGCGGCTTTCGATGTCAAAGCTGTAGATGCCGTTTTCGAACGGGCCGCCATCGTTTGCCACACCTGCCCACTCAAAAGGCTCTGCCGAGACGGGAAGTGCGACACGCTGGACCTCTTGCCCGGTTTCGTCACGGACAATCAGAAAGACCTCATCAGAAATGGCAGCAGGGTTCGGTGTGATGCGCAGGGGTGTTCCATCAAAGTAGGTGGGTGCTGTTGTCAGGGCTTCCATCCCGATCCAGCTTGCCGTTTGCGCCATATTTCCAGAGCCTAGCTGCGCAGCGAGCGAGGCCAACAGATCGTTCGACATGACCTGCTGTTCCACCATTGAGAACTGCGCAAGCTGCGCAGCGTATTCGGAAGAATCGATCGGTTCCAGTGGATCCTGATATCGCGCTTGGGCAGTGAGCATTTTTAAAAATGTCTCAAAATCCGATGAGAGTACGGAGTTGGCCTGTGGCACGGTTGCTGCCGATGGGGCTGACGGCGCGACGGTGGGGGAGTTGATGTCCATGCTTTGTCCTGTTTCAAAGGCGGATGTCGAGCCCGGCTGTGACGCCGGGTGTCAATCTGATCTGGGATGCTTTTGGGTCGGCCTGTTCCGCCCCATTCAAACGTTCAGACAGAGAAGGGTCTGTTTGCTCAGACCTGCTTTCCGTTTCTGCATTCCCGCCCCCTGAGAAAGAGAAGGCAATATCGCTGTAGCCAATGGCCTGAAATGCCGCTTCAAGACTATTGATGTGGCGCCGCAACAGATCGATTGTTTCGGCCCGTTCAGCCAGCACATTGACCACAATCCCAGCTTCTGACGATGAAAGAGCCAATCGTACCCGTCCCAATTCTTCTGGGCTGAGCGTGATTTCCACCGGCCGTGCTGGCATATGGTAAAGCGCCTCTGCGATCTGCCTCGAAATCATCTGAGGAAAATCCATACGAGAGGGTATGGTGTTATTGACTGGCAGTGAGGTTGTTGTTTGAGAATCGGTTCGAACAGATGCGTGTGGATCGATCTGATCGCCTGAACGAGTGGTAAAGAACACATTTCTGCGATGCTCTGGCAGGACGTGCAACGAGAAACCTGAAGGAGCGTTGGGCGTTGCTTGTCCAGGATTGTTTGGCTTTAGCGGGAGCGTTGCGGTTGTAGAGACAGGATCAACACCGCGTCTGATTTCAGAACGACGTTTGGATCGCTGCCCGGAAAGAGCGGGAATGAGAATTTCATCGTTGCCAGGGGCTTGGGGGCTATTTGGCATGACGTCTGGATTAAAGCCAGATTGTGGAGTGCTGATGTGTCTTTGGTGAATGACATGCTTCGGATCAGCCGGTGCATCCGAAGCTACTAATGATATCTGATTGCCGTGCGGTTGAGTTTTGGCTGCAAATGAAGATGTTGTTTTCTGCAACTGCGAACTCCCCACCTCAGAGGTGCGCGTCGGGGTGGTCTCAACGCCATCAGTTGTTCCCGGCCTACCAAAGGAAGATTTCGCTATCTTATCGTCTGAAAAGGCCTTTGAGTTGTGGACGGTTTGATCCAAATGCAAAGCTTGAACGGAAGTCTGCGCGGACGTTGTTGCGCCTGACGCCTTCTTCGATGGTGCGACGCCTGCTATGTCCGTCTGCATTTCTGTAGATTTTGGCGCTTTCTGTGAAAGATCCACCGCACGGGTCGCTGGCTGGATCGGGACGCGCCCTGTTTCAGTGAAACGTACCTGATCATCAGAGCGACCGACCGCAATTTCACCATTTCCATTGGCAATATTCTTGGAGCTGGTAGCATTGGGGCCAGAACGTGCTGTATCAACGTCTCCCGAATTTTCCAGAGACAACTTGCTACCCGCCGCATGCCTGACGTCTATCTGGTCTGCTTCTAGAGTACCCTCAACGGCGTCCGGGGCAGTGATTGAAACAGGCTCGTCAGATATGACGGCAGTCAAATCAGGCGACAGGGTCGTCGCCCCCTCGCCCTGTGAATGCTCTTCGGCAAAAAGCGCTGCAAAACTTTGGGCGTTTTCCAAAACTTTCGGAGATACTGCACCTTCCGGCGTTGTATTCTGTTGCGGCGCAATAGGCTGGGGCGCCGCTTCGGGAGCCAGCGGTAGCAAGCTGGCCGACATGATTTGATGCACGAAAACCTCCGGGATTTCTTCTCCGTTGGGCTTCTTTATCTGCGAAGGTCGTTACCGGTTGTTTACCAGGCGTGGCGCATGTTGCGGAAAATAGACCGCAATTTAAGGACCCAGCCCGTGGATACCGTACGACCTGCACTACCGGCTCATACCAGCAATTCTCTTGATCAGTCCCTTCGCCAAGCGGCTCAGAAACTTGAGGCAAGTTTTCTTGCGGAAATGCTGAAAGCAGCCGGACTTGGCGCGTCGCGCGATGGGTTTGGTGGTGGCCCGGGAGAAGACCAGTTTTCTTCGTTCCTGGTAGAGGAACACGCAATGGCAATGGTCCGGGCAGGGGGTATCGGGTTGAGCGAATCAATTTTTGAAGCACTGAAGGAGCGAGACAATGACGGCTAAGACTGGGAACGGACCGGTGATTGAACTCAATGATCTGCTGGACACAGAGCGCGAAGCGCTTTTGGAGGGAGATCTTGAAAAGCTGAATGAGCTCCTTGTTTCCAAGGAAGCGTTGATTGACGCGATGAACAGCACACCGCAATCCGACCTTTCAGCAATGCAAATGCTGGACAGCAAAGTACGTCGGAATCAGCTGCTAATGGACGGGGCGCTAGAAGGTATTCGCGCGGTCGCATCCCGGCTTGCAAAACTGCGAGAGGTGAAAGGCGCCCTTGAGACCTATGGGGCAGACGGCAAGAAACACGATATCGTTGCATTGCCTGATAGCTCTGTCGAACGGCGGGCATGAGCCTTTAATTAAAAATCTTAAGAATCCACGTACAGGTGTTCAGCATTCGTTAACCCGGCAGAGGCATCAGTGGTGCCGCATCCGAGGTCGGGTGGCGCATCGTCTTACATCAAAAGCGCATGCATTGGTCAGAACGACATGTCGTCCAGCCCCGTGGGGGGTGGGACATAACGGACGCAAAGCGTCAATGACTGAAGGAATATGCTTATGTCGAGCATTCTTACCAACAACAGCGCAATGGTTGCGCTGCAGACTCTGAAATCCATCAATGCCAGCCTGGCCGGGACGCAAAACGCAATTTCGACCGGTAAATCGGTCGCCAGTGCCAAGGATAATTCCACGGTCTGAATGACCTTCGCGTTCGAGCTATAGGCGCGCTGTGTCTGGATCATCGACGTCAGCTCACCCGCTACATCGGTGTTGGATTCCTCCAATGCGAAAGACAGGATATCTCCGGTCGGACCGTCACTGGCATCCCAAAGGAAAAACGACCCGCTATCGACCGACGGCTGATAGGTCTGCTGATCAAGCGCGACCATGCCGTTTGGGTTTGGCAGATCAACCAGCGGCACCTGGTAAATCACCCGTGTGATTCCCGTGTCGAAATAGGCAAAGACAAACCCATTTGGGTCCACTTCGACGCTGGTCATGTTCCCGACAGGTGAACCGTCTTTTGAAATCGAGATCGGCGCGAAATTGTCAGAAAGTTGGGTAATCCCGTCGCTTCACACCGAGTTGACCAATGTCGATCTCCATTGGGCCGCCAGCCACATCCACGATGATCGTGCCGGTCAATGGATCATAGGCACCACCTGTGGCACCGACAGATGTTACGGACAAAAGCGTCCCGCCCGCAGTACGGTCATCCGCAAATTCCAGGGTGTATTCCCCGATCGTCACCGTAGGGTCGACCGAGTCGCGCAGGGTCATTGTCCAAGTATTGGAGGACCCCGTTGCAGGGACATCGGGCGAGAAAGTGATGTTAATATTTTCAGACGTGCCAAGGTTATCGTAATACTCCACCGACAACTCCGAGATATCACCGTCCGAACCCGCATCTGTTTCGGTTGCGGGCAGGTTCACGCCAAGCGTCATGCGCGTTGTCGGTTCTCCTGAGAATTGATTGACGTTGATCTGGACAGGCTCAAGCCCATCGGATGTGTCGCGCGGAAAGCTGGGTATGGTGCCATCTGGCAACGCAGGCCACCCCAGTAGCACCAGACCGGAGTTGGACCGCAAATACCCTTCGGAATCGGTCCGAAAAGATCCTGTGGTGGTCAGGAACATACTTGCCTCGCCATTGGCAACCTCAACGTCCGTGGCTTGCGTCACAGGTAGAAACCCGCGTCCACGTACAGCAAGATCCGTCGCATTGTTGGTTGAGACGAGGGAGCCTCGCTCATCAATCAGGCGCTCTGTCACGGCGCGCACGCCGCCTGCCGAATATGTCCCCCCCGGGAGGCGATCACGATGGAATGGAAATCCGTTTCGACCCGCTTGTACCCGAAGGTCGACGAATTTGCGATGTTGTCCGAAATCGAAGCCAATCGGGTTGCATTCGCCTGAAGGCCCGCCACCCCGGCATTGAGCGAAGAAGAAATGGTCATAAGTCAGAAACGCCTTTCTGCTGCGTCAGTGTTGTTCACCGGACACATAGACGACGCCGGCTTAATTCCGGGCTAACAGATAAAATGCCGGGTATTTGCCGTGGCCGTAACCAGCCTATTTGCGGTCAGTTTTCCGCAACAACACCACTTCGATGCGATTGTTACGTCGCGCCATCGTGTCCTGCAGAACCGGAGTGCGATCCGCATGTCCGGTGACTCTTTTGATACGGGCGGGTGCGATGCCGGAATCTTCGAGCAGCTCACGCATTTTTGCCGCGCGATTGGCTGATTGATCCCAGACCGGACTGTTGGCCAATACAATGGGTGTCGCGCGGACATGCCCGCCAATCGCTATGCCGTTCGTGACGGCCTTGGCCGTTGAAGAAATAAGTGCCGACAAATCCCGCAAAAGCTGCGTTGGCGTGTCAGTGCCATCCTCGAACAGAGGAATTCCCTCAAGTTCAAAAAGTTCGATCACCAAGCCTTCATCAGTGATCCGGGTCACGATATGCCGCAGCGCGTTTTCCATGACCATGGTTTCGCCGCCTTGCCCGATCAGCATTTTCTCGAGCGTCTCAAAGGCTTCCTGGTCTGCGTCGTCGTCCATCTCGGTGCCGGTATTTCCACGCGCACTCACTTCGGGGGAAATCCGTGTATCGGTGCCGCCGGTCCCTGTCTGTGGCAGTGTGGTCTCGGAGAATATGCTTTCTCCGCCAAACGCACCATTCCCGCCGCCAGACACCCGATTGATCGGAATCGTCGGCGAAAAATAATCCGCAATACCCTTGCGTTGCTGTTCTGTCGTCGCATTCAGCAGCCACATCAACATGAAAAAAGCCATCATCGCGGTCACGAAATCCGCGTAGGCAACCTTCCAGGCACCGCCATGATGCCCACCGCCGCCAACGACCTTTTTCTTCTTGATGATGACTGGCGCCGCATTTGCTTGCGCACCCATCTCCACCACCTCTATTCACCCAAGGCTTTGCTAGCAGGGTGGCCCCTAACGCGAGCTTAACAGCTTCAATTGTGCGCATTTCACCTCAGCTCTTGCGCATAATTCTGGTTTGACGCTTGATGCAGGTGGAAGGATCCTGTTTGACCCAGATTGCCGAAACAGACAGCCGCTATTCGTGGTTTCGACTTGTCGTCACGATGCTGGTGGCGATTATTGCCAATGCGGGCATGTGGGCGATTATCGTGATCCTGCCTGCCGTCCAGGCTGAATTCGGGACCAGTCGTGCGGATGCGTCTCTCCCGTACACGCTGAACATGATCGGGTTCGCATTGGGCAATTTTGCACTGGGCCGGGCGCTGGATCGGTTCGGCGTGACTGTCTCGCTCATCCTTGCCGCACTCGGTATTGTTGGCGGTCTGATCCTGGCGATCCTTTCTCAATCCATCGCCATGTTGTCTTTTTCGCAACTTCTCATCGGGTTTGCCTCAGCCGTTGGTTTCGGTCCTCTGATAGCTGACATCTCGCACTGGTTCGTCCGCAGGCGCGGCATCGCCGTCGCGCTGGTGGCCAGTGGCAATTACCTTTCTGGAGCGATCTGGCCGATGGTCCTTGCGGGTGTCATGCAGGACAGCGGCTGGCGGGCGGTCTATACCGTGATGGCTGTTGTCACCTTTGTTGGTATTATCCCGCTTGCCCTGCTGCTCCGGCGGCAGGTTTCGTCAGAGACTCATGCCAGCGCCCACGCGGCCTCCAGCCTCAACGCACAGTCAGCTGGACTCAGCCCGCGCACACTCGCCATTTTGCTGGGGTTTGCAGGTATCTGTTGTTGCCTTGCCATGTCGATGCCACAGGTTCACATCGTGGCACTTTGCGTCGATCTGGGCTTTGGCCCCGCTGTCGGGGCCGAGATGTTGTCGCTGATGCTTTTGGGTGGCGTTGGCTCTCGCATCGTGTCGGGCCTCCTGGCGGATCGGCTGGGTGGCGTCCGCACGTTGCTCATCGGATCCACGCTCCAGGGACTGGCGCTGTTTCTGTATCTGCCGGCGGGCGGTCTCGTCTCGCTCTACGTTGTCAGTCTTGTCTTTGGATTAAGCCAGGGCGGCATCGTTCCCAGCTACGCGCTGATTGTCCGCGAATACATGCCCGCCAAGGAGGCGGGGGCGCGCGTCGGATTTGTGATGATGGCAACGATCATGGGCATGGCGCTGGGCGGCTGGGTCTCTGGTCAGATCTATGACTGGACCGGCAGTTACCAATGGGCGTTTATCAACGGGATCGTCTGGAACGGGGTGAACGTCGCCATCATGCTTTGGCTTTTGCTGCGCAGCAGGCCACGCAAACCCGCTATCCCTGTCCCCGCGCCTCAGCCAGCTTGATCTGCTTTTGCCGCTCGCGAAAGCGTTCCTTGTCCCAATCGGACGTCTTGTCAAAGCAGTTGTGACAGCTGACGCCATGCTCGTATTCGGGCCGGTGCATGTCTTGGGGCAGGATCGGCTGACGGCAGCCGTGGCACAGCAGGTGCGGCCCTTCTTTCAGTCCGTGGCCCACGCTCACGCGGGCATCAAAGACAAAGCAGTCACCGTCCCATGTGCTTTCTTCTTCTGGCACTTCCTCGAGGTATTTCAGAATGCCACCTTTAAGGTGATAGACATCCTCGACGCCCTGACCCAGCAGGTAGTTGGTCGATTTCTCGCAGCGGATTCCACCGGTGCAAAACATCGCAATCCGCTTGTTGTGAAAACGATCCTTGTTCTTTTCCCACCACGCTGGGAATTCACCAAAACTTTTGGTTTCGGGGTCAATCGCCCCCTCGAAGGTACCAATCGCAACCTCGTAATCGTTGCGCGTGTCAATCACCGCCACATCAGGGCTTGTGATCAGCTCATTCCAATCGGCGGGATCCACATAATTGCCGACCTTGCTTGCCGGATCCACATCGGGCTGGCCCATCGTCACGATCTCGCGCTTGATCCGCACTTTCATGCGCGGGAACGGCGGTGTCTCTGACGTGGCCTCTTTCCACTCAAGCTCTTTGCACCCCGGCAAACTGCGCAAATGCGCAATCACTGCGTCGATCCCGGCACGTGGGCCTGCGATGGTTCCGTTCACCCCTTCATGTGCCAGCAGAAGCGTTCCTTTCACATCCTGTGACACGCACAGGTCCAACAGCGCAGGCTTGAGCGCGGCAGGGTCTTCGAAACGGGTGAAGTGATAAAGGGCGGCAATTGTGTACATGGCGGCGAAATAGGCCCTCAGGCCCCTGTTGTGCAAGGGGGAGGTAGGCTAAAATCCATACCAAGAGCCCCTATCAAGGAACAGCAACATGCGTGCCCTTATCGTGATCGACGTCCAAAATGACTTCTGCCCCGGTGGCGCGCTGGCCGTCCCGGGCGGTGATGAGATCGTACAGGACATCAATGCGCTGATGGCTGACTTCAATGCGGTGGTGCTGACGCAGGATTGGCACCCGGCGGGCCATTCCTCTTTCGCGTCATCCCACGAAGACAAGAACCCCTATGACATGATCGAGATGCCTTACGGCCCACAGGTGCTCTGGCCGGATCACTGTATTCAGGGCAGCATGCGCGCCAAGTTTCACATGGAACTGCATCAGGACCGCGCCGATCTGATCATTCGCAAGGGGTATAATCCGCAGATCGATAGCTATTCCGCGTTCTTTGAGAATGATCACGAAACCCCAACCGGGCTTGAAGGCTATCTGCGCACGCGGGGCATTTCAGAGCTCACGATGGTCGGCCTGGCGCTGGATTTCTGCGTGAATTACTCGGCGGTGGACGCAGCGAAACTGGGTTTCGACGTGACCGTGCGGCAGGATCTGTGCCGGGCGATTGATCTGAATGGTTCGCTGGCGGCAGCCCAAGACGGTATGCGCGAGGCGGGGGTCGCCCTGACCTAACCAAGACCCTCTACAATCATCAGGTCCGTGTCTGCGGCCTGCTGCCTGACCGCACGTGCCTCGCTATAGCCTTGTGATTCGTAAAACGTCGTCGCAGTTTCCATGTCCTTGAACTCAACAACAATCGTTGTTGGTTTTACCGCCCCTTCGCGTTGATCCGGCGAGGGGTTTCCGACAAGAACCTTCGCTCCGTACTCGGCAAGGACCGGCGCGGAAAGCTCTCTGAACTTGGCGAATAGGTCGGCGTTGTGAACGTCAATGTGGGCAATGATATAAGCTTTGGGCATGGTGGCTTTCCTGAATGAAATCGCGTCAGGTTACCATGATTTGGCGTTCTTTGCAGGCTTTGAGACCCGCGACAAAGCTACAGGCCTTCAAGGATAGGCTTGCCTCCGGCAACACCGCCCTTGATCAGTTTGAGACCCTTGGCTTGCTGTGCCCGGTCGCCAAAGCGATCGTTTGACACCACCGGCAGCCGATGTTCACGCGCGTATTTCAGGATGAACGCGTCTGCTTCG
>Ga0316197_10002860_pt1 | contig 12302 bp, 12 predicted proteins | sample OudBiesiAoxic_MG_FD_204939 | JGI IMG/M metagenome (GOLD analysis project Ga0316197, IMG submission 204939) | Coastal sediment microbial communities from Oude Bieten Haven, Netherlands - site A oxic | ecosystem: Environmental > Aquatic > Marine > Coastal > Sediment | place: Netherlands...
GTGATCGCCGCCGTCATTACCTGAGCGTTGCAACACAACTATTAGTTGATGATCTGCAAGCGATGACACAGGAGTGGACAGCAACAGCAGCAAAAACACCAGGCACACTCGCGAATAATTTTTTAAAAAGTGATGATGCCATTCGTTATATGTTATTCGCAATGAAAAGCATGGCAACCGATGAACTAGCTTCCGCACGAATGAATGAAGGATTAGAGAACAATGACCCAGAGCAGGAACATGATTGTTTCAGCGATTTAAGTCATGTTGCTATTTACTATAATTTCCAGGGGATACGTAATGCCTTTTATGGTGGTTACCAAAGTATTGATGGCAAGTTAGTTCAAGGAGCAAGCATTGCAGATCTCATCAATCAGAAAGATAACGCACTATTTAAAGAGTTTGATGATGCGTTTAACCGAATTGAAATAAACATGAACAAGGTACTTGCTGTCGGTGAGCAAACTAAAAATCCGATCCATTTTGACCAAATCATCGGCCAAAATGAAAATGCACCGGAAAAAAAAGCGGCACTGGATGCGGTTTACGAATTAGTTAGCCTAAGCATCAGTTTCGACAAACTAGAATCATTACTCTCTATCGACGCATTAACACTTAGCGGTGATGGCGACTAACCTCTCATTCTTCACCTTATTTGTTTAAGACAGCAGAGCTGTCTTTTTTGCTTTTTTTTGTTAAGTGATTTTTTATGAAAACGAACCTATTTATATGCGCTGTTCTTGCTTACTCTTCGGTATCCATTGCTGTGTCAACAGATACACAACAACACCTTTCTGGCGGAGATGCCACGGTCAATCGAGTGCACGCTTCCGCATTCTCTGCACATTCTGCGAACATTAAAAATGTAAAAAACATTTTAAAATTCAATGGAGGTAACAAATTTTTTGAAGAACCATGGGCACAAAGTGTTGGTTCAGTTAGCTCGCAAGATGGATTAGGCCCCCTGTTTAATAATAATGCCTGTCAAGATTGTCATGTTCGAGATGGCCGAGGACATGCTTCCGAAGCACCTAGTGGTCAACAGGGAACGGACTTTTCAACAATGTTATTACGCGCTTCAAAAAGTAATCTCAACGATGCTCAAAAAACAACGATGTCACTTGGAATACAAGCAAATATTGGTGATAGCTGCATCGGAGGGCAGTTACAACACCAATCAAACTTTGGAATCACTAAAGAAGCAAGCCAAGCAGTAAGTTATCGCTACATAAACGTACAATTCAGCGATGGTGAAAATGTTGAATTACGTGAGCCTATTTGGCATGTTCAAGGTATTAATTGTGAAATAGACGATGATACTGTTTTATCGGCACGAGTTGCTCCACCGATGATAGGTTTAGGGTTACTCGCCTTAATAGATGCGCAAGATATTATTAACCAAGAAGATATTAATGATGTAAACAATGATGGTATTTCAGGTAAATCAAATAAAGTATGGTCGGTAGCAACACAAAGCGTTGCCCTAGGGCGTTTTGGTTGGAAAGCAGGCCAACCGACTTTACGTCAACAAACAGCGGGTGCTTTTCTTGGGGATATGGGGCTTACAACGGATTTTTTCCAAGCTGAAAACTGCCTAGATCATCAAAAAGATTGTAAAGCATCACCCAGTGGTAATGGCGATATGTCTGATACTGACTATGGATATGAGGTTTCTACTAAGGTGCTCGATAAAATCACTTTTTATGCGCATCACCTTGCAGTGCCAGCACGTCGAAACGCTTATAGTGAAGAAGTGATGAATGGACAGAAGGTTTTTAATGAAATTGGTTGTCAACAATGCCATACAGCAAGTTATAGGACAGGCCAAAACTCAGAATTCCCTGAGTTATCTAATCAAAAAATTTATCCCTACAGTGATATGTTATTACATGATATGGGGAAATCATTAACCGATTTTGACAAAAACAGTAAAACTGTTGACGGTAATATCCCTGTCGAGTTTTTAGCATTAGCTAACGAGTGGCGAACACCGCCGCTATGGGGAATTGGATTGGCAAAAACGGTGGATCCACAAGCCACTTTTATGCATGACGGCCGTGCACGCACATTATTAGAAGCAGTCCTATGGCATGGAGGAGAATCAGAACAGAGTAAACAGCAAGTATTGTCGTTATCTAAAAAACAACGTAGTGAATTACTTGCATTTTTACAGGATTTATAAAACACTGATAAATCTAATAATCAAAATAAAATGAGGTGCATATGCAATTTTCAACACTTGGTTCAAGTGGCTTATCGGTTTCACGCGTCTGTTTAGGCACTATGACATGGGGGCTACAAAATAATCAGCAACAGGCTAACGAACAGATTGACTATGCACTTTCACAGGGTGTTAATTTTATTGACACCGCAGAGATGTACCCAGTGCCTCCCTCTGCTGATACACATAGTGCAACTGAAACAATTATCGGCAACTGGTTAGCGACAAATCAACATCGCCGCAAAGATATCATATTAGCGACTAAAATTGCTGGAGCAGGCGTACCTTGGGTACGCAATGGTGGACCAATTACAGGTGATAACGTGGTAAAAGCGGTTGATGCTTCTTTAAAACGTCTACAAACCGATTACATTGATCTCTTCCAACTTCACTGGCCCAATCGCCCTCACCCACATTTTAATAAACACAGCCCTAACTTTCTTAAATTTAGTCAAGAAGATGCTGCAGATAACAGTGCGCAGATGTTAGATATTCTGCAAGGGTTGGATAGATGTGTAAAAGCAGGGAAAATCCGTTTCTGCGGGCTATCTGATGATACGCCATGGGGCATTAATACCTATTTAAAACTAAGCGAGCAACATGACTTGCCACGTATGGTCTCTATTCAGAATGAGTTTAATCTATTACACACTAAAGATTGGCCTTATCTAATTGAAAACTGTATTCATGAAAATATTGCATATTTACCTTGGTCCCCCTTAGCTGGTGGAATGCTCAGTGGAAAGTATCAAAATGGGGCACGACCGGAGGGTAGTCGATGGACAATGAGCCAACGTAATGGCTTATTTAGAGATACACAAGAAGCGCATAAAGCAATTGCCGGTTATACCGAAATAGCCAACCAACATAATATGACAACGGCTCAGCTTGCATTAGCTTGGTGTAATCAAGTGGATGGCGTTACTTCAACTATTATAGGCGCAACTAAAATGAGTCAATTAAAAGAAGATATTAACGCATTTTCGAAGCCACTTAACGCGCAAGCATTAACAGACATTGATGCACTGATTAAGCGTTATCCTGCACCTTTTTAAATAATTGTTCATAACAATGAGCAAACATCTGTTTGCCCATTGTTGCCTTAGAGATATTTCACCAACACCTGTGCAGGTAATTTTAAGCTACCATGCTGCTATTGTTTCAGCTTTAACTCCTGAGACAGGTCATCCCACCAAAATGGGTCACTCAGTGGTGGTGCTTTGTCAGATAGCTGAGAATTAGTTAGACGAAAAACTTTACGCCCAGCTAAGTCTAAGTCACCTAAAACCAGCTTTTTATACGCTTGATAACGACGCTCAAATTCACCTGATTTAGCAATTCGTTGCAGACCATCTTCAATGCGCTTAGCCATCGCCTCACCTTGCTTACTTCGCGATACAAAGAAATAACGAGGCATTGGGTAAGCAAGAACGATATTCTTTTCAATCGCAAGATCAGGAATACTTACTTTATTTGCTTGCCATTCAGCCTGAATCTCTATTGCACCACGAGAAAAAAGGTCAAAACGCTTACGATTCAACATATGAAATAAACTTTGGTAATTATTTCCTAGCACCAACTTGAAATTGTTACTTTGTAATATCTTTGTATCCGTCCAATCAGCGGCTTGACCAATTGAAAATGTTTTCAATTCTTCAAGCGTCTCAACTGCATTTAGTTTTTCTTGTAAACCCGCTTTAATGAGGAACAATCGATAACCTAGTAGCCCTTTATCCAAGGGAATTGGAATAGCCCGCATACGTTTTTCTAACTCAAAATTAGTCGCACGCGATACGATATTAATACGTCCCTGTTCACCACCTTCGACCTCTGCGACTGCACGGAGAAAATTCATCGGCGTCCCGTAGGAGGTGATTTTGTAATCACCAAATTCATGAATATTACTTTGCAATGCAGCTTCGAGAATTTGCCAGTAGTAAGTATGGCGCTGATCACTCACGTTTTCAGGTGGTGAATGGATAAATACCATTGGTTCTAGCGCATAACCAATATTGCAAAAACAACAGATAACTATGCATATCATTTTCCAACTATTTTTCACCTAGGACTCCAAAAATCAAAGCACTGTTTTATTTCAGCATAGTACAAGGCAACAGATGGTTTTTTACTTTTATTTATAAATGAGAGCTCTGCACAGGAATGTATTTATTTCATCGATATAAGAAGATATATAAAAATTAGTTATGGTTGATTAAGGCCTAAGGCTTGTTGCTTTTTTTTAGATAACCCAAGGGAAACTAAACGATAAGAATCTTTTAAATAATAAAGCAGTGCTTCATCAAGAGAATTATCTGAAACAATATGTTGTATCCATTTCAGCCCCCGATTGGCAAAATAAGGAGCGGGTCGATAACCCGGAGATATTTTTAAGAATTCAAAATTATTATGGGAAGTTTTAAAAGTAAAAGCAGGCAGCTTATCAGGTCTCCAGCCCCCCACAGCAAACACTTTTCCTGCAACTTTCCAAACATGTGCACCACCCCACTGCATCACATAGCTCGTTTCAGGCAAAGCGGCACAAAATTGATTAAATTGTTGGTAATTCAACTTATAACTCCAAATTTTTCTCAAAAGCCGATTAATTAACGCGGCGAGATTGAATTAATGCGTACACCACAAATAATAATGACAACAATTGTTGTGCCATTAAGATAGGCTTATCTTGAAGTAGCATCAATGACGCCATGCTTAAGTTCATCAATATAAAGAACAACCACCCTACCGGATTATTTTTAGCAATTGCGAAACTACCCAATAAAAATCCCATCATAACGCCGACTTCTAATAACTGAGAAATAGAAACAATACCGCCATGGGTTAACACACTATATATAACGCCAAATGCAAGCGATGTGTAGGTACACCAAGCAACAATGCGATTAAACCATTTATTATGCTTTTTATTATTGTGGTATGTATTATAAAGCCCAAGAAGCATGGCAGGAATTGCACCAGCTTCAATCGATGCTGCAATCCAATTTTGATGCGCTACTAAGATGGCGACCCAAGCTGGAACACCAAGAATATAAATAATCCATGCTTTAATCTTAATGTTTCGTTTTACATCATTTGACTTGCCTTCAGCGAAAGCAAACAACACTTTATTAATTAGGTAAAAACCACCAGCCCAAATTTGTAAAATAAGATCCATTTAAATACCTTAATTTAACCGACTACGTGCTTCGCAAGTGATAAAAAACACAATTCAAAATTAGGTACTTTCCAACTCGGTTTTATAAAGCTTCAAACCACGCGCTTGATAGTTAAGCAGAGCTGACTGATGATCTAACGAGCAGGTATGTACCCAAACTCGTTTAGTATTAGCGATTTTCCAGGCATTTTTAATCGCTTGAGATAACATGTAACCACCAAATCCTTTACCAATAAAGTTAGGTGCTAAACCAAAATAAACGATCTCTGTATTGCCTTTGTTATCACTTCTTAACTCAAAATAACCAGCAATACTACCTTGGTAGTAGGCAACCCAAGTGCGCAGATTGGGAGAGCTCACATATTGTTGCCAATCATCATCTGACAGTGACAATTTATCCTGCCACTGCCACTGCTCGCCAATCAATTGATAAAGGAACTTATTAAGCCGAAACTCATCAAGCTCAGCTTGGATAATTTGTAACCCTAAAGCATCCTTTTTATCATTTAGCTGTTCAGGTGAACTCATCTCTAAATAATATATTGTTACACTCATAGAAATTCCTGCTTGTTGAAAATAGATTAATTCGAGGCGTAAGTTGACGTAAATGGTTGCTCCCTTTGCGAAATTTACAACGTACACGTAAGTTGTTTTAAGCAGTAAAATAGAACAGCTATTTACTGTAATTGGTATAACCATTCGATTCAATAGGAAAATAAAATTTAAGCATTGATCTCATTAATATTTTTAGTTTACTGATGAATTACATGGCGAGAGAAGTGATAGTTATAAAGCAATATGATTTATACTAAGACGCATAATACAATTACATTAAGTATGTGATCTAAATTTTGCGCAGGAAAAATAATCAGCTATTTATTAAGCAATCAATCCCTCGGAGCCCGAGGAAACTGCTGGTAACGATAAGTAGCTGAACGTAGATAAACAAACTAAAGCTGCGAAACTCTGGTCAAACTATGCAAAACACCAAAGCCGTTATCATCCAATTCTACGTGGCCAACTGCCGACGTTGCAAATGCAGGTACTCCCGCAGCAGGAGCTAATTCCCCTACAATATACCCAACCAGTGGAAGGTGGGAAACGATCAATAACGATTTAACGCCTATTGCTTGCAAGGCGATAATTTCATTCACTGATTTACGCGCACTACCACTGGGAGTCAAAGCTTTAATAGTTTGAACATTAGCCGTTTCAGGAAAAAATGGGCGTACAGATTCCCAAGTCTGCTGAGCACGTAAGTAAGGACTCACAATTACCGCATCAAAGCTTATTCCTTGCTTTGCTAAACTACTTGCCATCTTTTCCGATTCACTACGACCGATCTGCGTTAAAGCTCGTTCAGAATCAGAATTAGCCATCATTTCAGCTTGCCCGTGGCGCATAATGTAAATGTGCATCTATTGTCTCCGAAGTTAATCAGGCTATTGTCAATTAAGTTTTTTACACTTAACAGCAAACTATTCGCAACAAACTGCCTCATGTTACACAGAATATATAACCAATATAGAAAAATTGTTGTGACAAGGTATAAAAAAAGCTTTCTAAAATCAATTAGAAAGCTTAAAAAGCTTTTTCAGCGTAAGGTAGTATATGATACTAATCTTCGACAGGGGTCTTACCTGTCATTTTTAAAATACCCGCTGCGACAACAAAAACGCCAATAAATCCGCCAATAAATATGACAGGCATCGCAGCATAACCTAATGTGTGCCAAATTATAGATTCTAATGCACTCATTTTGTTTCCTTAGAGTTGGTTAATGAAGTTGACTATTTGTTAATAATACGTAAAGAATCGAAAAAAAACATGTTTCAAATCATAAAAGTTTATATATGCTAAAAAATAGCGGAACTTTCTTGACAATTGAGTGACAGATATTATTCAATAATATCCCCTGTATTAAAATATTAAGAAGAACAAATAATATGGCAAAACAACAACTTGATGCGCTTCGCATCTACCTCAATAAAATGATTCTTGGTCAAAGTGAACTGGTTGATGGTTTATTAATTGCTTTATTAGCTGATGGGCATATTCTAGTGGAAAGTCCCCCAGGCCTTGCAAAAACACGTGCTATTAATGCGCTTTCCGATGGTATTGAAGGTGACTTTCACCGTATTCAATTCACTCCCGATTTACTCCCCTCGGATCTAACGGGTACGGATATTTTCCGTCAAGAAACAGGTGAGTTTATTTTTGAAAAAGGTCCGCTTTTCCATAACCTTATTTTAGCCGATGAGATAAACCGTGCTCCCGCTAAAGTACAATCTGCATTATTAGAGGCCATGGCCGAACACCAAATAACCGTAGGTAAAACCACTTACAAATTACCAGAACTATTCTTAGTGATGGCGACGCAAAACCCACTTGAGCAAGAGGGTACATACCCACTACCAGAAGCACAATTAGATCGCTTTATTATGCATTTAGAGCTTGATTACCCTGATGCAGAGACTGAAAAAGAGATTTTAGCACTGAATCAGAAAGAGATCTTAAAACAAAAAGTAGCCGAAGTAACTCCGCTTCTTAATGAGCAAATATTTGCGATACGAGAAGAGATAATGAAGGTAAGTATTGCTCCTCACCTTGAGCAATACTTAATTGATCTGATTATAGCAACACGCCAGCCAGAGCGTTACGGTGCGCAACTCAAGGAGTGGATCAGTTACGGTGCTAGCCCGCGTGCTACTTTAGCACTAATGCGCACAGCAAAAGCTCGCGCATGGCTTGATGATCGAGATTATGTAATGCCCGACGATATTATTCAAAACTTATATCCGGTATTACGTCATCGTCTAATTTTAAGTTATGAAGCAGAAGCACAGGGCATCAATGCCAACAGTGTCATTAAAGAGATCATCAATCAAGTGGCGCTACCTGCTTAATCAAATCTGCTGTATAAGGCCTTTTTAAATGAGTATTACACTATTTAAAAATACACCGTATCAAACTGGTGTAGATGTGCAACTTAATGAGCTGCTTAGTTATAAGCAGCAGGAAAAGTTACACCTGCAACCGACCGCTAAAGCCGCTTATCAGCAATTAGCAGGCAACTACTTAGCAAAAATTAAAGGCCGTGGTATGGAATTTGCCGAAGTTCGCCATTACCAAGCAGGTGATGATGTGCGCACTATTGATTGGTCGGTCACTGCTCGAACTGGCAAAGCACACACTAAACTTTTTCATGAAGAGAAAGAACGTCCGGTTTTTATTCTGTTAGACCTTTCTGACAGCATGATTTTTGGCAGCCAGTTTGTCTTTAAATCGGTACAAGCCTGCCACCTTGCGTCATTATTGAGCTGGCAAGCAAAGCATCGTGGTGATCGACTAGGTGGTATTGTCTTTAATCAACAACAGGTAGCAGAGCTTAAACCAAGAGGACGTAGTAAGGGACTAATGCGTTTTTTACATCAAAACCAACAATTGTGTGTGAAACAGCCCTTTAAAAGCAACAATAATGAACAATCTTTATTAGTTCAACTTAAACGTTTATCACGCTTAGTGCAGACAGGTAGTCAGATTCATCTGATCAGTGACTTTTCACAACTCGATGAAAGTTGCCAGAAACTATTAACCTTGATTAATCGCCATAATCAGATAAATGCATGGCAGATAAGTGATCCGCTAGAGCAGCTTTTACCTAAAAATGCATTAAAAGCTCAGCTGCAAGTGAATAGCTTAAAAGGGAGTGGATTTTTTCAGGCCAATACGCAAAAAGATTATCAAAATGCAGCTTCTATGCGCCAACAAAAGATAGATAACACCTTTATAAAACAGGGTATTCCTGTCTACAAAGTGTGTGCATCAATGCCATTAATGGAGCAATTTCATGTCCCCGCTCGCTAATCAAGACCCACTTGCACAACTTAACGATATTATTAGCCCATCAGCCCCTAGCTGGTTTCCACCAGCTCCTATTTATTGGCTATTGTTATTTGTCACCATAGTGATAATTTGCTTTAGTTATTATAGTTGGAAGAAACAGCGTAAACAGCAAGAAATAAAAACATCACAACTTAATAAGCTTGCACAGCTGAGACAAGAACAAGTTGATTTCATAAAATTAAACCAATTACTTAAAGGTTGTGCATTAACTTACTTTGCGCGCAGTGACGTTGCTTCACTACACGGTGAAGCATGGTTTGATTTTTTACAAAAATATAGTGATGTTAGCCTTTTCGAAAGCAAACAAGCATTTATACAGCGCCTCTATCAACACCCTAGTCAGCCAGCTAGCGAGACTGATTTTAGCGAGGCAAAAAAATGGATAAGCACATTACCAAAACAGGTTAAAAAGGTACAAAAAAATGTTTGAATTTACCTATCTTTGGATATTTTTGCTATTACCCTTGCCCCTAGTAGCACGTTACTTTTTAAAAAACAAAAAACGCAACTTTACGCAGGTATGGATCCCACTTGCACAGGGAATCAGCGAGCAGCAATCAGAAACGAATAAAAACCCTGTCAGCAGCGCTATACCTTGGTTAGTTTGGTGTTTACTGCTTGCTGCACTTGCTAAACCTATCTGGTTTGGTGAGCCTATTCGCTTACAACAGGAAAGTCGCGATATGATCGTCGCACTAGACCTCTCAGGGAGTATGGAAGTAGAAGATATGCCCTTGAATGGCAAAGCGGTTGATCGCTTAACATTGGTCAAAAATTTACTTAATGAATTTATCGAATTACGCCATGGCGATCGATTGGGGTTGATTTTATTTGCAGATCACGCTTACTTGCAAACACCACTGACCTTTGACCTCAATACCATTAAACAGATGGTGGCAGAAACAGAACTTGGGTTAGTGGGCAGACAGACAGCAATAGGCGAATCAATTGGTTTAGCGATTAAACGTTTTGTAGAGAATAAAAATGAACAACGTGTACTGATTTTGTTAACCGATGGTGCAAACACCTCGGGAATAATCGATCCCATACAAGCAGCACAACAAGCAGCTAAAAATAACATAACTATTTATACGGTTGGTATTGGCGCTGACGAAATGCTACGTAAAAGCTTTTGGGGAACTCAACGTGTTAACCCTTCTGCTGAGCTTGACGAGAAAGCATTAACTGAAATTGCCAAACTCACTGGTGGGCAATATTTTCGCGCTCGTAATCAAAATGATTTAGAAAACATTTACCAACAATTAAATTCATTAGAGCCCATTGCGAGTGATTTTTTAGAGTTTCGCCCTGAGAAAAACCTCTTCTATTGGCCGCTTTCGTTAGCCACACTTATTTTATTGATTTTTGCATTCTATTTTAAATTAAGGGGGCGTTATGCTGCCTGAGATATCAACTATGTCTTTTGAATTTTTACGCCCTATATGGCTATTAGGGCTTATTATTGTGGCGTTCCTATCTCTCATAGGTTATAAGAAAAATAGCAGTGCAAACCAACAAAGATTAATTGCACCTCACCTCAGTAATAACATTGTTAGCCAAGGAGAAAACAGTAACAAGCAACATATTACGTTTAGCTTAATGGCAGCAATTGCTTGTATCGCATTAGCAGGACCTACATGGCGGACTATCGAGATGCCTGTTTATGAGATGGAGAAAGCACAGGTTATCGCCTTTGACCTCAGCTATTCGATGTTTGCCACCGATATCAAACCAAACCGTTTGTCACAGGCAAGATTTAAAGCAATTGATCTGGTTAAACAGTGGAGTGAAGGTGAAAAAGCCCTCATTGCTTATGCTGGTGATGCATTTACCATCACCCCCCTAACCCGCGATGGTAATGCGATTATTAATCATATTCCAAGCCTATCACCAGACATTATGCCTGTACGTGGTTCACGTGCTGATTTAGCCTTAGATAAAGCGATTGAATTATTAGAAAATGCCGGTTATAACCAGGGACATATCGTTTTTATTAGCGATGATATTAATCCCCAACAATCAAAGCAGATAGTGAACAAATTAAAAGGCACCAATTGGGTGGTTTCTGTGTTGGCCATCGCCACGGAACAAGGCGCACCCATAAAGCTCCCAAATGGTTCATTACTGAAAAATGATAACGGTGAAATTATTGTACCTAAGTTAGACCCCAAACCACTTTATGGTATTAGTCAAGCAGGTAATGGTTTATACCTTAGCAGTCGAAATAACAGCAGCGATATTCAGAAACTAGGTAGCTTTTATGATGATAAACAAGCGCGTAAAAGTGAATCGGATCAAGCTGGAGCGGATCAGTTCGCGATAGATGATGGCTATTGGTTAAGTTTTTTATTACTTCCCCTATGCTTATTATTATTCAGAAAAGGCGTCTTTTTTGCCCTGCTATTGGCCGTTTCACTGCCTTTCACCAGCCCAACACTAGAAGCAGCGGAAACCTCAATTTGGAAAAATGACCAACAAAATGGATACCAAGCATATCAAAATGGAGATTACCAAAGTGCCAGCGAGCTTTATAACGATCCCCTCGATAAGGGCAGTGCATTTTATAAAAACCAGCAATATGAGCAAGCGTTAAACGCCTTTACCGAGGCAATAAATAAGCAACCGGGTAACGCAGCTGCATTCTATAATCAAGGTAATAGCTATGCACAGTTGCAGCAGTTAGACAAAGCGATAGAGGCTTATGATAAAGCGTTAACGATTGACCCCAACCTACAGCAAGCACAACAAAATAGAGCGCTACTTGAAAAAATGAAACAGCAGCAACAAGACCAACAAAACAGTGAAAAAAGTGATCAAGACTCACAGCAGAGCGAAGAGCAACAATCTCAAGATTCGCAGTCTGAGCAGCAGCAAAATGAAGAGCAACAATCTCAGGATTCGCAGTCTGAACAGCAGCAAAGTGAAGAGCAACAATCTCAGGATTCGCAGTCTGAACAGCAGCAAAGTGAAGAGCAACAATCTCAGGATTCGCAGTCTGAACAG
>Ga0316197_10002861_pt1 | contig 12298 bp, 7 predicted proteins | sample OudBiesiAoxic_MG_FD_204939 | JGI IMG/M metagenome (GOLD analysis project Ga0316197, IMG submission 204939) | Coastal sediment microbial communities from Oude Bieten Haven, Netherlands - site A oxic | ecosystem: Environmental > Aquatic > Marine > Coastal > Sediment | place: Netherlands...
TCGGTAATTGGGGGATCCTTAAACGAGAAGTTTTTCTCGGTATCTGGATACTCCTGGCCCTGTTGCTCGCTGCCTATCTGCTCGGTCTTTTCCGTTTTAAAAAAACTGGCGTATATGTCCGTCGCTCGCCCTGGAGTATAGGAGGGGCCTTACTTTTTCTGGGTTTTGCCGTGTATCTTACCTATGGGCTGTTTACCGGGTCGCCTTTAAAAACATTAAGTGGTTTTCCCCCTCCCGATTTCTATACCCTGAGCGATCAGAATTCGGATTGCCCCCTGGGGCTGGAGTGCTTTAAGGATTTCCAAACAGGATTGGCAGAGTCCCGCGCCAGCGGAAAGCCTGTCCTCCTTGATTTTACGGGATGGGCCTGTGTGAATTGTCGTAAGATGGAGGAACAGGTGTGGAGTGACCCCGAGGTCTATCAGAGATTACGGGATGATTATGTGCTGATATCCCTCTACGTAGACGAACGCAGACCACTCCCTGCTGATCAACAATTTGTCTTTGCCTATGAGAGTGGCACACGGAAAGAGATTGAGTCGGTTGGGGATTACTGGAGCACCTTCCAGAATTTAAATTTTGGTGCCGTATCCCAACCGTATTACGTAATTCTTTCCCCATCCCTTGAGATTCTGGCCCCCCCGGTCCAAAACACCGATGTCGATACCTACCGAACCTGGCTGGATTCGGGAATCCGTGCCTTTAAGGACCTGGCTGTTCCTGTTGCAGATCCTTTTGCACTGCCGGAATCCGAACCTGTCCAAATGGAATAGCACTGAATTTTGAGTTGTTTAGAAAGGACTTATCTTTAAATTTCAATTCTTAATGTACGTCCTTGAAACTTATCAAACGCCTACTGATCATCCTGGGTATTTTACTGGCCCTCATCCTGCTTGCCGGAATTCTTTTTGTACAACATCAAAAACCTGAATACGAGGGAAACAAAGAGCTTGTTAAATTACGGGATTCCGTATCGGTATATTTTGACACGTACGGTATTCCGCACATTTATGCTAAAAATGAACCGGATGCTTTCCGCGCACTGGGTTATGTGCACGCCCAGGACAGGTTGTGGCAGATGGAAGTTTTACGCCGTGTAGCCCCCGGAAGGTTATCCGAAGTTTTTGGGACGGATGCTCTGGACAACGACAAACTCTTTCTCGGCTTGGGAATCGATGAAGCCACGAAAAAAGTATTGGCGGGCGCAGATCCTGAAGATCCCGCCATTGTATTGGCACAAGCGTACCTCGATGGTATTAATCAATACATTGAGGAAGGGCCGACACCTATAGAATTCTATCTGACAGGTCTTGATAAACAGCCATTTACACTGGAGGATGTGTACAATTCCGTAGGCTATATGGCCTTTAGTTTTGCTATGGCTCACAGGACGGACCCTTTTCTGATGGAGGTCAGCGATCGGCTGGGCCCGGATTATGTGGCTGAACTGTTGGGAACCTCTCCCTCAAACACGACCATGATTCGAACGTACGACTCCAGATTCCCTGCAGATTCAGCCCATTTGCTTTCGGCCAACATTCGGAAGGTCCTGGAACAGACCCCGCTCCCTGCTCTGGAAGGCAGTAATTCCTGGGTGCTAAGTCCGGACAAAACGAAAAATGGGAGCGTTATATTGGCTAATGACCCCCATATCGGGTTTGCACAACCTTCTGTCTGGTACGAGGCGCATATTATCACACCGGAGTACGAGAAATACGGATATTATCTGGCGGGTGTCCCGTACCCACTGCTCGGGCATGACCGCAGAATGGCTTACGGACTGACCATGTTTGAAAATGACGATATTGATTTTTATTCCGAGACGCTCGATCCCACGGACAGCACCCGCTATAAGAGACCGGAAGGCTGGGGGACTTTTGAAACTATTGAAAAGCAGATCGGTGTCAAGGATGCCGACCCCGTTGACTTTAGCTATCGAAAAACAGATCGGGGACCCGTGCTGAATGGAGTTCTGAAATCGCTTAAAGGAGCCCATCCCGTGAGTATGTCCTGGGTCTATACCCAGGGCGCCAACAAGGTTCTTCAGGCCTTATACGGTATCAGCCATTCCAAAGATATAGGGAGTTTTGAAAAGGCGGTGGAACATATTCACGCTCCGGGCCTTAATGTCATGTATGGAGACGCCGAAGGGAATGTCGCCTGGTGGGGAGCTGCCCGTTTGAATGCTCATCCGGACAGCTTGAGTACGAAGCTCTTTCTCGATGGAGCTAAGGTTCCAGCTCCCGTGGAACAGTCCTTCGAAAAGAATCCGCGTACGATTAACCCGCCATGGGGATATGTTTATTCAGCCAACAATCAACCGGATAGTATTCAGTATGGAGTTATTCCCGGATATTACCTTCCTGAGAACCGGGCCCGGCGGATTGAGTCCCTGCTGGAGCCCAGAAATGACTGGGACCGGGATGGGGTGATGGAAATGATTACAGATGTCACCTCGGATGTGAATCCGGAAATCGTCGCCAGCCTGGCCGGAGCTTTGTCGGATCAAACCTTCGAAACAGAGACGCAGCAAATGCTCGATGCCTTAAAGGCCTGGGATGGCAGCGCTGATTTAGAAAGCAAAGAAGCCGTCCTTTTCCACCGATGGGTCTACGAATTTCTTAGCGCCACCTTTAAAGATGAGTTGGGGGCGGACGGCTTTGAATCCCTCCTGAGTACCCATTTGATCAAAAGACTAATTTCCCCAATGTCGCGGAAGACCGAATCCGTTTGGTGGGATGATATCCACACCCCTGAGATCGCCGAAAACCGAGATGATATCATCCTGAAGTCTTTTCAAACTGCTGTAGCCTCGATTCAAACGGATTTCGGGGATTACCAGGGAGACTGGGGCTGGAAGGACGTGCATACGGTGGAGTTTAACCATCCCTTTGGGCGGGTGGAATCCCTGCGGTCCTATTTCAATGTAGGGCCGTTTCCGGTGAATGGCACCCGGGAGGTCATCAATAATCTGATGTTTCCCTATGATTCCACAGGGTTCTACAAGGTAAGTGCCGGTCCATCGACTCGCAGGGTTATCGATTTTTCTGATATCGAGGCAAGTATGAGTATCCTCCCAACGGGCCAGTCCGGAAATCCTTTTAGTCCTCATTACGACGATCAGACAGCGCTCTATCTTGCGGGTAAGTTTCGAATAATGCTACTCAATACAGAGGAGATCTTGAAAAATTCCAATTCTCTTCTTATATTTAGTTTTGAGCCCTAACCAACCTAAGTTCATTCACCAGGATCCGGATATTACGGCAACTGAGAAACCAGTCAACCCTACCTTTCAAAATGCAAAGGCAGCTATATATTGCATTTTTACTCCTTTTTATTTCATCCGTTTTATGGGCGCAGCAGCCTTCTGAGCGCATTGAAATTGAATATCAGGAGCTGACCATTCCTGAGGTTCTACAAAAGTTACAGCGCGAATCCGACTTGCAATTTTTTTATCTTCCGAATTGGTTTGGAGACGTGAAAGTTTCCGGGTCCTTTTCGGATATCACCCTTGAGGACTTCCTGTCTGAATTGCTTCAGGATACTCCTGTCACTTTTTACCCTTATACCGAAAAGACCTTTGTGCTTTCGAGAAACAATCAGATTTACGATACTCTGCCCAATGGTTTTTTTGGACCGCTTCCGGACTCGCTTCAACCACCGGGAGTAGCGGGTAGTGATGATCAGAGACAGGCGCCTTTGCCCGTATTCGTAAATCAGGAAGAATTGGCTTCCCGGCCCGCTCAGGTGGAAACGGTGCGCATTGGAAAACAGGATCGCTCTGCTACCGGCGGCACGTTTACACTCTCCGGATATGTGCGGGAACGGGTAAGTGGCCGTCCGATCCCCGATATGGTTATTCTGGACAAAACCAACGGGACTGGGACAACCACGGACGAAACAGGGTACTATGAAATCAGACTGCCGGCCGGACTAAGCGTACTGCAGGCCCGATCCGTTGGAAAAGAAAGTACCGTTAAACAAATGATTGTATACAATAACGGAAGCTTTGACTGGTATGTGGAGGAAGGCGTAGAGCAATTGGAAGAGGTGATCGTACAGGCCGAGCAGGAACGGAATGTACAGGCCGTAATTTCAGGTACTGAAGTTATTAATGCAGAGGATAGCAAGGATATCCCTTTGGTTCTCGGAGAGCGCAATATTCTCGATGTTGCTGCCAGCCTTCCGGGCATATCAAGGGCAGGTGAAGGATCGGTTGGCCTTAATGTACGGGGCGGTCGAACAGATCAGAATATGTTTTTGCTCAATCAGGCGGTAGTCTACAATCCCACGCACTTTTTTGGAATTTTTCAGGCACTGAACCCTTTTGTCACCCAGCAGGTCGAAATTTTTAAAGGGGTGATCCCCGTAGAATTTGGCGGCCGGCTGTCCTCCGTATTCGATATTTCAACCGTTGATGGAAACACAGGTGAGATACAAGGCGAAGGATCAATCGGGCCGGTGACGGCCAACCTGGCATTGGAAGTTCCGGTGCGCAAGGGGAAATCATCACTGGTTGTAGGGGGCAGGGGGGCCTATTCCGATTGGGTTCTGCGGGCGCTGGACGATGAAGACTTAAGTAACAGCACTGCCTCCTTCTACGATGTTATCGCCACGTATACCGACCGTTTAAACGAGAATAACCGGATTAAGGCTACGGGCTATTACAGTAACGACCGTTTCAGCCTGACGGCGGATTCCACCTTTTCCTATTCTAACCGCGCGGCATCTGTGGTGTGGAACCATAAGTTCAGTGATCGCAACAATGCGAACTTTTCACTATCCAATAGCCGGTATGCCTTTGATATCGGGTACGATGCAGAATCCAATACAGACTTTACCCTCGGATATGCCGTGGAAGAAACGGAGTTCAGGGCCTTTAACAGATTTCGTATTAACGACCGGCATCGCCTGACTTTCGGCCTCGCCGGGAAACTCTACAACGTTCGCCCGGGGACCCTTGAACCCGACGGATCCGAGTCTGATGTGGTGGGCCAGGACCTGCCCAAAGAACAGGGCGTAGAAGGGGGGGTGTTCATAGCGGATGATTGGGACGTTACGGACAGGCTGAGTATGAGTGCCGGGTTACGGCTTTCTGTTTTTGCCGCGACCGGTCCTTCAGAACAGAACGTCTATGCGCCTGGTCAGCCCAGAAATCCGGGGACCGCCATTGACACCCTGACTTATGGAAGTGGGGAAACTATTAAAACTTATGGCGGACCGGAGGTCCGGTTCTCTACCCGGTATTTGTTCACCCCTGATTTTTCGATCAAAGCGGGGTTCAGCAATATGTATCAGTACATTCATACCCTGTCCAATACCACGACAGTTTCTCCTATCGACACCTGGAAATTGAGCGATTTGAATATCAGGCCCCAGACCTCCCAACAAGTGACGCTCGGATTGTTCAGAAATTTGGAGGAGGGTGCTTTTGAAGTGAGCGTTGAGGGATTCTATAAATGGTCCCAGGATGTTCTGGACTTTAAAACGGGAGCCCAGATTCTGTTGAACGACGCCATAGAAACTGAGGTGATACAGGGAGATGGCCGAGCCTATGGGGTTGAATTTCTCTTTAAGAAAATACAGGGTAAACTGAACGGTTGGTTGGGGTATACCTATTCCCGGTCTCTGATTCGCTTTGACAGCGATTTTCCCGAAGAGCGGGTCAACGACGGGGAATTCTTTCCCTCAAATTACGACCGGCCGCACGACGTCAGCCTCATCGCCAATTATAAATTTACAAGAAGATACAGCGCTTCCCTGAATTTTGCCTATCAGACAGGACGCCCGATAACCTATCCCGTGGGTCAGTTCAATTTCAATAATTCGGATTACGTTTTCTACAGTGACCGGAATGCGTTCCGGATTCCGGATTACATCCGTCTGGACCTGGGTATCAATATTGAGGGAAATCATAAAAAAAACAAACTGGCCCACAGTTTCTGGACCATTTCAGTTTATAATGTTTTGGGAAGGAACAATCCCTATTCGCTATTTTTTGTTTCTGAGAACGGGGAGGTTAAGGCCTTACAGAGTTCTATTTTCGCGATTCCCGTACCGTCGATCACCTATAATATTAAATTTTAAATACCGGAAATGCAGCTGCCTCAGAACATATGGAATTATATCCCAGTCCTTTTCTCAATGGGATTATTGGTAGGGTGTATCGATTCCTATCTCTCAAAATCCTTGTCCTGTGTGGATTGTAAAACGGTGGGAAATAAATTGAAATTTGAATTATGGCTCGCATGATAAGTGGCTTGAACCATTTACGATTATCCATATTGCGGAAGAATTCCACAAAGGCCGGTCTGTGGCATATTTGCAACCGACTTCACGGGGTCACCCTATTGCTCGCGCTAGTTCCTTTGCTTTTTCTATCCTGTGTGGAAACCGTGGAACTGGAAGAACAGCGCACCCCGGATTTACTGGTCATTGAGGCCTCCCTGACCGACGAGCTGAAGAACCAGAAGATAAGGCTGACACGAAGCTTTGGTTTTGAAACCGATAGCGTACCGCCGGAAACCCAGGCCCAGGTTGTGGTGGAAACCGACCAGGGGGAGGTCTTCACCTTCCAACATTCCGAAAATGGTCACTACATTTCAGACAGGGTATTTGCTGTCGAACCCGGGCGCTCCTATGAATTGGTTATCGAGGCAGCCGATGGGGCCGAATACCGATCGACACAGGAACGGTTGCCCGGCACCGCCCGTATTGATGATCTCTACGCCGAACGCGAGCGCAATCAAAATGGTACGGACGGGGTTTTTATTTATTTGGATGGAGCCGCTGAGTCTGAAGGTGCCTTGTACTACCGCTATGAGTACGAAGAAACCTATAAAATTATCGCACCGGACTGGACACCCCGGGATTTCCTACTTACAGATTACGACCCCTGCGCCAATCCCATAGAATATAACCTTGAAATTGTTCCCAGGACCGAGGAGCAACAAACCTGTTATAAGACCGTACCGTCTACACGTGTATTGCAAAACGATGTGACCACCCTGGCCGATCCGGAGATCCGGAGATATCCCATCCGCTTCCTGGGAGCCACAGATTTTATGATCAGTCACCGGTACAGTATTTTGGTCCGGCAGTTTGTGCAATCCCCGGAGGCGTTTTCCTATTTCCAGAGCCTGAACGATTTTTCAGCATCCGAATCGGTTTTTAACAGTGTCCAACCAGGGTTTCTGAGTGGGAATATTGAAGCCGTCAATCGCAATGAGGCCCCGGTTATAGGATTTTTTGAAGTAACCTCGGTTCGTGAGGAACGCCTCTTTTTTAACTTTGAAGATCTCTTTCCGGATTTGGAAAAGCCTCCTTTTGTGACCAATTGTGTCCCCACATCCTCCCCTGAAGCACACCCCTCCTTTTGCGCTCCCCTTCCGCCGAATCCGTGTCCACAATCTATTGTAGAGCTTGTTGATCTGGGTCAGATAGCCTATATCTCACCCAACGATGAAGGATTGGGGGCCTGTCCGGGTACTTATGCTTATGTGAAGCGGGAATGCGGGGATTGTACGGTACTGGGGAGTAATGAAGTTCCTGAATTTTGGATTGAATAAATGATATGCGAATACACTTAAGAAATATCATCCTCCTTTTCACCTTGTTTTGCGGCTTGCTTTTGAGCGCTCAGGTACGCATTTCCAGTGAGGAAGAATTAGAACTCCTGAAGGAAATACCTATGGAGGCCCTTTATATCCACACCCCTGGGACCCTCTATATGCCCGGGGAATACCTGTATTACAGTTTGTACTGCGTCAATACGCAGACTTACCGGCTCAGTGAGCTGAGTGAAGTTGCTTACCTGCAGCTTATAGGGGAAGATAACACCGTTATTTTTACCCAGAAAATCGATCTTGAAAAGGGCAGGGGTCAGGGGGATTATTTTTTTCCCACAGACTTGCCGTCCGGGAACTATAAACTTGTGGCATATACACATTGGATGAAGAATGCGGGAGTTTCTCAGTTTTTCAGCGCGGACCTTACGTTTTTGAACCCCTATCGGTCGGATCAGAATGTGTTTCTGAATCTGGAAAATAACAGGGCAGAATGTACGAACTCCAAAGATTCTGATTTTGAAGACGGCGGACAAAACACTCCTTCCAGAGATCTTGGGTTACAGTTGGAAAAGACTGTTTATAAAACAGGGGAAATGGTCAGCCTACAACTTAAGAATTTCAGGGGGGCCAGGGGATACGGGGGTTATTCCCTTTCCGTCCGCATGAAGGATAATTTAAAAGCGCCTCCACCTGTGCGCTCGGCAGAATTTGCGGAATCCTCTCTTGAATTTCTCAAGCGCATCCCGCAGCGGGTAAATGATATTCTCGCCATTCCGGAACAGCGGGGTGAACTGATTTCTGGCCGGGTAAGCACTTCTGAGGGCATTGCACTGGAAGATCGCTGGGTCGCTTTATCACTTCCCGGTCCTGATTTTCAGGTGAAAAAGGTACGAACAGATGAGGAGGGGAAATTCTATACGTACCTCACGCGGCCCTACAGAGACCGAATGGGAATGGCAACGTTGGTATCCCCAGGGGGGGAGGACGTTCAGTTTGACTGGTATACCCCTTATGACTTTGAGGGAATCCTCCCTTGCTTTTACCATTTTGAACTCCAACCGGATATGGCGGAAGAAATCCGCCAGCGAAGCATTCACAACCAGATTGAGAACAGTTATTTTGAAGTGAAGCCAGACACCTTGCAGGCGGCAGTGACCGCTGATCCTTTTGAAGGTGAAATCCCCGAAGTGTACCAGTTGGAGGACTATACGCGTTTTCCTACCCTGGAGGAAACCCTAGTGGAATTTATAGAATATGTATGGATTAAACAGGATGAGGATGGAGAGGCGTCGTTTTGGGTACGCCAGCCCATGACTCCCTCTGGTCCTGATGATACTTCAGATCCTCCGATCGTTGTCGTCGACGGGATCCTGGTCCAGGACCGTAGTGCGCTTATGAAGTACGATGCCCGAAAGATAAAAACCATTAAAGTACTTCGCGATAAATACCAGTTGGGTGGCGTGAATTATCAGGGAATGGTGGTTATTGAAACCATTGATGCCACGTTTTTGGAAAACTGGGATACCCCTCTTGGTACTCGATTTTCCTTTCTTCCTCCGAGTCCTGAGAAAAATTACTTTCGCCAAATGCAGTATTCTGAAAACATCCCGGATTACAGGTATCAGCTTTTGTGGGAACCCGATATTTCAATAGCGGGTGAAGGGAAGACCTATTCTTTTTACACCTCTCAGGTGGCGGGTGAATATGAGATTCGCCTGGAGGGATATACCACTTATGGAAAACCGATATCCCTGAGCACCTCATTTAAAGTAGAATCCCCGTAGTTGTTTCCAAACCTGGTTAAACGTCCGGGTCGTACTCCAGAGGTGCGGGCGCTGGGAGTTTCAATTCCTTCAGGAGTTCGTAATAACGAGGATCCTGTTGCATTGCATCATTTGCCAAATAAATCCGGACCATACCGGCATACCAGGCATGCCGTTTGCCTTTGTTCAGGTGTTCAAAAGTCTTATCCAGATCACCAGCTTCGTTGTACCAGCTTGCCAGTGCCAAGTTAAAAAACGGGGTGTCAGGAAAAGCCTTTAATTCATCAAGGACTTGCCGGGCTTCCTTTTCACGACCGTATTTCAGTAAGTAGGGACCGTAAAAAATATACCAGCCCTTGTTGATCTCACACCCCTGTCGCATAAACTCCAGACCTTCCGATACCATTCCTTTTTCTGAAAGCACTTTGCCTTTTAAGACCAGGGCCAGGGCATACCCCCCGGTGTTCATTTCAAACACTTTTTCGAGTTCTGCCAGGGCCAGGTCGTATTCGCCAATCCAGAGATAGAGTTCGGCCAACCAAACGGTGTGCAGAGGCGTAAACGGGTCGATTTCCTGTGCCCGTTTATGCGCAGCAATGGCCTCATTCATACGTCCAAATAACGCCAGGTACCAGGAGCGGTGGTAGTGGTTGTAGGCCATATTCGGGTTCAGAGAATCCGCTTTTTTAAATGCGTAATCTGCCAAATCCCAGTCCCAGCCCCAATAGCTGTGGTAATGAGAAAGGGCAGCCCATCCTTCGGCATTTGCAGAATCCAGTTGAATGGCTCGCTTTGCGGCTGCCAGTGCTTTTGGAAAAACATCCGGAGGTGGTGTCAGGCTATGGCCCCAGGTAACATACCCCTCTGCCATACCGGCCCAGGCATCAGGGTCGGCCGGGTTACGGTCAATGGCCTCCTGCAGGTAGACCAGACCCCGCTGCCAATCGGCTACAGTGGATTTGCTGAGGTAGTACTTTCCTTTCAGGTATAATTCATATGTTTCCGGGTGGATGGATCGCAGATTCTTTTGGACAGACTTCATTTCCGGGGAACCTAGCCCAATGAAATCGAGGATGTCACTTGTTGCGGAAGCCCATAAGTACTTTACCTCTGAAAGATCACTTTCGTATTCATGAGTCCAAACCGGATTTTGTGTAAGGTCTTTCCGGAGATCGAGAGTTACCTTTAGCACATTATCGTCTTTTTTAAGCTTACCGGAAACAAAGTAGTCAATGTTTTGTGAGTGTCCTGCCAAATAATCATTATCCGGTACGAGTCCGGCTTTAAAATACCGGCTTGACCCCATGTTGAGAACCATGAGAGATTTGTTTTCCGAAAGGGCCTGGATCAATTCCTGCGTAAGTCCATTTTGAAAAACTTCGGCCTCCTGAAGACCCGTTGTGTCCGATTCAATGGGGATTACCGCAATCTGGTATTCAGGGGCATAGAACAATTCTGAACTTCTGTTCCACCGGGATCCGGCCCAAAAACTTCCTGCTAAGAGTAATAGGAGCCCAGTCACGCCGGCACCGGCGATAACGTAATTCATTCGCCGACTGTTTGCCGCGCGGGTCTCTGTATTATCGGTCCAATTCGGAGTTTTCTGCCAGCCCTCTGGGGTCAGATCGTATATCCAGGCAAAAATGGTCCAGAAAATTAAGCCGATGGCGAGGAGGTAAATCAAGCCCTGCAACAGGTATGGGGGCGCGTCAAAAGTGGGCAGGATTACGGAGGAAAACTCGATAAGGACCCAGGCCACGGCTAAATAGGCTAATACAGCCTTGAAAACATTACGCCTGACCAGTTCCCTGTATAGCCTTTTTAATTTCATGATGAGCTGATTATAAATTTATAAATGGCATATGTGGCACGCTGTGAAAAACGTCCTATCGGTATGAATTTCAATCGTTTCATGCAGGTTATTAAAAGTTCCGGGAAACCTGCCGGCCTGGCAATGACCTGTGTCATATTTTCATATCCCTGCCCACGGCTTATCAAAGCTATTTAAAGGGTGTTTATCCCTGATTAGAAACGCGCTGCCAACTAATGCAATGAAATTGCAGCGCCCAGGAGTATTCTGAATCCAAAAGCGATTATGCTGTCCAAAGTATTTGGAAGTGCGGTTTATGGGATCGAGGCAGTACCCGTTACCGTAGAAGTCAATATTGACCCGGGTGTCGGGTACCATCTTGTCGGTTTGCCGGATAACGCGATACGGGAGAGCAATTACCGTATTGCCTCAGCTTTGTCCCAGATTGGATATCGCATCCCCGGTAAAAAGATTACCATCAATCTTTCCCCGGCAGATCTCCGTAAGGAAGGGGCCTGTTATGACTTACCTCTGGCCCTGGGTATTTTGTTGGCCTCGGGCCAGCTGTCCTCGGATATCATATCCAATTACTTGATCATGGGGGAGCTCTCCCTGGATGGACAATTACAACCCATTAAAGGAGCGCTCCCTATCGCCCTTGCGGCTCGTGCGAACGGCCTGAAGGGCATTGTGCTTCCCAAAGTCAATGCACCGGAAGCAGCTGTCGTGAAGGGACTCGAGGTCAGTGGGGCGTCAAATCTGGGGGAAGTGATCGAATTCTTCAAAGGCAATGGTAAACTCAAGCGGGCTTATTTCCCACGAATCCATTCAAAAGGAATCGGTTCAGGCTACCCCGACTTTTCTGAAGTACGGGGACAGGAAACTGTCAAGAGGTGTATGGAAATCGCTGCCGCCGGCGGTCATAACCTCATTCTTATCGGCCCTCCGGGATCGGGAAAGACCATGCTGGCCCGCCGCCTGCCAGGTATTCTACCACCTATGAGCCTGGAAGAAGCCCTGGAGACCACAAAAATACACAGCGTAGCCGCCGGGGGGGCACCCGCCGGCCTGATACGGGAACGCCCCTTTCGCAGCCCACACCACACTATTTCAAACATTGCCCTCGTCGGTGGGGGATCCTATCCGCAGCCCGGGGA
>Ga0316197_10002862_pt1 | contig 12298 bp, 9 predicted proteins | sample OudBiesiAoxic_MG_FD_204939 | JGI IMG/M metagenome (GOLD analysis project Ga0316197, IMG submission 204939) | Coastal sediment microbial communities from Oude Bieten Haven, Netherlands - site A oxic | ecosystem: Environmental > Aquatic > Marine > Coastal > Sediment | place: Netherlands...
CGGTGGCCTGATGCTGACCTATGCCGGAGGCGGCGCGGGGCTCTTCAGCCAGATCATCGCCGGCTGGGTGAACGGCGACAAGGGTTCGAAGCCAGTCACCCGCGCAGTGCAATACTGACAACAACCCTTCTGGAGGCACTGATGACCACGATTCTCGACCCGACCAGCGAACGCAGCGTCGTTGAACGCGAGCGGCTCGCCCGTCCCGCGTCGCTCGACGGGCTGACCGTCGGCCTGCTCGACATCTCGAAGCCCCGCGGTGATGTCTTCCTCGACCGCATCGAGGAGCGCCTCACGGGCATCGGCGCGAACGTCAAGCGCTACGTCAAGCCCACGTTCGCGAAGCCGGCACCGGTCGACCTGCGTCACCAGATCGCCACCGAGTGTCAGGTGGTCATCGAAGCCTTGGCGGATTGAGGCAGTTGCACGTCGTGCAGTGTGCACGACATCAACGATCTCGAACTCCGTGGCATCCCGTCGATGTTCGTCGCCTCCGATCAGTTCGTCGATGCGGCGGTTGCGCAGTCGACCGCACTCGGCTTCCCTGCGGTGTCACGCGTCTTCACGCCGCACCCGATCCAGGATCGCACCGACGACGAGATCCTCACCTACGCCGACGTCGCATTTGAACAGATCGTCGACACACTCACGAACTGAGGTCGGTCCGGTCTCCTCGGATTGCTGGGCGTCCCTTCATGACGTTCGTACCGGCATTTTCGTGTCGAATGTGTTACGGTCGCACGGGTGAAAGCGGCTCGAGCCGTCGAACGCCACCGAGGTGCCCTCACATGTCGATACGAAACCGAATCGCTCCGATCCTGGCCATCGCGGTAACCGCTTCGCTGTTCAACGCCGAGATCGGCGCCGCCGTCGATTCGCTGCCCGGGCCGGCTCAGAGCACGGTACTGCAATCGGCGACGCGACTGAATGTCCCCCGAGCCTTTCCGGTCGGCGAAGAACCGATCGGGGCCACCGACTACCGACCCCAAGACCACCTCCGGCAAGGTCTCGAGATTCCGGAGTCGACGGCTCACGAGCCGAGCGGCAACTTTCAGCTGATCTGCACCTTTTCCCACTTCGCGTACGATGATCCGATCGTCGCTCCGGGGCGGCCCGGACAGTCGCACCTGCACACCTTCTTCGGCAACACGGGCGCCGACGCGAACAGTACGTACGAGTCGCTTCGTACGACCGGCGAGAGCACGTGTCAGGGCGGGCCACTCAACCGTTCTGCGTACTGGATGCCAACGGTGATCGACGGGTCGGGTCGAGCGGTCGTCCCGGACCTGATCTCCGTCTACTACACCGGCCGAGGACGCAATACCGCCGGCCAGTGGGTCGACGTCGCAGAACTTGTTCCCGGGCTGCGAATGATCGCCGGCAGCATCCCGGGCGCCGCCAACACCGATTCCAGACACCGCTGGTTCTGCGGAACGAACCAGGTCAAGGCCCGCACCATCCCGTCATCGTGCGACGCCGACGAAGAAGTCCTCGTCACGCTCGATTTCCCGGACTGCTGGGACGGGCGACACCTCGACGTCGCCGATCACCGGAGCCATGTTGCGTACCAGCGCTACCATCCCACGACCGGACAGCCGTACTGCCCGTCGACCCATCCGGTGGCAATCCCCAAGTTCACCCTCAACGTCTACTTCAGCCATGAAGGCGACACATCGGATTGGCACCTGGTTTCGGACCGCATGGCCAACACGCGCCAACACCCCGACGGCGAGAGTTTCCACGCAGACTGGTTCGGCGCCTGGGATCCTGACGCACTCTCGACGTGGACTTCGAGATGCATCAACGGACAACTGAACTGCGAATGGGGGAACCTCGGCGACGGGACCGGGCTCTCGATCAACGAGAACTACGACGGGCCGAAGCGGGTCCGGGTGCCCACCCGACCCGGCGGCTGAGCCGAGGGCGGGCGTCGGACGACTCACCCGCCAACTCGTTGTCAATCCCGGGCCTCGTCGGTCACAGCTGCGAGTTCCTCGAGCAGCACCCGGACTCCATCGGGATGCATTGGGATACCGTTGTGATCAGCCTCGACCTGCGCAATTCTGAAGCCAGGGCCAGCTCGGTGCGCCCACCCCATTGCCCCGTCGTCCCACGAGCCGGCGAGCGCGATGTCCGACGCGTTGGACAACCCCGACCCGACGAAGAGCTCGCGCGTCGCAACTGCGTCGGCTCTCGGCGTATAGCGCCACCCCGCTCGGATCATCGCGAGCGAGCCGTGCACCTCACGATCTGCTGGCTCCACCCGTCGGCCCAGTAGATTCTTGATCCGTACGCGCACCATTCGTCGACGATCGGAGCCTGCGGTGAGCAGCCGCTTGAGCTGAGAGACCGCGAACGGGGTCCGGCGCGCTTCATACGCGGGTGACCTGAGGTTTGGGGAGTCGTACATCACGACGAGGTCGACGGCTTCGCCGGCATCTTTGAGCTGACCGGCCATCTCCATCGCCACGAGTCCGCCGATGCACTGCCCGGCGAGCCGGTATGGACCCTCAGGTTGAGCGCTCTTGATCTCTTGGACATAGCGGTCGGCCATCCGCTCGATCGATCGCGAACCTTTGGTTCCGTCCAGTCCATCCCACTGCAATGCGTACACAGGCTGCGAGTCCGGCAACGCATCGGCGAGCAGCGGGAAGGATCCGACATTGCCAGATCCCCCGTGCACGACAAAGAGCGGTGGTGCCGATCCGGTGGGTCGCAGCGCAACCAGCGAGCGCCACACCTCGGAGCCACCCGATATCACGGCGTCGAGATCGGCGATCGTGCGGGTTCCCGTGAGCGCGCTGAGCGGCACGTCGATCCCGAGCCGGTCGAACATCGCCGAGGTCATCTCGACCGCCAACAACGAGTCACCGCCCAGTTCGAAGAAGTCGTCGTTCACACCTACTCGCTCGATACCGAGCAGCTCGCTCCAGATCTCAGCGAGCTGAGACTGTGCGTCGTTGTGAGGTGCCACGTACTCTGCGGTGACGACGTTGCGGTCGAATCTCGGGATCGGCAGCGAACGTTCGTCAAGTTTGCCGCTCGGGGTCATCGGCAGGCTTTCCAACACCGCCCAGTGGGTCGGCACCATGTAGTCGGGCAGGCGAGCGCCGAGGAAGTCCTGGACATCGGCCAGGCGGAAGGTGTCGGCATCGTCGGGAACCACGTAGCCGACGAGGCGTGCTGCGCGACCTCCGATGTCGTCTCGAACGACGGCTGCGCACTCGGCAACACCCGGGCCGGACGACAACACCGAACTGACCTCGCCCGGTTCGACGCGGAAACCCCTGAGTTTGACCTGAGCGTCGCGTCGACCGACGAACTGCAGCTCCCCGTCGGGCTGCCAGGTCACCACGTCTCCGGTCCGATAGAGCCGGGGCAGCCACTCCTTTTCGAATGGGGTCGCGAGGAATCGCTCGCTCGTCATCTCCGGCTTGCCGACGTAGCCGTCTGCGACACATGTGCCGCCGACGAACAGCTCTCCCGGCAACCCGACAGGACGCGGCTCACCCCATCGATCGAGAACGAACACCTCCGAGTTGGCGATCGGCCCCCCGATCGATGGCAGCGTTGGCCATGACGCAGGATCGAGCGGCAACGTGTGGGCAGTGCAAACATGCGTTTCGGACGGTCCGTACTGGTTCTCGAGCACGCACTCGGGCAGGCGATCGAACATCGCTCGAATCGCGTTTCCGACCTGGAGTTGCTCCCCCGCGGTATAGACCTCGCGGAGATACAACGGGATTCGACCCGTTCGGACCGCTGTCTGAGCGAGCGCCCGCAGCGCGACGAAGGGGAGGAAGAGGCGCTCGATGCGGTTCTCGATGAGCGAGTCAAGCAGTGACCCTGCGTCCCGACGATCTCGGTCCGAGATCAGCACGAGCGTCCCGCCCGATGCCCACGTCGAGAAGATCTCCTGGAACGACACGTCGAAGCTCAGCGCCGAGAACTGGAGCGTTCTGGTCCCGGCGCGCGCTTGTGGTCGTCGAAGCTGCCACTCGATGAGGTTGGTCAGTGCCCGCTGTGGCATCCACACACCCTTGGGCTCACCCGTGGACCCGGATGTGTAGATGACGTATCCTCCGTCGCTCCCCGTGGGTCCTCCGTTCGAGGGCTCCGCGGTATCGGTATCTCCCGAGTCGGCTCCGATCTCGATGACGGTCGCGCCCGACAGCGCACCAAGGCGCTCGGCGTTGTCGGAATCGGCGATCACCACGTCCGCACCACAGTCTCGGATCATGTAGTCCTGGCGATCCTGCGGGTATGCGGGGTCGACGGGCACGTATGCCGCGCCGGTCCGGAGAATTCCGATCATTCCGACCGCCAGGTCCAACGAGCGGCCGCTGCACAAGACGACAGCATCACCCGACGACACACCATGATCACGCAGGACGTGGGCCAGTGATCGAGCTCTCGAATCGAGCTCTCGATAGGTCGTCACGACACCATCGACCTCGACCGCAGCGGCCTCCGGGACCCGTTCGACGCTCAGGTCGAAGAGCTCCACGAGCGATGCTCGATCATCGTGAGCGTGGGCTGTGTCGTTCGCTGTTGCGACGACCGCGCGATCATCGGGTGTGAGCAGCGAATAGCTGCTCAACGGACGGTCCGGTTCGTCGGCGGACGTCTCCACGAATCGAAGGAATCGCTCCGTCAGCCAGCTGGCGGACACCGGTACCGACGATTCGTCCCAGACGCCGATCGTCAGCTCCGAAGCATCACCGAGGTGCAGGGTCGCCAGCTCATCATCGTCCAACTCGTCAGCTCGACCTTCCGCGATCTCGATGGACGACTTGCGCCCGTCGACCCCGATCAGGAGGACGTCGGGATCGAGCGTCGAACGGTCGACGCCCCGACTCGTCGCCAGGTGACGTTCCATGTCGGCGGCGACGTCGCGCGCCCCCATCTCGACAACGAACAACCGCTCGCCGGGATCACCCGAGCCATCCACGACACGCACGGCAATTCGCTCGACGTCGTGCACACGCATCATCAACGCCACCCAGAGCGCCATGAGGCGTCGCTGACCGTCACCGCTGTCACCACACTCGAAACTCGAGACCGACGCTGCTCGATTCATCTCGTTGCCCACCTCCTACTGGTTTCCGCACGGGACCACTGGTGACCCGAAGCGAGACGATATCGGCGCCGACACAACCTGTTCAGCCTGTGATTCGGTGTTCGCCTTGCTCAGTCTGGTTGTCGAACTGCATGACGACAGTTCGGACGATCTCAATCGGCTCCGACCACGTCGGTCAGGAAACGTTCGTAGCGGACGGCGACCTGATCCCACGTGAACTCGTCCAGGACCCGGTCACGACCGGCTGCGGCATCGGTCGGCGAGTCGATTGCCTCACGCAGCGCAGCGACGGTCGCCTCATGGTCCGCGGTGTCGATGAGCGCTCCATGTCGGCCGACGATCCACTCCGTGACCGTGGACCGATGCGCAACGACCGCCGTCCCGCAGGCCATTGCCTCGACGTAGACATTGCCGAATGACTCCTGCAGCGTGGGATGGAAGAGAACGTCGGTCGAGTTGTAGAGGGCCGGCATCTGATCGAAGGTGAACGAGCGACGAATGTATCGAGGACCGAGCAGTGACGCACCGAGCGCATCGATGGACTCGGACTGCGGCCCGCTGCCCGCCACGACGAGGACGGCGTCGTCGAGCGCCGCGACCGCTTTCACGCCGGCATCGACTCGTTTGGAGGGAATCAGCGCGCTCACCATCAATACGATCGGAACGTCCGCCGGAAGATCGAGCTCGGCGCGTTGCGGGGGACCCGGAAGGAATCGGTCTGCGTCGATCGCATTCGGGATCAGGACACTCGGCCACCGGGCCTGATTGCGCTCCAGGTAGACCGGATTCGTGCAAACGAGGCCATCGCACGAGAACAATCGTGCCTCACCTCGGTCGACCAACGCAGGCCAGTCACCGTTCTGCGTGACGAACACGTGGCGAGGACGCCCTCCGAGGTGTGGACGGCGGAGCGCGACATTCTCGAACGGGAATCCGCACGTCATGGTCACGTCGCACGAGGCAGGCCGGTACCGGGCCAGGAGTCCCGGAACGAAAGTCAGCGCCTCGTAACCGGTCTCCTGACGAATCGGCCTGACGGGCGGCCAGCGTGCGAACCGCTCACGGTCGACGACCGGAGCTCGACGGTACGCGTAGGGCTTCCCGTCTCTGGTCGGACCACTGCCGATGAGCGTGACGTCATGACCACGGGCGCCGAGTCCTGCCCCGATGGCCTCGAGCGCGACCTCGGCACCACGTGGGACCCGATGAATGCCGGCGAGTGCGATCGTGATGCGCAGACGATCTGCGGGCATCGGATCGGGCGCCCCTCCATCTGGCGGTTGGTTCGAGAGCGCGGACATCAGTGGTGACGCAGCCTGATTCCGATTGCCCCCATCGCTCGTCCGACACCTTGAGCCGACATCGCCAACGCATAGCGAAACTGCGGGGCGTCGCCGCGAACGAGGCGGGCAAGCGGACGAGTGAGACCTGTCAGCACGAGATACGCCCCTCGTCCGAACCACCGGACGCGGCTGACATCATCGATCCGCTCGCTCGTGACGAACTCGGTGTTGCCGAGCCAGAGATGCGAACGAAGCTGATATCGCAAGGTCGCGCGGGCAGGCGGCTCCTCAGCCAGCACGGCGGAGGACTCCGAATAGACGATCGAGACGCCGGCTCTGGCCGCCAACTTGAAGAACACCATGTCTTCACCGCCGAGGATCCCGAGGGATTCATCGAAGCGCCAGTCGGGCATCGACCGGAGTGATTCGGCCCTGATCATGCTGTTGTTCGTGGCCGCGACCTCGACCAGGGCGAGATCGCGGAATCGGAACTCTGCCGACTCGAAGAACGGCTCGTCCACGAGCCATTCCGGAGCACCCGGGGGCGGCACAAAATCACATGACCCGGTGACGACGTCAGCTCCGGTTGCCCGTTGCGCATCAAGAAGCGACTCAACCCAGTGCGGCGGTGCGACACAGTCGTCGTCTGTCATCGCCACCCAGTCAGCCTCCGCACGGAGGGCGCCCGCGACCGCTGCGTTTCGAGCGATCGAGATGTTGCCGCTCCCGGTGCACTCGTACACGACGTCTCCGGTGAATCGTGCACCGAACCGGCTCACGACATCGTGCGCACGACCGTCGACGTTGTCGTCGGCCACCGACACACCGAGCCGTACCCGCTCGCCGAGCGCGGCATCGTTCAAGAGCAACGCCTCGAACAATCGTTCGAGCTCGTCGTTGCGTCGGTATGTGCACACAGCAACAATCACCGTCACCTCGGAGCTGCAATCCGCATCAGGAGTCATGGATCCGCCTCGGTCACACTTCCACCGCTCGCCAATGTCGAGCAGCGTCGAGGCTGCTCGTCCATCTCGGTCCCGATGGGCACATCTTCCGTCGTCGTCGCCGGTCACGTGGACGGATCTTGTGCTCGACGAGAACGAAGATCGCGAGTCGTCGGATGCTCCCTCCACCATTCCGCTGGACTGGTGAACGATGCGGCCGGGGGCGCCGTTCGCCGTCGGTCAGATCTCCGGGGGATCCCACACGCTTCCTTCCCGCTGAACATGCTTCGGATCTCGGTTGCTTCGTTGGCTTCTCGCGTCTTGTTCACCGCTGGCGAACAACCCAGGTTCCGGCGTCGATTCAATTCTCTGGCGACGCCACTGGTCCCGAGCGCGCGCGACACTCATCTCCTTCATTGCACCCCGTTCGCGCATGACCAAGATCCGCGCTGCTCCGATTACCGCGACATAGTGCGGAGCCAGCGTGTTCTCGGTGAAGGATGTGAAAAGGATGACGGCCATCAGCGTCAGCACCCAACGACTCAACTCCGGCCGCGCCTCGATCACGAGCCACGCGTCGCGCACGGTCACGACGATCAAGGTCACGACGATTGCGACACCGACGAGACCGAGCGTCGCCATGAGGTCCATCAGACCGTTGTGGGCGTGGACGACGTAGAAGCCGATGGTGTCGAAGATGTCCCGGGCGATCACATTCGAGAGAGCCCCATACGGGCCCGCGAGCCCATAGCCCGTCCATGGGCGCTCTGCGAGGTACGGCGCAGAAGCGGCCCAAATCTCCGTTCGCCCCGTGAACGTGATGTCCTTGTCGAAGGCGCCCACCCAGTATGCCGCCGAACGGACTCCGACACCGACGAGGAACACACCTCCGAGGGCGAGCGTGATTGCTGTCATCGAACGCTCACGCGGCGCCGACCGTGCCATCCACCCGGTCAGCACCCACGTGGACAGCCCGAGCATCAGCGCGATCAGACCGGTTGCCGAGTGCGACGGGACCAGGATGACCGTGACCGCGAGCACGAAAGCCCAGGCCGCGCGTCGGTTGGTCTCGAAAGCAAGGATGGTGACGACGGCAACGCTGAGCGCCGGCGACATCACGTTCTTGTGGATGAAGTACCCACGCCATCCGGCCACATCAACCCCGTTTGCGCCCACGGTCGCGCGAGCGGCTGACGAGGTGAGAATGGCCAAGAGCGTGATCACGACGATGATCTCCATGGACCGGGCGAAGATGAGTTGCCACGTGGCGATCGGCAGAAATGCTGCGACCACAGCCATTGCCACCACTGCGGGCAGGACGCTGCGCATCAGGAACAACGTGGCGCTGGGCGACTCGCTCCAGCTCAGCGACGCCATCGCCCACGCCACGTACGCGATCAACGCCGGCGAGAGCCGAAGCCGCAGCAGCGACTCTCGAGGGAGCAGGAACAATGCTCCGATGGCAATGAGCGAGAGCAGGAGCAGGAGGGTCGGCTTCAACGGGTAGGCACCGAGGAATCCGATCGGAGCGATCAGGAGAAAGAGGCTCCCTGCGAACCGCGAAATGGCGCCGGACTCCAGGTCGGTCGGCTCCCCGAACTCATCACGTCGAGTCTGCAGATTGGTGATCACCTTCGCCGCCATCGGCTCTCCATCCACCTTCGGTCGAGGTGCGCCAGGCTAGCCCCGCTCGGTCGAAGCGGCTCGTCGATTGGCCAACCAACAGCGCAGCGCCGTGACCGGCTCTGCCTGTTGGACAGCAAGCCGGCAATCTTTCGATCAGCACGGGAAGGGATAGCGTCTGCGTCTCTCATGGACCTGTACGAGCGGAACCATGCTGGCGTCACGTCCGCCGGCTTGATCGAGTTGGAACGCCACCGGCGAAGCGAATGACCAGATGGACGCGGCGCGTGACGCGAATCGCTCAAAGCCGTGTTCGGCGGCTGATGGAGCTGGTGTCCGCACTCGGATTCGAACTCGTGCAAATCCTGTCGGTCGCGGTGATCTTTCCGATCGTCGCGCCCGCCCTCGGGCCTGGCGAATACGGGCGATACACCACCCTCTACGTGATTGCCGGCCTCGCCATGACATGGGTGTCCGCGGCCGGAGGCGCCGCGATGGTTCAGCTGATCATCCAGCGCTCGCGGACCGTGGAATCCGTGCTGCTCTTCGCTCGCCGTCAGATCTACTTCGCAGCGATCCCCTTCGCTCTGCTCGGCTCGATCGCCAGCGTCGCTCTGTTCGGCCGCGAGATCCTTCTGCCTGCAGTGCTGGTCTTCGGAGGCGACCTCGTCCTTGGCGGAATCGCGAGCGTGCGCATCAACGCGATCTTCGCGACGGTCGGCGTCACCGCCGCGTCCCGGATCAAGATGATCTCTCCGGTGCTTCGTATGGTCGGCGTGACCGTGCTGGCAGCGACGGGCGAGATCTCCATCGTGAGCCTCGTTGCGATCAACTCTGGCGCCACCCTCGTCGTGCTGATGATCGCGATGAAATTCTCGCGTGATCTCGGTCGATACGACGATGACGCTGCGGAGGCGACATCGGGTCGCGAATTGCTGCGCCTGACCGGCACCTATGCCGCAACGATCTCGGCGAACACAACTCAGGACGAGGGGGAGAAGATCGTGCTGGTTTCGTACCGGCCAGCCGCCGAAGTTGGCGAGTACCAGGCCGCATATCGCCTCATCAGCCTCGCCCTCGTCCCCCTCGAGGCATTGAACACCGTAGCCACCCGCTGGGCGCTGTTCCCGTCGGACGAGCCGAACGCTCAACTTCGTCGGGCGACTCGGTTGTCGTTGGTCGTTGGGGCGTACGGCGTGCTGGTCGCAATCGCTGCGGTGATCGCCAGCCCCCTGATCGCGCTCATCCTCGGCGAAGAGTTTGCTCAAACGACCACGATGTTCCTGTGGTTGAGCGGTTTTCCGCTCTTTCGCGCCCTTTCGGACATTCCCGTGATCGGCCTCATCGGGCTCAACTGCAACGTCGAACGGATGGTGCTGGGCCTCAGCGGAGCGGTCGCTGCCGTGGTGCTCTACCTGGCTATGGTCCCGGCTCTCGGGTGGCAGGGGGCAGTGATCGGCACGTACATCTCCGAGATGTTGACGCTCCTGGGAGGGTGGATACTGCTCATCGACCGTCAGCGACGCGTCGACCGTCGGCGCTCGGTGGAAGGCCCGGACGTGCCATTGCCACCGCCGACTGTCGAGTCGCGCGCCGATTCCGGTGGTGGATACGAACCGACAACGCCGCCCGACACCACCCTCTGACGGGTTCATTGAGCGGGTTCGGCTGCAACCTCTGTTGCAGCAACCCGGAAGGCTCGTCGTGTCGGCTCGGTTTCGACGACCAGCAGGTCTCGTCGAGTCACGATCCGCGCCACCGCTTGAAGCGACGCCACCCGCTGGTGACGGGTCGGCACTGCGAGCAGCACCGAGTCCGCTGCCTCGCACAAGTCGACCGTCATGGCCGACGACAGCACCGATCCGGCGTCGACGATCACCACGTGAGAGTCCCAACCGACCTCGGAAAGAAACGTCGCGACCTCCGAGCGCGGCAGGCTCTCGCCCGGTACGCCCGGTCCAACCATCACCATCGCATGACCGTCGTAAGCTTGTAGGTCCGCCCCACCGACTTCGTCGAACGTGAGATCTGGTGCACCCATCACCGCAGTCAGGTCGTCGGACTTCGGGTCAGCGTCGATCAATACCACGCGTTCGCCGGACGCAATGAATTCACTGGCCAGCAGCATCGCCAGCGTGGTCGTGCCAGACATGCGTTGCGCACCCGCGACGACGATTCGGCTCGGCCGAGTGATCGGACTCGAAGCATCTGCGGCGACGGCCAGCCGGCCCATCGGCTCACGCAGGTGCTCCGGCGGATCGTTGATGGTGTCCACAGGGTGGGCACCAAGACGTCGGACCCGAGGAACGGTTGCGGCGATCGGTTGATCGAGGATCTCCGAGACCATCGCCGAATCAGCCACGAGTGACGAGAACCGCGCCCACATCAAGGCGATCACGCACCCGAGCACGAAGCCCGCGGCGATCACCGCTGCAATCTCCAAGGCGGACGACTCGACGAACGGGGTACTGGCATCGCTCGCCGGCTGCAGGATTGCGCTGTTGACTTGAACCTCCCCGCCGCGTTCGAGCGCGATCTTCTGAATCAGCAGCTGTTCGAACTCGAGTGCGAGGAGGTCCCGCTCCGTGGTCGTTTCCGGGTCGACGAATGCAGGATCGATCGGGACGCCTTCAACGAGTTGCGGCAGAAACCGGTCGACGGCATCAGCCAGCACGCTGTTGAGTTCTTCGATCCGGCGAGACAGATCCTCCAATTCCATGTCGAGTCGGGCCGACAACTCGTCCTGATCGACATCGCTGGACTCGGTCAGCGTGACGATGTATTCCTGAGCGAACGTTGCTGCGATCGCCTCCGATCGTGTCGGAGAATCCGTCAGTACCGTCACGTTGACGACGTCGCTGTTGCCTTGGTTCGACAATGAGATCGCGCGTTTGACCGAGCTGGCGGTCTCGCCGTTCCCGACCTGCTCAGCGATGCGCCCGTGGAACGTTTCACTTTCCATCGCTGCCAGCTGACTCGCGATATACCGGTCGGAGTCTCCGAACGACTGCAGGACGCCGCCCTGACTGTTCGGAACGACGAGTAGCACCGAATCCGACCGATACGTCGTGGTCGATTGACCGAACGCAACACCCGACATGAGCGCGAAGATCACTGTGGTCGCAACGATCACCCACCAACGCCGCTTCAGCGCTGAAAGAACGAAACCTAACTCCATGTCTCACGACCTCGATCGATGTCCGCCAACTCGAAGAGGGAGAGGCTATAGCCGTGCGGGCGAGTCGGCTCGCCCGCACCTGGAAGGGGCACTACGACGGAGGAGCACCTCATCGGCGCGACCGCCCGCCGATGACGCCGACCGCGCGACCTGTCGCGATCGCACCGCGGCGGAAGTACGAGATGATCGA